>Ga0209521_10000972_pt1 | contig 22986 bp, 22 predicted proteins | sample Rifsed19ft4_FD_184016 | JGI IMG/M metagenome (GOLD analysis project Ga0209521, IMG submission 184016) | Soil microbial communities from Rifle, Colorado, USA - sediment 19ft 4 (version 2) | ecosystem: Environmental > Terrestrial > Deep subsurface > Rock core/Sediment | place: Rifle, Colorado...
GCGCCGCCATGCCGTGGTAGCGGAGGCCGCCGGCGTGGACCGGCGGCGGGACGAACGTGTGGCCGAGCGTGTGCATCTTGACGAGCGGCGTGAGGCCCACCGTGTCGCCGAAGTCGTAGGCGTACTTGCCCTTGGTGAGACTCGGGCAGGCGGTCGGCTCGACGGCGATGACGCGGAGCTTTTTCTTCTTGCCGGTAAGCTTGTCGGCAACGAAGGGGAAGGAGAAGCCCGAGAAGTTGGAGCCGCCCCCGATGCAGCCGACCAGGATGTCGGCCTCGTCGTCGGCCTTGTCGAGCTGCTTCTTCGTCTCCAGGCCGACGATCGTCTGGTGCATGAGCACGTGGTTCAGCACGCTGCCGAGGGAGTACTTCGTGTCCTCGCGGGTGGCCGCGTCCTCCACCGCCTCGCTGATCGCGATGCCGAGGCTCCCGGGGGAGTTTGGATCCTGCTCGAGGATCTTCTTGCCGGCCTGGGTGTCGGGGCTTGGGCTCGGGACGACCTGGGCGCCCCAGGTTTCCATCAGGACGCGCCGGTAGGGCTTCTGGTGATACGACACTTTCACCATGTACACCTTGCACTGGAGGCCGAAGAAGGCGCAGGCCATCGCGAGGGCCGACCCCCACTGCCCAGCCCCGGTCTCCGTGCTGAGGCGCGTCACGCCCTGCTTCTTGTTGTAGTAGGCCTGGGCCACGGCCGTGTTCGGCTTGTGGCTGCCCGCCGGGCTGACGCCCTCGTATTTGTAGTAGATCCGCGCTGGCGTGCCGAGGGCCTTCTCCAACCGCCGCGCCCGGTAGAGCGGCGTGGGACGCCAGAGCCGGAACACGTCCCGCACCTCCTCGGGGATCTCGATCCACCGTTCCTGGCTGACCTCCTGCTTGATCAGCTCCATGGGGAAGAGGGGCGCCAGATCCTGGGGCCCGATGGGCTGGCCCGTGCCCGGGTGGAGAACCGGCGGGAGCGGCGTCTTGAGATCGGCCTGGATGTTGTACCACTTGGTGGGGATGTCCTTCTCGTCGAGCTGGTACTTGGTGCGCTCCTTGTCAGGCATGGCGGCCTCCTTCGCTGTCGGTGCGGAGCCCGGAGAAAAAGTGCGCTAATGGTACAGAGCCGGCCGGAGCCTGTCAACGGCCAAACCGGGTGGCTCCGAGGGCGCCTCCGGCCAGGGCCAGGGCCCCGGCCGCCAGGAATGTGGAGGGAAACCCGGCGCGCCCCAGGACGAGGCCGAAGCCGATGGCGCCGGCTCCGATGCCCAGCTCGAAGGCGGTGAAGAAGGTGCCCATGGCTTTGCCTCGCTCGATGGGGGGCACCAGGTCTACCGTCCACGCCATGAGCGACGGCTGGGCGGCCCCGAAGCCGATTCCGTAGAGCGTTCCGGCCAGGACCAGGGTGAGAGGCCCTCCGCGAAGCGCGAGGGCCGCCGTGGCGAGGCCGGCTAGAATCATGCCTGCCGCCGACACGGGCGCCCGGCCGAGGCGGTCAGAAAGCCGGCCGGCGTATCCCCTGACGGCCGCCACGACGGACGCGAAGACCAGGAAGAAGATGCCAGGGTTTCCCGCGTCGATCGAGCGGACGTAGAGGGGGAGGAAGGCCATCAGGACTCCGTAGGTGGCCATGAGGCAGAAGAGAATCGCCGACGGGAACAGGGCGGCCGGGCTCAGCACCGACGCCAGGCCGAAGGCCACGCGGCGCAGCCCGGGCGCCGTCTCCTTGAGCGAAAGGGCCAAGGCGAGCGCCAGCGCCGCGGCGGCCGCCGAGGCGGCGAAGAGGGAAGGGAAGCCGAGCTGTTCCATCAGCCACACTCCCACGACCGGGCCCAGCGCGAGCGCCAGATTTCCCGCGGCGCCGAAAAAGCCCATGGCCTCCCCCCGCCGCTCCGGCGGGGCGATATCCGCCACCACCGCCGTCGCCGCGGTGGGGTACAAGCCCATGCCGGCGCCGTGGACGACGCGGACGGCGAGCAGCGCCCCCACGCTCCGGCTCCACCCGTAGAGGAGCGAGGAGGCGAGGAAGAGCAGCGTGCCGGCGACGAGGAGGGGGAGCCGGCCGTAGCGATCGGCCGCCCAGCCGGCCCACGGCCGCACCGTCATGGACGAGAGCGCGAAGAAACCGACGATCAGGCCGATCTCGGATTCGGGGATTCCCAGGGCCCGCGCGTAGAGGGGGATGGTCGGGAGCAGCAGGTAGAACGAGAGGAAGAATGGGAAGGCGCCGGCCCAGAGGCGCAGGAACTCGCGCGTGGCGAGGCGGGGGGGAGCCGTCATCAGGCGCGGCGGCGCGCCCGCGCCAGGACGAGGGCACCCAGGGCGCCGGCGGCGAGGAGCGGGATTCCCAGCCAGTAGCGCTGCCGCTCCCGCGCCTTTCCCCGGAGCGTCTTGAGGACCATGCGATCCCCGGCCGCGATTTCCCCGCGGCTCGCGAGGAACTGGCGAAGCCGCTCCTGCTGTTCTTGACCCATCTGCCGCGTCCCCCACTGGACCTCCTGCTGGATCCCGCGCAGGCGCTGGAGCTCCGCCTGGCCGCGGCCGATCGCTTCCCGGCTCTCCCAGTACGTGTCGCGCTCCCGCGGGGTGAGGAACGCGAGCTCGACGGCCGGCGCCGCCTCCTCGAGCCAGTTGAGCCAGTGGTGGTCCATTCGGGGGAAGAGGAGGAGCAGGCCGCCCGCCACCGCGACGAGAACGCAGCCTACCATAGCGACTCCCGCGAGCGCCTTGACTCCCCGGGTGCGGACCTGGCGGATGAGCGCCCGCGTCCCGATTCCCAGCGCGACCGCTCCCAGGAAGGCGCCGAACGTCGTGACGACGGCGGCCCCGGTGGGAAGGTCCCAGAGGTACGAGGCGGTGAGCCCCACCACGCTCACGAGGAACCCGAAGCCCCAGCCGAGCAGCAGGCGGCCTGCAACCGAGCGCGTCAGCAGCGCCCCGACCGCCGCGGGAACGATGAGGTAGGAGAAGACGAGGAGGACCCCGGCGATCCGGACGGAACTCGTGACCACGAAGCCGAAGGAGGCGTAGAAGAGGAAGTCCCACCAGCGGATCCACCGTTCTTCCCTGAGGGCGGCTTCGGGGTCGAACGAGATCTGGAGAACCGGGCGCCGGACCGCCCAGTGAATCGCCCCGACTACCGCGTAGAGGATCGCCAGGGCGCCGACCTCCTTCGGCGTCACGGTCAGGATGCTTCCCACTAGGAGCTGTTTGATGTGCTCGCTCCCCTGCGGCGCCCGGTCCACGACCAGCACCGCCGCGGCCGCGGACACCGCGTAGACGATGCCGATGATCGCTTCCTGGGGAATCGCGGCGCGACGCATCCGGCTGACCGAGAAGAGCAGGGCCCCGCCCACCGTGAATGACAGGGCGTACCAGTAGGCCGCGTCGCTTTGAATGGGGTGCCCGGCCAGGAAGGCGACCGTGATCCCGAGGGCCGCCACCTGAGCCAGGGCCAGGTCCACGAAGATGACTCCGCGCGCGAGGACGTGGAGGCCGAGGTAAACGTGGATCCCGGTCAGGACCAGGCAGGCGAGGAAGGGGACCCAGAGGAACTCGAGGGCCAGCGACATCAGCGCGCGGCAGCCAGAGCGTCGGTCAGGCGTTTGATGTTCAGGTCGAAGAGCGCTACGTAATCCCTGGCTCCGGGATCGCCGCCCACCGACGGAATCAGCGTGACCATGCGGGCGCCGCTCCGGGCGGCGACCTGGCTCACCACCGAGGCATTCGCGGACGGCTCCGCGATGAGCAGTTTGACCCCCGCCGCCTTCATCTTCTGGGTGAGGGAGGCCAGATAGGCCGGGGAGGGCGGCACCCCCGGAGTCGGCTCGACCGCGGCGACCACGACGAGGCCGAAGCGCTCGGCGAAGTACGGCCAGGTTTCGTGGACGACGACGACCCGGGTGCCGCGGTACGGGGCCATGGCCTGGGCCCAGCGCCGGAGGCCCGCGTCCAGCTGTTCGAGGAAGCGCTTCCGGTTTGCCTCGAAATGCGCGCGCTCAGCCGGGGCGAGGCGCGCCAGCGCGTCGAGGATGGCGCCGCTCATGGGCCGGGAGTTCTCAGGGTCCAGCCAGTAGTGGGTATTCCCGAAGCCGTGAACGTGGACGCCCCGCTCGCTTCTGACCCTCGGCGTTTCGGCCTGGAGGAGCTGGATCCCTTTGGCTGTGTCGAGATAGTGGGGGCTGCCGGGAGCGAACCGGGGGTCGTTGACCGAGCGAAGGACGCGGGTCAGCCATGGCTCGTGATCCAGGCCAATCCTCACGAGCAGGGCGGCGGCCTTCAACTTGACCAGCTGCCCGGGCTTCACCTCGACGGCGTGGGGGTCCGCGAGTGGGGGAGCCAGGGCTTCAACCTGGACCCGGTCTCCCCCTACGGCTTCCACCAGCGCCTTGAGGTCCGTGGTGGTGGTGACGACGGAGAGCGGGCCGCCGCCCCAGGCGGGGGCGGCGGCTAGGAGGACAAGGCTTAACGCGCGGAGCAACCTGCTACTTTTTAACGAAGAGCGACTTGGGCACCATGCAGTGGACTCCCTTGCGGACGTCCACCACCTGGGTTACCCGGCAGTCGGCCGCCATGGAGGCCAGCGAGTAGGCCTCGTACCGGTCCAGGGGGACCATCTTCTGCTTCGACAGGAAGTCCACCGTCTCTCGAACCGCGTTGACCATCGCCTTGTTGAGGTCCTCGTCGAACCCCATCATGATCCAGTGGGTCTTGGTCTCCATCCGCGGCCACTCGAGCTTCATGTCCTTCCGCACGATCGGCTGCATCACGATCTCCCGGTAGGCGCACTCGAGCCCCGTCAGGTTCACCTCACCGTTGCCCTGACGGCAGTGGGAGTCGCCGGTCCAGATGAGGCCGCCCTTGAGGAAGACCGGGATGAAGATCGTGGTGCCTTCCTGGAGCTCGTTGAGGTCCATGTTGGAGCCGTTCTTCCAGGGGCGGATCGTCGAGACCGGCGCCATCGGGTCGGTGGATCCGCCCTTCCGGGGTGAGGGGTCGTTGGGATCGATCCCGACGGCCAGGGTGCCGGGGAACGGCTGGAGGTCGAGGATGATCCCCGGCTTGAATTCAGCCTGACGCTTGTCCCAGTCCAAATAGAAGAACTTCACGAAGCCGTCGGGCATCTCGGGGGCGAGGGCGCCGATCGTGGGGAACTCCTTGCCGGGCAGGTTGAAGTTGATCCCGAAGGCTTTGGGAACGATTTTCAGGATCCTGATCTCGAGCACGTCGCCGGGCTCGGCGCCGTTGACGTAAATGGGCCCGGTCAGCGAGTGGGGACCGCCGCCGGGGTTGGCCTTCCTGAGGGCGACGATCTCCTCCATCGTGGTTCCCGGCTGGATCTTGTTATGGGCGTGCATCATGGTCTCGACGGCCACGATGTCTCCCGAGTTGACGACGAGCTTGGCAGGCTCCTTGGGGTCGAGCCAGCCCCACTGGGTGGTCTCCAGCGTGGCGGGGAGGACGTGATACTTCCCGCCGGCCACCGACACGGTGCGCTGCCGCTTGGACTCCTCCATCTGCTGGGCGACCGCGTAGAACCCCGCGGTGAATACGAGCAGCAAGACGGTGAGGCCGATCAGAACTCCCTTTCGCTGCTTGAGTCTTGCCATAGACGCCTCCTGTTTCGGGGTGAGGGTTACAGGGCCGCCTTGAGAATCTCCAGGATCTCGTCGGGGTCGTGGACCCGCCGCGGGTTCATCCCCGGCCGAAGCTCGTCGAACGTTGCCTGGGCGATGGGGGGGAGGTCCGCCTCGGTGACGCCCACCTCTGTGAGCCGCGTGGGGCAACCGAGCGCCTTGATCGCGCGGGCCACGGTCTTCGTCGCCGCCTTGGCCGCGTCCTCGGTGCTCTTCCCCTCCGTCATGACTCCCGCGGCCTCGCCGATCACGGCGAGCCGGTCCGCCGCCGCGGGAGTGTTGAAGAGCATCACGTGGGGCAGGATGACACAGGAGGTCTGGCCGTGGGGAACCCCGCAGCGCCCGCCCAGCTGATGGCCGATGGCGTGGGAGAGCCCGGTACGCGCGTTGAAGGCGCCGAAGAGCGAGAACCAGGCCGCCAGCTGGCAGGCCAGGCGCGCGTCGAGGTTGTCGGGGGTGTGCATGGTGACGGGCAGCTCCCGCACCAGGAGCCGGATCGCCTCGATGCAGAGCACGTCGGTCAGGGGCTGGTGGGTGGGGGTGTAGAAGCGCTCGACGGCGTGGTCCAGCGCCCGGATGCCCGTCGAGGCCCAGAGCCACTCCGGCGTGTCGCGGGTGATCTCGGGGTCGAGGATGACGACGCGGGGGACCAGCAGCGGGTGGCCGGCGCCGTCCTTCCGCCGCGCGCCCTCGTCCGTCGTGCCGAACACCCCCGTGTGCTCCCCCGCCGAGAGGGTCGTGGGGATCGCAATCTGGGGGACCGGACGGTTGACCAGAAAGGGCTCGCTCTCCGCCAGGCGCTGCGGCGTCGCGTACCGGTTCAAGCCGGCCTCGTCCCGGATCTCTTCGGCGAGGCAGAGGGCCGCGCCCTTGGCGGTGTCGATGGGACTGCCGCCGCCGACGCTGACCAGGCCGTCGGCCTGGGCGGCGCGGGCCTGGGCCGCCGCGTCGAGGATCGTCCGCTTCGGAACGTGCTGGCTGGCTTCGCCGTACACGCCGGCGCAGCGGTCGCCCAGGAGCCCCTGGACGCGGGAGACCCACTCGGTCTTCGTCGCGAGCGTGCGCCCCGTGATGATGAAGGCCCGCTTCACTCCCAGTCGCTCGACGGCCTGAGGGAGTTCGCCGAGAGCGCCTGCGCCGAAGATGACGCGGTCAACCGGGAGATGGACGAATGTCTGGGTCATGTCAGGGCTCCAGGAAGGCTCGGACCGCCTTCAGGAAGGCCTCGGGCTGATCGCCGGGGACCGTGTGGCCGGCGTCGGGGATCTCGATCAGGCGGCCCTCCGGGAGAATCTCGAGCATGCGCTTGGCGATGTGCGGGGAGAGCACATCGGATTCGATGCCCCGGACGATCAGCGCGGGGCAGGCGATGCGCGCGAGGTCGGGCCAGAGGTCCGGCATGTCCCGGCGTCCCTCCCGCGCCTGGATCCTCAGGGCTTTGTCGTACTTCCACCCGAGCCGCCCGCCGGGCAGGCGGTTGAAGCCGTGCTTGACCCGGTGGCGGATCAGGGAGTCCGAGTAGCGAGGAGACGCGGCGCGGAGGAGCCGGCACGCTTGCTCCTCAGAGGCGAGCTCTTCGGGGACGTTCGCCACTACGGTCCGGACGCGCGCGGCCCCCTCCGGGGCGATCTCGGGGCCGATGTCCACCAGGACGAGCCGCTCGACCCGTCCCCCGTGGGAGCCGGCATAGGCGATGGCGACCCGGCCGCCCATCGAGAGGCCCACGAGGCGGAAAGGTCCGGGGCAGAGGGCATCGGCGAATGCCGCCACGTCCTGGGCCATGGTGGCGATCCGGTAGTCGCCGTGCGGAGCCCGGTCGCTGTCGCCGTGGCCCCGCTGGTCGAGGGCCAGCACCCTGAAGCAGTCGGCCACGGATGCGGCGAAATCGTCCCAGGTTCGGGCGTGGCCGGTGAAGCCGTGGAGCAGAACGAGCGGCGGTGCTGCCGCCGTTCCCCATTCCACATAGTGGAAGCGGAGACCGCTCAGCCGGATCTCGCGTTCGAGTGGCTCCATGGCGCGGCTTTCGGGCGCGTTAAGGATATGCTATAAAGTCAGCGATGGCTAGATCACGCGGGAAAAAGGCGGACGCCCTGATCTGGAGGCCGAGAGAGAAGTGATGGTGACCTGCGCGCTCAGAGACAAGGCGGTCGTCCTCCGCCCCGAGGACGACGTCGCGATCGCCAAGGCCGAGATCTGTGTCGGGACGCGCCTGGAGGACGACGGGGGAGTCATCGAGGCCAGGCAGGACATCCGTCCAGGGCACAAGATCGCCCGGCGGAGCATCGCGGTCGGGCAGCCCCTCAGGCGCTACGGCCAGGTGATCGGCTTCGCCACGCAGGATATCGCCAGGGGTGATCACGTCCACACCCACAACCTGGCGATCGGGGAGCTCCAGCGCGAGTACGAGGTCGGCACCGACGTTCGCCCCGTGGATTACTACCCGCCCTCCGAGATGCGCTCCTTCGAAGGCTACCGGCGGGAGGACGGACGGGTCGGCACGCGCAACTACGTGGCGGTAATCTCGACGGTCAACTGCTCCGCCAGCGTCTGCCAGTTCGTCCGCGAGAAGTTCCGCGACGTGCAGAAGGACTTTCCGAACGTGGACGGCGTGCTGGCGATCACCCACAAGTCCGGCTGCGGCACCAAGCTCTTCGGCGAGGACCACCTGGCGCTCCAGCGCGTCCTGGCGGGCTACGCCAAGCACCCCAACGTCGCCGCCTACCTCCTGATCGGGCTGGGCTGCGAGGTGAACCAGGCCGTCGTCATGGTGGAGCGGCAGCGGATGGCGGCGCCCGGCCATCCGGAGCGGCAGCCCACGATCCTCACCATCCAGGAGACGGGTGGCGTCCGCAAGACCGTGGAGAAGGGCATCGAGGCGGTGCTGAAGCTCCTGCCGAAGGCGAACGAAGCTCGCCGGACGCGGGAGCCGATCTCGGAGCTGATCCTCGCCACCAACTGCGGCGGCTCGGACGGCAACTCGGGGATAACCGCGAATCCGGCGCTGGGGTGGGCCGTGGACGAGCTCGTCCGCTACGGGGGCACCGGCGTCCTCGCCGAGACCCCCGAGATCTATGGGGCCGAGCACCTCCTGATCAAGCGGGCCATCAACGAGGGCGTTGCCAAGAAGCTGATCGACCGCTACAAGTGGTGGGAGTGGTACTGCCGCGGCATCGAGGCCATGGACAACAACCCGGCGCCCGGCAACAAGGCCGGAGGGATCACGACCGTCTTCGAGAAGTCGCTCGGCGGCGTGACCAAGGGCGGCACGACCCCGATGATGGACGTCTTCCTCTACGGGGAACCGATCACGACCCCGGGCTTCGTGTTCATGGACACCCCCGGGAATGATCCGGTTTCCATCACGGGCCTCGTGGCGGGCGGCGCGAACATCATCTGCTTCACGACGGGCCGCGGGTCCGTCTTCGGCTGCAAGCCCGTCCCCTCCATCAAGCTGGCGACGAACTCCATCGTGTACCGGCACATGGAGGAGGACATGGACATCAACTGCGGCGTGATCCTCGAGGGGACGCCGCTCGAGACCGTGGGGCGGCAGATCTTCGAGGAAGTGATCGCGGTGGCGTCGGGCAAGCGCACGAAGAGCGAGCTGAGCGGGGTGGGGGAAGAGGAGTTCGCGCCGTGGATCATCGGTCCCGTCCTGTGAACCGGGGATGGTGATGGCCGCCGCGCGAATGAGGGGGCGGAGATCGGGCATACGGCATGAACGGAACGCGAGAATCCGGCGGGGGCGGGCGTGGCGACAGCCCGGGTGCCCGCCCCAGGTGAGGAGAGGCTAATGGCCCCACGACCGGCGATGTACCGGGGAGATCGGCGCCGCAAGGAAGAGGCGCGGAAGGCCAAGCAGGAGGCCAAGCGCCAGCGGCGGATCGAGCGCAAGGAGAGCGGGGTGTCGGGGCCCGAGATCGAGGCGCCGCCGGAGCCGGCCGAGGCGCCGGTTGAGTACGTCTGGTTCTCGCCGAGCAAGAACCGCACCCTGACCACCCGGACGGCGGCTCAACCGGTGATCGAGGGGATCGACGACTGGATACTCCTGACGGAGCCGCCCAAGCCTTCAGCGTAATCCGAGGGGGCCCTGAAACCTCAACGGGGCGCCTGCCGCACGCGCGGGCGCCCCGTTGTTATTTTCGTGGGAGAAGAAGGGGCGGAGTCTAGTCGCGGAGCGATCGCACCATCAGCCGGACCGGCTCCAGCCTGAGGAGGAGGAAGACCCAGCCGAAGGGGAGGATCAGCGCGGCAAGGTAGAGCCAGAGGTTGCCGCTCTTCGCCAAGGGCTCGCGCCCAAGGATATCCACCCGCCACACCTCGCTCATCACGCCCATGAACCGCTTCATCTTTCTTCCCCCCACGGAGTGGTTGCTCACGGTGGGAGATAGAGCAACGGCGGTGCCAGCACCCGCGGTGAGGGAAAAAGGTCATGGTTTCAGACTGTTAGGCGTGTCCTCCGGCTGGACGGTAAGCGCCAGAGGGGCTGGTGGTGCCGGATTGTCGTGCCCAGACCACCACCAGCATGCCAGGCGGGCAAGCCCGGGGGTCAGGCATGCGTTATTGCGTTACGCAGGCTTGCCGGGGGTCAGGTATGCGTTATTGCGTTACGGGGGACTTCAGGACGGGGTGACGGTGACGACCAGGCCGATCCCCGCCAGGATGTTCCCGACCCTCACGCACTCGTTCTCGGGGCCGACCTTGACGACCGCCTTGCCCGTGTTGTGGACCTGCCAGGCGATCTCCCACCCCTCGGCCTCCGAGCACGCGATGGCCTTCATGAGCTGGCGGACCACCTCCTCGAAGGTGTGGCAGTCGCAATTGTGGAGGATGGTCATCCACGGGGGACCGACGGCAGCCTCGGTCCCTTCGAGCTCCTCCAGATCGGGCGTGGGGGCGGGGGCCTGCGACACGGCTACCCCTTGATCTGGCGCAGCACCTCGCGGGCGATGAGGAACTTCATGATCTCGTCCGAGCCCGCCCCGATGCGCATGAGACGCGCGTTGCGGAAGATCGCCTGGACCGGGAAGTCGGTGGTGTACCCGATGCCCCCCAGCACCTGCATGGCGTCGTCCACTACCTGCCAGACCGACTCGGCGACGAAGAGCTTGGTCACGGCCGATTCGAGCTGGGCCGGGGCTCCCGCCTCGATCATCTTCGCGGTCCGGTAGACCAGCTGGCGGGCCGCGTCGATTCGCGCGTACATCTCGGCGAGCTTGAAGGAGACACCCTCGAACATGGCGATGGGCTGCTTGAACTGGACGCGCTTGGTGGAGTACTCGGCGGCGACCTCGAAGGCGCGGCGGGCCGAGCCGAGGCTCGCCATGCAGTAGGTGACGCGCTCGGTGTCCAGCTCGTCCATCAGCACGTGGTAGCCGGCGTTGAGGGGGCCCAGGAGGTTTTCCTTCGGAATGTCCACGTCCTTCATTTCGAAGTGAACGTTGTCCATCCAGTCGGCCATGATCACCTCGTCGAGCTGGCGGCGGATCGTCACGCCGGGGTGATCCATGGGGACGATGAAGCAGGACATCCCCTTGTGCGGATGGGCCGAGGTGTCCGTGATGGCGAAGACCGTGACGTAATCGGCCAGGCCGCCACCCGTGATGAAGCGCTTCTGGCCGTTCAGGATCCACCGGTCGCCCTTGAGGACGGCCCGCGTCTGCATCCGCGAGGCGTCCGAGCCGATCTGGGGCTCGGTGATCCCGATCGCCGACAGCTCCTCGCCGGCCAGGCGCGGCGGGATGTGGCGCTTCTTCTGGGCCTCGGTCCCGAATCGGAGGATCGAGATCGTGCCGAGCGTGAGAGAGACCGAGCGGATGGACTCCCCGGGATGGCCCGCTGCGGCGAGCTCCTCGTCGATGATGCACTGGGCGACGACGCCGCTCCCGCTGCCCCCGTACTGCTCGGGGTAGAGCGCGCCCAGCATCCCGGCCTCGCCCAGGGTCTTGAGGTACGCCGTGGCGATCTCGCGGAGCCGCGCGCGCCGCTCCTTCCCCTCGTAGCGGGCCTTGATCTCCTTCACCTTCTGATGGGCCTCCGGGGCCTGTGGCGCGAGCTCCTGCTGGGCGAAGGCCCGCGCGCGCAGCATCAGCTCGCGCTCCTTGGGGTTGTAGAGGTGGGTCTGGCCCGCGCTGACCGACCACCCGCCGGCCATCTTGATGTCGTCGAGCGTGATTCCCTTGAAGAGGTCCTCGTCCATGGAGTCTCCTCCGCTACTGTTCGGGTTCCGCGGCGGCTTCTTCGAACTCGGGGCAGTGGGGGGCGTAGGTCGGCTTCACCCGGAGCCGGATGCGCGGGCAGAGGAACTCTTTGGCGAGGGCTCCCACGGCCGGCCGGTCGGGGGCCGAGGTCTCCACGTCCGGCTTCGGCTCCGGGTAGTAGACGCAGTCGGTGCAGAGCGGCTCTTTCGTCTCTTCTTTCATCAGTAGGGCAGCTTCCCTTCTCCCAGCGTGGGGTGGTGCTTCATCGGGATCAGCACGTGGCGGCGGAGCGTCATGACCGTCTCGCCGCGCTGGTTGGTGACCCGGGTCTCCACGTACACGATGCCGCGGTCCCCCTTCGAGGACTCCTTCTTCTCCAGCACGCTGGTCTCGGCGTAGAGCGTGTCGCCGTGGAACGTCGGGGCGTCGTGGGTGATCTTCTCGTAGTCCAGGTTGGCGATGGCGCGGCCCGAGATGTCGGCCACCGTCATGCCGACGCCGATGGCGAAGACGAGGGTCCCGTTGACCAGGCGCTGGCCGTGCTGGGTGTACTTCTCGGTGTAGTGGGCGTCGATGTGGAGCGGGTGCTGGTTCATCGTCAGGAGCGAGAACCAGGTGTCGTCGGCCTCGGTGATCGTGCGCCCCGGCCAGTGCCGGATCACCTCCCCGACCTTGAACTCCTCGAAGTACCGCCCGTAGGGCATCAGGGCCTCTCGCGGAGCCGGCGCGCGAGCGCCAGGCGCTCGGCGTCGTTGCCGCCCAGGGCCAGCGCCAAGCGGGGGGCGTCACGGTAATAGCGCTCGACGGAGAATTCGGTGGTGTAGCCGTAACCGCCGTGGATGCGCATCGCCTCGAGCGTCACCGCGCACGCGGTCTCGGAGGCGTGGAGCTTCGCCATACCGGTCGTGAGGTCGTCCACGTCCCCGGCGGCCTGGTGGGTCAGGAGCCGGGCCGTCGTGACGGCGGTCGCCACGTCGGCGAGTTTCAGCTGGATCGCCTGGTGCTGGCAGATCGGCTTGCCGAAGGCCGAGCGCTGCTGGGAGTAGCGGAGCGCGGCTTCGAAGGCCGCCTGGGCCAGGCCGACGGCGGTTGCGGCGATTCCCAGGCGCGCGATGGGGAGCAGGTCCGTCTCGCTGACAAGAGCTGTTTCGGGGACTCGCGCGCCCTTGAGCTGGAGGGCGCACGTGTCTAGGCCCCGGGCGCCGAGCGTCTCGAGCGGGGCGCTCAGGCTGAGCCCCTTGGCGTCGCGCTCCACGAGGAAGCACGCGGGGCGTCCTCGGTCGGTCCGGGCCAAGATCGCGAACAGCCCACCGTGGGAGGCGTTGTCCACGGCCGGGGCCGTCCCGTTGAGAACCCACGCGCCGGCCTGGCGGCGTGCGCTGACCGCCCCGGTCGGGGCCGCGCACCCCACGAGGTCGCCCCGCGCCATGGCCGGAAGCAGGCGCTTCCGCTGGTCGGTCGTTCCCGAGTGGGTGACCAGGTGAGCCACGGTGAGGTGGCCGCCCAGGATTCCGGCGAGCGTGCTCCAGCCGCGCGCCAGTTCCTCCAGGATCATGGCGCAGGCGGTGAGATCGAGCCCCAGGCCGCCGTACTCGGGAGGGATGAGGGCGCCCAGGCCGCCGAGCTCCGCCAGCTTCTCGACGATCTCCCCCGGGTACCGACCCGCCGCTTCGAAATCGTGGGCAACGGGGACGACCTGCTTTTCGACGAACTGCCTCACGGCGAGGACCATCTGCTTCCGCTCGACGGGCAGGCCCTCGAGGGAGGTCAGCGCGCCGGGCTGCTCGCCGTAACGCTCGATGACGTTCCGCGCGATGACGAGGCGCTGGATCTCGTTGGTGCCCTCGCCGATGAGCATGAGCGGCGTGTCACGGTAGTGGCGCTCGAGGTCGAGGCTCTTGAGCGTGCCGGCCTCGCCGTGGACCCGCATGGCGGCGGCGGCGATCTCCTGAGCGGCCTCCGACGCGTAGAGCTTGGCCATCCCGGCCTCGAGGTCGCAGCGCTCCCCCCGGTCCTTCATCCCGGCGGCCCAGTAGGTCATGAGGCGCGCGGCGGACAACTTCGTGGCCATGTCGGCCAGCACCGGCGGAGCCTCCTTGGGCTTCGGCCGGGCCTGGACGTGCTGAATCGCGGCGTCGAAGGCGGCCTGGGCCACGCCCACGGCGCGCGCCGCGATGTTGATGCGCCCGGTCTCGAGCCCCGACATCACCTGCTTGAACCCGCGCCCCTCCACGCCCCCCACGAGATTCGCCGCGGGGGCCGGGAATTCCTCGAAGACCAGCTCGGCAGTGTCCACGCCCTTGTAGCCGAGCTTCCCGATGGACTTGACGACTTGGAGCCCCGGGTGGCCCTTCTCGACGATGAAGCAGGACATCCCCTTGTGGCGCGGGGTGGCGCCCGGGTCGGTCAGCGCGAGGAGGGCGAAGGCGCTGCCCTCGCGGCCGTTGGTGACGAACATCTTCGTCCCTGTGATCAGGTACTCGTCTCCACGGCGGCGGGCGACCGTCCGTATCGCCTGGACGTCGGAGCCGGCGTGGGGCTCGGTCAAGCAGAGTCCCCCGCGCGCCTCGCCCCGGGCGAAGCGGGGGAGGAAGCGCTGGCGCTGCTCGTCGGTGCCGTGGTTGAGGACGATCAGCGCCGCCATGGTGTGGCTGTTGATCACACCCGCCAGCGACATCCACCCCCGGCAGAGCTCCTCGATGACCATCGCGTAGGTGGTGCAGTCGAGGCCGAGCCCGCCGTACTCGCGCGGGATCAGCGAGCCGAAGAGCCCGAGCTCCTTCATGCGGGTGACGAGGTCGTGGGGGTAGCGGTCGGCATGCTCGAGGGTGGCGGCCACCGGTCTGACTTCCTTCTCGACGAACCGGCGGACGACGGCGACGATCGGGCGTTCGGCGGCGGCGGGAAGCATGGGGAGGCCAGCGTAGCAAAGCCATCGGGGGTCAGCAAGGTAAAATGGGTACGCTGACACGCCTATGACCCTGGATGACTTCTTCCTCTGGCTCCAGCGCGCCGTGGACCGGTTGATCCGCCGGCTCCGCGCCGGCTCCGCGCCGCCCGCGGACTGCCGCCGCTTCCTGGTGATCCAGATCGACGGCCTGTCGCGGGCCGTCCTGGAGAGCGCCATGGCTGCGGGTCGGCTCCGCACGCTGAGACGGCTGCTCCGCCGCGGGCAGCTGGTCCTCCGCCCTATGTCGGTCGGCATCCCCACTTCGACCCCCGCGTTCCAGGCCGGGGTCTTTTACGGGGTGACCCCCGACATCCCCGGGTTTCACTGGTACGACAAGCGGGCGCGGGCGGACATCTACTTTCCCCGCCCGGGGGTCGCCGATTTCGTGGAGGAACGGCACGCCCGGAACCGGCGGGGGATCATGGAGGGCGGGGCGTGTTACGGCTGCATTTTCACCGGCGGCGCGGTGGAGAACCTGTGGACGTTCGCGCGGATCACCCATCCGGTTCGGGCCGGCCGGTCGCTCCTCACGATCGCGGCCTCGGCCTTCCTGCTCCTCTGGGTCGTCGCCAAGTGCGTCGTCCTGACAGCCTTCGAGATGGTTCGCGCAGTGCTGAGGCTGATCGCCAACCCGGTCGGTGAGACGCGGCGCGGATGGCGGTGGCTCCTGTTCAAGATCGGGCTCTCCATCTGGCTCCGCCAGCTCTTCACCCTCTCCGCGACGGCCGACCTCTACCGGGGCGTCCCGGCCGTCTACGTCAACTTCCTCGAGTACGACGTCTTCGCCCACGCCTACGGGCCGCGTCACCCGCGGGCGCTCCGGGCGCTCCGGCACGTGGATCGCTCGATCGCCCAGCTCTGGCGGGCCGTGCGCCGTCTTCCCGAGCTTCGCTACGACCTCTATGTCCTCTCGGACCACGGGCAGGCCCCGACCCGTCCCTTCACCGAGGTCAGCGGGGGCGTGTCCATCGAGGGCGTGGTGCTGGCCGCCTTCAGCCCCGGCTCGCGGGGCCTCGGGCCACGGAGGCTACGCGGGCTGGCCCGCTGGCTCCAGGCGTACCGGCGGACGCGCGGCCTGGGCCTCTACCAGCGGTATCTGAACTACATGGAGCGGGATTTTCCCGAGCGCGTGCTGCCGCCGGAGGCCCTCCGCCGGCTGGAGCCCATCCGCGTGGTCGCTGCGGGGCCCAACGCCTTCATTTACTTCACCGACGCCGCCGAGCCGCTCTCGTTCGAGGCGATCGAGGCGCGGTTCCCGGGGGCCGCGCTGGAGCTTTCCCGCCATCCGGGCGTGGGGTTTGTCCTTGCGCGATCGGCGAACGGGCCGGTATGCTTGTATCGGGGCCGCGTCTGGAGCCTCAACGAGGCGTGCGCGACCGGCCCCTTCACCGGCCGTGAGGACCGGAACGTGGTGTTGGAGGGGTTGACGGATCTGATGGAGATGCCGAGCGCGGGAGACTTGGTGATCTACGGGATCGGCGCGCCCGTGGGACACGTGTCGTACCTTCACGAGATGGGGGCCCACGCGGGGCCGTCCCCCGAGGAGCTTCAGGCCTTCGTCCTCCACCCCCCGGCGGTCGCGCTGCCGTCCTTGCCACTGACGCGCCCGTCCCAGCTCTACGCCCACTTCATCGCCTATTGCGAGGGTCGCCGGTGAAGACGCTGACGGTGGTCTCCTACAACATCCACCGCGCCCGCGGCCTGGATCAGCGGGTCGATGTCGACCGCATTGCGCAGGTCCTGAGCGAGACGGGCGCCGACGTGGTGGGGCTCCAGGAAGTGTTCGCGTCCCAGGCGGCCAGCGTGGCCCGGGACCTGGGGATGGAGGTCGCCATGGGCCCGACCCGCTCGTGGTCGTTCGCCCACTACGGCAACGCGGTGCTGAGCCGGCTGGCGGTCAGGGACCACTACCGCTTCGATCTCACGCGTCCCGGCCGCGAGCCGCGCGGCGGCCTCCGGGTGGACCTCGACGCCGGACGAATCCTGCTCCACCTCTTCAACGTTCACTTCGGCCTCAGATTCCGGGAGCGGCGGGAGCAGGTGGAGCTTCTGCTCGCCCGCCAGATGACGGATCGCCCGCTCGAAGGGCCCCGCGTCCTCATGGGAGACTTCAACGAGTGGCTCCCGGGGCCGGTGGTGCGCAGCCTCCGGCGGGAGTTCGGCGTCCGGCGCCGCCGCCTACGGCGCACCCATCCCGCGCCGTTTCCGCTCTTCCCCCTGGATCAGATCTTCTGGGACGCGGGGCTTGAGGCGGAGCAGCTCCGCGTTCACCGGAGCCGTCTCGCCCGGGTCGCCTCGGACCACCTGCCGATCGTCGCCCGCCTGCGCCTTCCGGCCTAGGCCCCCGCTCTAGCTACCGCCGGCGGCGGTGTGCCGGCGGCTTGATCACGTCGCTGACCGCCGCCCTGAGGGCCCGGAGGAGGGCCAGCGCCTCGGCGCTCAGCGGCCGCTGGCGCGGGTGGATGACGTCGAGGCTCCGGCTCAGCGGCTCGGCGTCCACGATCTCCATCGCGACGAGCGTCCGGCGGCGGATCTCGCGCGCCACCGCCAGGTGGGGGAGGAAGGCGATCCCCACCCCGCGCTCCACCATCCGTTTCGCCGTCTCGATCGTCTCCACCTCCATGACGACGTTGGGGACGAGGCCGGCGCGGCGGAAGAGCCCGTGGCTCAGCGTCCAGTCGCTCGACCCCCGGTCGAAGAGGACCAGCGGCCGGTCGGCCACGGCCTCCAGGCGGGCCCGGCGCGCGCTCGGGGGCCAGTCCCGCGCGCGGCCGACCAGGATCAGGGGGTCGTCTCGCAGGCTCACCGTCTCCACCGCGGGGTGGTGGAGGGAGCGCGCCAGGCCGACCTCCGCCTCCCCGCGCAGCACCATCTCCAGCACTTCCTTGGAGTGGCCCGAGCGGACGGTGATCATCACGTTGGGGTATGCGGCCTGGAAGCGCTTCAGGACGTCGGGGAGCAGGTACGTGCAGATGGAGAGCGCGGCGGCGATCTGCAGCGCGCCGGCGCTCTGGGGCCGGAGGTCGTGCACGGCCTGGCGGGCCAGGGCCACGGCCTGGAGGAGCTGTTCGGCGTGGGGGCGGAGGGCCCGGCCGGCGGCGGACAGCGCCAGCCCGCCCCGGCCGCGCTCGAACAGGGAGACGCCGAGCGACTCCTCCAGGGCCTTGATCCGGGCGCTCACGGCCGGCTGGGTGACGCGCAGGGCCTCGGCCGCCCGGCGGAACCCCCCGAAGGTGCCGATGGCCAGGAACGCCTCCACCTGACCGATTTCCACGGGCGGAGTATATCACGGCCGATCAGAGAACTTTATCAGCGCGATAAAAACAATAATCTTGAGCCCCAGGAGATGACCCGGTAGGGTGGAGCGCAATATATACCTCACTGCCGCCGGCGCCCGAGGGCGCCGCAGAAGGAGGCTCTAGGCGTGGAGAACATGGGGAAGCGGTTCCGGGAGCTCCTGAAGGAGGAGGATTACCTGTTCACCGGGGGCGTGTACAGCGCGCTGGGCGCGCAGATCGCCGAGCGCGTCGGGATGAAGGCGATCTACATGAGCGGGTACTCGGTGGCCATGGCGAACGGGTGGCCGGACATGGGCTTCCTCACCATGACGGAGGTGGCGCACACGGCGTCGCTGATGGCGACCGCCGTAAACGTCCCGGTGATCGCCGACGCCGACGATGGCTACGGCAACGCGCTCAGCACGATGCGGACGGTCCAGGAGTTCATCAAGACCGGCGTCGCGGGCATCCACCTGGAGGATCAGCGGTTTCCCAAGCGGTGCGGTCACATCGCGGGGAAAACCGTCGTCAGCCAGGAGGAGGCGCTCGGGAAGTTCCGGGCCGCGGTGGACGCGCGGAACCGCCTGAACCCCGACTTCGTCCTGATCGCGCGGACGGATGCCTACGGGGCCGTCGGCGGCAGCCTGGAGGAGGCGATCCGGCGCAGCCGGGCCTACGCCGACGCAGGCGTGGATCTGGTGTGGTGTGAGTTCTCCAACGCCTCCCGAGAACCGGCCATCGCGTTTGCCAGGGCCATGAGGGAGACCCATCCCAAGCTGCCGCTGGCGTTCAACTACTCCTCCTCGTTCAAGTGGAGCTCGGACTCGAATCCCTTCCTCTTCCGGGAGCTCGGCGACCTGGGCTACAAGTTCATCTTCGTCACGCTCTTGGCCACCCATGCCGCCATGTACGCGATGTGGAACGCGATGGAAGACCTCGTCAAGAACCAGGAGCAGGCCCAGTGGACGCTCGAGAAGGTGAAGGCCGGGCATCCGACGGAGAGCCACCACGTCATGGCGCGGGTGCAGTACTTTCAGGAGCTGGAGAAGAAGTACATCCCCGGGACCGACGACCGCATCCGCTCCTCCGACGGCTTCGGCGAGGGTCACAGGGGGAACTAGACCCGCCAGGTCGAGCCACATACCCGGCCAGGCTCGTCTCGCTGAGGGGGAGCGGCTCAGCCTGCAGACGGCTTTTCATCTCCGTCTCCCCGATCCGGTGGACCAGGGAGTCATTCTGGACGACGGCGAATCGAAGTCAATCTCCCTCGCGGAGGAAGAGGGTGCCCGCGTCGGCGCGCGTAAAGCGCCGAGCTTCCCTCAGGATATTCTCGAGGAGGACGGAGAGGTCTCGCTCGCTTGTGAGGGCGATACCGATCTGAATCAGCTCTTTCAGGAGCAGGTTGAGATCCATCGGACGGGCCATTGCTCACCGCCCCCCGAGTCCTCTCGCGCCGCCCTCAGAAGAGCGGGCGGCTCTTGACGGGCGATTCTTTGGTGGAAAAGGGCGCAGTCGTCGTGCTGCTGCCGGCGCCGAAGTTGCAGACGTTGTCCGCCGGATCGGCTCCGGGCCCGGTGGCGGCCCCCCAGAAGTTGTTCCTGGCGTCGATTGCGCTCCCGGACTGGTTGTTCATGCCGCAGTTAACATTTCCGTAAAGGTTGTTCTTGCTGAGGGTCCCGGTGCCCCCCCAAGCGGTGCCAACGCCATTGCCGTGAACGGCATTGCCGCTAAACACGTGCCCGCTACCGGCCTGTGCGAAGACGCCAACCTGGTCGTTCGCACTCGCTACGTTGCTACTGAGGAGGTGCCCGCTGCCGACGAAACTAAAGCCGTAAGCACTATTGGCGCTGGCCACGTTGCCGGTGAGGTGATGCCCGCTGCCTTCGAAAGCGAAACCTACGACGTTACCGCTGGCCAGATTGCCGGTGAGCGTGTGGCCGCTATCTCGCAGGTAGAAGCCATTATTACTGGCATGGGCTGCGTTGCCGCTCCCGACGTGCCCGCTCCCATCGAAGAAGAAGCCGAAGTTGACGTTCGCCGTGGCCAGGTTGCCGGCCACGCTCACCCCGCTCGTGCCGCTGAAGACATCCAGCCCGGATATTCCACCGGTGAGGGTGAAGCCTTTCTTGGCCCTGCCGAACACCACCCCGCTGGCCAGGATCCCCACGACAGTCCCCGGCAACCCCCCGGCGTCCAGCACCGTGGCCCCCGCCCCCGCGCGCGACTCAATCGTCACGGCCTTGTCCACTTTGATCATGCAGGAGCAGGCGACAGAGGGCGCTTCCTCCCCGGCCGAGGTGAAGGCCCCGTCCCCGTCCAGGTCCCCGTAGCGCCCCGGGCCCACGACGATCCGGTCTCCCGCGCTGGCGTTGGCGATCGCCTGGCTGATGGAGCGGCACGGGCTCGCGGCCGCCCCGCACGTGCCGCTGTCCACCCCGTTGTTGGCCACGTTGAGCGTGGCGGCCTCGGCGGCGCCCGCCAGGGCACCAAGGCCCAGTCCCGCTACTGCCAGCAGGAGGAGCACCGATCGACCGGGCAGGAGCGTGCTCATCGTCAGAAGAGCGGCTTGGCCTTGCCCTTGAACTCTTTTGTGGCCGGGGGCGCGGTCATCGTGCTGCTCCCGGCGCCGTTGCACACGTTGTCCGCCGGAGCGGCTCCGGGCCCGCTGGCGGCCCCCCAGAAATTCTTGGTGGCCGAGATCGTCGAGGGCCAGGACAAATTCCACAAGCCGCAGTTGCTCACCGGATCGTTGCCGAAGATGTTGTTCTGGCTGATCGCGGAGATTCTGGAGGTACCGTCTCCCAAAAGAATGCCGACGCTCTGATTGCCGTGAATGGCGTTGCCGGAGAGGACATGCTGGCCCCAGAGGACCTCGAGGCCGAAGGACCCATTGGCGCTGGCGATGTTGCCGGTGAGCTGATTCTCCCCGCTCAGGAAGAAGCCGTTGCGGCCATTGGCGCTGGTCATATTGCCTGTGATGACGTGGACCCCGTCGTTGACAACGAAGCCATCCACGGAGTTGGAAGTCGCCAGGTTGCCGCTCGCCAGATGCCCGCTACCGCCCATCGCGAAGCCGGTGCCCCCGTTCCCGCTGGCAACGTTGCCGATGAACCGATGCCCGCTGCCCAGGACTATGAACCCATTCTGGACGCCCCGAGCCAGGTTCCCGGCCACGGTCACCGCGCTCGTGCCCCACTCAACGAGCACCCCCTCCCGGCCCCCGTTGGTGAGGGTGAAGCCTTTCTTCGCCAGGCCGAAGACCACCCCGCTGGCTTGGATCCACACAACACTCACCGAGGCCCCACCGGCATCGAGCACCGTGGCGCCCGCGCCGGCGCGCGACACAATCGTCAGCGCCTTGTCCACCTTGATCAGGCAGAAGCAGCCTACGCCCACCTCCGCGGCCTCTTCCCCGGGCGAGGTGAAGTTCCCATCTCCGTCCAGATCCCCGTAGCGCCCCGGGCCCACCATGATCCGGTCCCCCGCGTTCGCGTTGGCGATCGTCCGGCTGATGGATCGGCAAGGGGTCGCCGCCGCCCCGCACGTGGGGCTATCCACCCCGTTGTTGGCGACGTTCAGCGTCCCCGCCTCGGCCACGGCGCCTGGCCCCCCGATGACGAGCCCGGCCCCGGTCAGCAGCAGCGCCAGCCCCCAAACCCGCGTGACATTGCGTAGGTGCCGTTCCACGCTCGAGTCCTCCTGTGGTGGAGCGAACTCTTTCGGTTGCGTCAAAATTCAAACCAAGTTCGCCGCAGCGCAATGGTGCAGCTGGCTCATTTTCATGAGGCGTAGGAACCCGTGTGAGCCCCAACTCGCCTTGACAGTCGCCCAGGGGAGGCATACAGTCCCCAGCGGATGAGATATTGGACGATCGCGCTCGTCCTCGTCCTTCTCGCCGGCTCGGTCCCGGCCCGGGCCGAGGGGCCTCGGCGCGTCCCGGGCGAGGCCCGCTGGATGCCACTCGGTCAGCTCCTCGGGAGACTCGATCCTCAGACCTCGCGCGACCCGGACATCGAGGAAGCCCTGCGGCGCGCGCTCCAGGGGAAGAACTACGTCCTGATTTATTGGGCCACGGGGCTCGGAGAGGTTCGGGTCTTCGGCGAGGGAGAGAAGAGTATCCGCTATCTCGCTGTGGCGCCGGCGCCAGCGCTCAAGGGGCCCAGGCCCGTACGGCAGAGTGGCGAGCCGGTTCGGCCGACCGTGGACGATCCCGGCCGCCTCCGGAGCGAAGCCCTCGGCAATCCTGATCCGGCGGAACGCGCGAGTGCGCTCGACCGTCTCGCCGCCAGCAGCGACCGGGCGCTGGCCCTATGGACGGCGCTGGACGTTCTCGAACGGGAACGGGAGCCCGAAGTTCTCGAGAGCGCGCTCAACCTCCTCTCCGCTCAGGAGTCCGTGCCGGTGGAGCCCCTCCTCAGAATCGCCGTCGCCGGCCGCGACCCCACCCAGCGGGTCCAGGCCCTCGAGCTCGCCGCCGAGCAGGGTAAAGCAGATCCGCGGGTCCGCGGTCTGCTCAAGACACTCTCTACCGACCAGGCCGAAGAGGTGCGCGAGGCGGCCCAGCGTCTCCTGGAAGACCTGGACGCCGAGTGAAGCCGGTCTCCGGCTAAGAGCCCAGCGAACCGGCAAGCTCGAGCATGGCGCCGAGCAACGTGTTGGCGCCCTGCTCGATATCGTCCATCGGCGTGAACTCCTCCTCGCAGTGGCTCCGGCCGTTCCGGGAAGGCACGAAGATCATCCCCGCCGGGCAGATGGCCGCCATGTACTGGGCATCGTGGCCCGCGCCCGACAGGATCCGCCGGTAGGGGACGCCGAGGGACTGGGCAGCGCGCTCCACCACTTCCACGACCTCGGGGTGGAAGGACGTGAGCGGCACCCGCCAGTAGTGCTCCAGCTCGTAGCCGACGCCCTCGCTGGCCGCCGCGTCTTTCACGGCCCCCT
>Ga0209521_10000975_pt1 | contig 22930 bp, 14 predicted proteins | sample Rifsed19ft4_FD_184016 | JGI IMG/M metagenome (GOLD analysis project Ga0209521, IMG submission 184016) | Soil microbial communities from Rifle, Colorado, USA - sediment 19ft 4 (version 2) | ecosystem: Environmental > Terrestrial > Deep subsurface > Rock core/Sediment | place: Rifle, Colorado...
GTGACAAGCGGTGTGATTACTGATGCCTATGGCAATACGGTATCAAACGGTACATTGATAACAGTGTCAACAGACAGGGGGACGATCACCACTGCCGATGCCGATGCCGGCTCTCCCGGTATCCAGGTTGCAACGGGCAGCGGTGTGATAAGTTTTGTTGTCCAATCAGGTACAGTATCAGGTACAGCAAATATCAGCGCTGTATCAGTTCAGGGTAGTGCGAGCGGGAACACTCAGATCAACTTCCTCCCGGGATTACCATCAGGGGCAATAGCACTGACACCAGCTCCGGCAAGTATAGTGGCTGATGGTTTTACATTAAGTACTGTAACCAGCGGAGTAATTACAGATGCTTATGGCAATACTGTGCTCGATGGTACGCTTATAACAGTTGCTACGGACAGGGGGACGATAACAACTGCTGATGTCAGCGGAGCGTATGCCGGAATCCAGGTTGCAACTGTTAATGGAGTGATAAGCTTTGTAGTAAGGTCGGGGACGGTTGCGGGAACTGCAGTTATAACAGCCTTCTCTGTACAGGGGAGTGCGGCTGGAAGCACGCAGATTGACTTTGTTCCAGGTCCGCCTTACGGTACAATAGCCCTGACTCCTAATCCGGCTATCATGCCTGCAGATGGCGTCTCTGTGAGCACTGTCATAAGCGGGGTCATCAGGGATATTTATAATAATACAGTCTCTGACGGGACTCTGATTACAGTCTCTGCAACTATGGGTACTATTACTTCTTCAGATGTTGACCCTGGTACCCCGGGTATTCAGGTATCTACAAGCGGCGGAATAATAACATTCACATTCCTCGCAGGAACCACTGAAGGGGCAGCATCAGTTACAGCCACTTCGGTACAGGGTAGTGCTACCGGTCAGGCTACTGTTACACTGACTAATGTCCCTCCGGAACTTAACTATCCGTCTGAAACAGGGTATGGGAGTGGGGATGCTGTCGAACCCAATAGCGCCCTCAGAAGTACGACATATACGTACAAGATTGTGTACCGTGATGTCAATAATAATACGCCGGCATTTCTCAGGGTATGTATAGATTCAACTCCATGCACGGCCATGAGCCTTGATACAGCGGCCGTAAATCCTTCATTAAGAGATGGTGACTACAGTAATGGTGAGCAGTATGTGTATACTATCAATACCCTTACCTCAGGGGACCACGCGTACTACTTTGAGACCACGGATGGTCTGGCTTATACAAAGACACCTCCTTCAGGGAGTCTTAACGGTCCCCATGTAAACTATCCGCCGGTGCTGTCATTCTCAACTGATGCAGGTTTTATGACTGATGGTGTGGACCCTGATAATGGTAATACAAATGTCACCTTTAATTTTAAGGCGGTATACACTGACTTAGACAGCCAGGCGCCTTCTTCCATCAGGGTATGTATTGATGCCGCATGTTATTCAATGGCTGTTGATGCGGTGGCGTCAGCTACACTCAGGGATGGGGATTATACAAACGGAGAACAGTATGTATACAGCTCTATGTTGACTGATGGGACGCATAATTATTACTTTGATACATCTGATGGTCTTGAAGGTGGATTACTGCCTCCTTCCGGAAACCTGAGCGGTCCTATAGTCACAAATACCTATACACCGGCGGGGACAAATGTCGTAGTGAGACCTGATGTAAATGTGACTATAACATTTGATCAGGTTACGACTACTGGTGATACATACGTTACAAACTCACAGACCGGTTCATCCCTCCCGTCAGGTTATCTGCATGGTTCACCACCTGCCTACTTTGACATATGGACTACTGCAACATACACGGGCAAGGTCAGGATGTGCTTTACTTATAATGATCAGAGATACTTCGGTGTAGGTTATGGAGGCGAGAGGGGATTGAGGTGGCTGCACGTTGAGGGTGGTTCGTTCAGGGATCGCACAGTTACACTGGATGTGAATAACGATTTTGTCTGTGGCGATGTGTATAGTTTCTCAGAATTTTCTGCTGCAGTAGAAGAGGCAACCCTTGTTACCCTGACATCGTTTAAAGCAACCGGTATGGACAGCAAGGTAATGCTTACATGGTCAACAGCAGCAGAGGTTGACAGTATGGGCTTTAATATTTTGAGGGGACCGACGATGGCCGGTCCATTTACACGCATCAATAGCTGGCTTATAAGGTCAAAAGGGACACCAACAAAGGGTATGACTTATAGCTTTGAAGATACAGGTGTTGAGAACGGCGTAACTTATTTCTATAAGTTAGAAAACGTTGATATTAATGGCAGGATAAGCGCCCATATGATTGCTTCGGCTGCACCTTCGACGCCGGAGACTGAGGAGTTGAAGCCTGTTTCAGATGTTGAAACTTCCAAGCCTGAAACTACTGAGGCAGCAGTTAAGCCTTCTACGCCTGAACCCGTTGAAATACCTGCTGACATAAATCTGCCAATAGTCATTATTGAATCGCATGTGCAACCTGTTGAATCCGTTAAAGATATCAAAGGGGAGCAGGTTTTCACTGAGGAAGTGAGTAAAGAGGTAACAGAAGGTGATATGTTACAACTCATACCAGAAGTCACGGGTTATGAAGGTGCACAGCAGGACACTGTTCATACGGCTAAGAAACCATCATTAAAGGAGGCAGTAAAAGAGGAGTATCCTTCTCCAGGTGACTTTGCCCTGAAGATCGAAGACGACAAAGGCAATGAATTAGATGTAAGACAGGCGAATGAAGGGGATAAGGTAAATGAACCGTATGAGATTATGGTTGATGAGGGAAACAAAGTTGTCTTAAAATGGATGGCGGGCGGTAATGTCAAAGGTTTTAATATCCTCAGATGGGATGATAAAGGTAACAAGATGGTAAAGGTAAATACTATTCCTATTCCATTCTTTGCCTCACAGGCCGGGGATAAGGGACTGTTGTATACATTTAAAGATGCAGGAGTTACAGAAAAGATTACTTACAAATATAATATTGAGACGATACTACCTGATGGTTCTGTGAAAGAATCCAAACCACTTGAAATTACTATAGAATCAAAGAGGAAATTAGGGAAACCTGACGTAACTCCTCAGCCTGAAAGCATAATACCCTCCGGGAAGCAGTAATACAGGCATGGAAAATGCAATATCATCATTACTATCTAATGAAAAAATATCTATTTCTACTCATCATGGTATCCTTCCTTGCAGGTTGCGGTTCTGGTGGTGGAGGAAGTAAGCCTGCCGGCATTGATAATAGCGGAAACAATAGCGGTAATAACGGCGGTAGTAAAGTAAATCCTGAGTGTTCGAGAACCGGTAAGATAGCTAAAATAAAGGTCAGCAAAGACGGGATTTACAAGGTTGCATATTCGGATCTGTACAGTAGTTGTTCATCCACATCTATTAATTCATCCACAATAAGCCTTTCAAACCAGGACATGGATATTCCAATAGATATTGTTGACAGTAACGGTAATGGTCAGTTTGAGACCGACGATTATATAGAGTTCTATGGCAAGGCAATAGGTCGCGATGACAGCCGGTTCAGGTTTACTGAGACTAATGTGTACTGGTTGTCTGTTGGGGAGAAGACAGGCAAGAGGATAGTAAAGGTTACACCTCAGTCCATTCCGTTGCCTCCCAACGGTTCCTTTTTAAAGCGATTACATGTGGAAAAGGATACATGGTATGTACAGGAAAACTATCCTGATATATCTTCACCATCTGATCTAAGAGAGCACTGGTTTTGGAATGACAGGATTTATCCTGGTGACACGGTTAATTACTCTGAGGGCTTCAGTACAAGACACATTGACAGGGGAGTGCCAGTATTGCTGAAACTACGGCTGCAGTCAGTTAGCTGGGAACACTATATAAATGTTTACGTCAATGACAAACCTTTATCAGATAACGCAATAATGTGGAACAGTCAGGCCCCTTATGATATGGAGCTCATTGTTGATCCATCAAATTTCAAAGATAGTGGTCTTAATACACTTACTATCGAAAGTGTTAGTGGCGGACTTTTTTATTTGGACTGGTTTGATGTTACTTATAACAGGAAGTATATAGCAGAATATAATGTCATAGAGTTTACAGGCAAGAACTTCTTTAAGCTCTCTGGTTTTGCATCAAATCAAGTATCTGTTTATGAAATCTCGGATCATGAGAATGTACAGAAAGTAAATATCTCAGTGCCTAAGAAAATATCAGAATCGAATTTTGAAGTTTCATTTTCGAGCCCTTATAATGATGAAAGGACATTTATGGCCCTAACATCAGACCAGAAGATATCGCCTGTTATCGAGCCATATATACCATCTGACATTACTTCAAGTCCTGCAGACTATATAATAATTACTCACGAAGACTTCGCTGACGCTATTAAAACGCTTGCTGATTACAGGACTCAGCAAGGATACGAAGTCCTCACAGTCAAAGTCAATGATATATATAATGCATTCGGTAACGGCATAGAGACCCCGCATGCTATAAAGGCTTTCCTTAAATACGCTTATGAAAACTGGTCTACAAAACCTGTATATGTGGTTCTTGTTGGAGATGCGACAGTTGACTATAAGGATTTAAGCGGCTATGGAGATATCTCTGGTGTTAAGAGTTATGTGCCGGCATATCTCTATAATTATCCCGGGCTTGGGGAGGTCCCGAGCGATAACTGGTTTGCAGATTTTGACGATGATATTCTGCCGGAGGTTAATATCGGGAGGATTCCTGCCAAGTTCCCTGATGATGTTTCTTCGGTAATCTCCAAGATAATTTCACATGAAAGTTCTGTGGCTAAATCTACGGATGTTTTGCTGATCGCAGATGACGATAATCCCAATTTTGAAGGCCTGTCAGATTCTATTGCAGAAATAATCGCTCTTCACGGATTCACTCCGCAGAAAGTGTATCAAAGGGAACTTCAGGATGGTTTTAAGCCGGCTATTATCTCTGTAATAGATTCAAATCCGTTGGTTGTGAACTATACCGGCCACGGTGCTGTTAGTGATTGGGCTAATAATGTATTTTCATCCGGGGATGTTGAGGGTCTCACAAACACAAGCTATCCCTTTGTTGTCGCATTGAATTGCCTAAACGGCTATTTCGTCCTTGGCGATGAACAGCCCTTTCCATCTATTGCTGAGGCGTTTTTGTTAGCCCGGGACAGGGGTGCATTGGCAGTTTTTGCTGCAAGTCCATGGGGGTATCTCTCAGACCATGACCCGCTTGCACAGGAATTATACAGCATCCTTTTCAGTGAGGATATTACATTAGGCGAGGCCGTAACGAAGGCCAAGGCAGAGGCATATAATAAGGGGGAGATCATGGACGACGTGGTTCAGACCTTCATCTTCTTTGGAGACCCTGCTACGAAGTTGAAGTAATGGGCATAAAAAAAGGCCCCAGACCCTATTGGAGGATGTGCAAGGAGGATTAAACAATTACTTGCAAGGTCTGAGGCCAGTATTAAAAGGCTAAGATCCTCTCATTTGTAAGTATCAATTTACGCGAAATTGAACCACTCGCATTATAACGCGAGTCCTACTCTCCCCAATAAAAATCGGGGTATTATCAAGGATCTTAGCCATCTGTATTTATATCATTATATATAGCTCCCGCGTATGATGATGTCAAGTACCATGGCGTATAGTTTTTTCTTGCTATATTCTGCGCAGATATGGTATAAAAATTGAGCACTTATTAAATAATTTATTTAACAAAGGGGGGGCATTTAAATGGGAAGGGTGAATTTTCAATTTACATCAGAGTCTGTTACTGAAGGACATCCCGATAAAATAGCAGATCAAATTTCTGATGCTGTTTTAGATGCAATTATTACAAATGACCCGATGTGCAGGGTTGCATGTGAGACTCTGGTCACTACCGGGCTTGCCTTCGTAGCAGGGGAGGTCACCACGCACACATACGTGGAGATACCTGATATAGTACGAGAGACAATAAAAGAAGTGGGCTACACCAGGGCTAAATATGGATTTGACTTCGAAACATGCGCTGTTATGACATCAATCCATTCGCAGTCGCCGGATATATCAATGGGAGTTGATACGGGCGGCGCCGGTGACCAGGGTCTTATGTTCGGTTATGCCACTAATGAGACAGAAGAGTATATGCCAACGCCGATCATGCTTGCTCACAAGCTCACACGCCGATTAACAGATCTGAGAAAAAAAGACATCCTCCCATATCTGAGACCGGATGGAAAATCCCAGGTTACTGTAGAATATGTTAATGGTAAGCCTCTGAGGGTTTCCACAGTAGTTATCTCCACACAACATAGTCCGGATATTACGCTGAAAGAGATACGTGAGGATATGATAGAAAAGGTTATTAAACACGTTATCCCTTCACATCTGCTGGATGAGGAAAATGTTACGTACCATATAAATCCTACCGGAAGGTTTGTTACCGGCGGACCTCAGGGCGACACAGGGCTTACCGGCAGAAAGATTATAGTTGACACGTACGGAGGTGTCGGGAGTCATGGAGGCGGCGCTTTTTCAGGTAAAGACCCGACAAAGGTGGACCGTTCTGCTTCTTATATGGCGAGATATGTTGCCAAGAACATTGTTGCTGCAGGAATAGCTGAAAAGTGTGAGGTTCAGCTCGCATATGCGATAGGCGTGTCTGATCCGGTTTCTATATTAGTAGACTCATTCGGCACCCGCAAGATACCGCAGGATAAGATTGTAAAGCTGGTAAGAGAGTTTTTTCCGCTGACACCAAAAGGTATAATAGAGCATCTGCAACTAAGACGTCCTATCTATAAAAAGACTGCAGCCTACGGACATTTTGGCAGAACAGAACCTGAGTTTACCTGGGAAAAGACAGACATGGCAGAGCCGCTTAGAAAGGCTGCCGGTTTGTAATAACAATGTGAATGGGGTCAGGTCTTGCTGACCCCCCTCTTATCCCATTTCCTCGCTTTTAAGTACTTCGACTATCGCATCCAATGCCGGTACAACAGTATGTTTAATTGCATCATCTGATGATGATGAGACTAACTGGATAATACCGGTAATGTCTTTCGAAACCCGCATACATTTTCCCTTGAGCCTGGAGTTTGTTTCATTGAGTGCCTCAATCAGTTTCTGATTTTCAAGCCGTAAACGTTTTCTCTCAAGGGCCTTTTTTGTGACAAAGCTCAATTGCTTTATGTTATGCAACGGTTTTTGTAAATAATCAAATGCACCTCCGTCCCTTAATGCCTCAACAACGCTGTCCATTGTCCCATGACCGGTCAGGATCACTACTTCTATGTTCGGATCCTTTTCTTTTGCCCTTCTGAGTACTTCCATGCCATCGAACTTTGGCATCTTTAAATCAGTAATGACAAGGTCAAATTTGATCTTGTCGAGAAGTGATATGGCCTGTTCTCCGTCATAAGCGGTTAATACCTCATATCCCCTGTTACTGAGATGTCTTTCAATCAGATCAAGTATATCCTCATCGTCATCAACCAATAAAATGGTCTCAGCTTCCATAAATCCTCCTGTTATTAATTTTAACTTGCTGATTCCCTTGACTTATCTCCCTTTTTATTTTTCCCCCTGGGTAACATTCGCCTTTCCACCGGGAATTCAAGTCTGAATGTTGTTCCGGTTCCATCATTACTTTCTGCAGTAATGCTCCCTCCATGGTCCTTCAATATGGAATAGCTTATTGAGAGACCCAGACCTGTACCCTTTCCAACTTCCTTTGTAGTAAAAAACGGATCAAAGATTTTATCCATAATATTATCCCCGATACCAACACCAGTGTCACTGAATAAAACCAGAACCCCAGTGACTTTCCCATTTTTATCGCCTGTCATATCAATTATTGGCTGGGTCTTGACAGATAAGACACCCTCACCCTTCTCCTCCATTGCATCTTTTGCATTAGTCATAAGGTTCAGGAATATCTGCTCAAGCCTGTTGTGATCTCCCCATATTCTGGGGATTGATTCATCAAGCTCTTTCATTATTTCTATATTAAGATTTTTGAGTTGCTGGGTTATTAAAGTAAAGGAATCATCTATTACATCATTCAGATTTACCTGTTCAAATGCCCCTGTAGACTGTCTTGCAAATGCCCTGAGGTGATCAATTATCCTCATCATCCGGCCCGTTTGTTTCTCTATAAGCCTGAGGTCTTTTATGATATTTTCCGGCACAGAGTTTCCTTCTATCATCTCCTGGGCATGTCCACGGATTACCATTAACGGCTGGTTGAGTTCATGAGCAACACCTGCTGCAAGCTCTCCCACAGCAGCCAACTTTGCCGACTGAGCGAGTTGTGCGCTTGTTGATTTAAGGTCCTGATAAGTATTTTGAAGATACTCCGCCATCTTATTGAATGACATTGCAAGCTCACCCAGTTCGTCATGCAGATTAGTCCGGATCCTGTACGTGAAATCCCCACTGGCTATGATCTGTGTTCCGGTAACCACATCCTTTACAGGGTCAGTGAATTTCTTCCCTATATAAAAGGTAAATATTATTATCAGTATAAATGTTGCAATAAATATCAGAAAGAACTGGTCTAATGGAATAATATCACTTAAGCTCTCATAGAAGGGTGTAAGTACCATTACACTCCACAGGCTTGATGGAACAGACTGATATGAGACTAAATAGTCGCGTCCCTTTGTGGTTATGAATCTCTCTACCCCTGTTTCTCCATCCCGGACATTCTTCAGGATATCATGAAATAATGGGGATTGATCAAGATATGAAATATTCGGAAGCCCGGCAGTCTCTCCTATAGATATAATAGTCTGTGCAAGTATTTTACCGCCTCTTTCCAACAGGAAAGCATGGTTGCCGGAAGTCAGATTCCATTGCAACTTTTGACTGAAGTATCCAAGGTTCAGGTCAAAATATAAGAGACCCATTATCTTACCCTGGTCATGTACCGGAGCTACAAACGGGATGACCCAGTGTTTTGTTTCCTTGTTCAGGTAAGGCTCCCCCTGATATACACCTCCCGGAGGCTGGGAGAGACCTGGGACATAAAATGGAGTATCCATGATTGACTGAAGCTTTTCCTTTGCGGCTATCTGTTTTACTACTATCTTTGTAATCTCCATACCGGATACATCAGTGAATGCTGTGACGCTTATTGCTTCAGGAAAAAGCAATTGTAATTGCCGGAGTGTTTTAACCTGTTCATACTCCCAATCAGCCTGACGTTCACGCTCTGTGAAGTAGCGGAAGAAGGCAGGATTTTCTGCTGCAAGGAGCAGGTTTGTCTGTGCCTTCAGGAATATAGTTTCAATAGCAAAAGTAACATGTGACAGCTCCTGCAATAGTGCATGCTCTTTTTCCGCCATTCTATCATGCTTGGATGTGGTAAGATAAATGGTCGTCCCTATCAATAAAGGGAGGATGCCGGTGATCAATAAGATAATTACAAATTTGGTTCTAATATGTTTAAACATCGCTGAAATATTAACACAATCAACTAATCATTGGTAGGGGGGCCATGGAAGCATTACTCTATATTGCGTTTATATTTCTTATTATTAATGAACACCATAATCATCAGGCATGCCACAAAAATAGCTCCGTAGGCAAACAGGTCTCCATATTTCGTATAAAAGGTCTTTGTATTGGACGGAAAGATATTCTGTACAAGAAAGGTCTCTTCAAAAATTGGGCTTGCCTGCAATATTTCTCCTTTTGGGCTTATAAAGCCTGATATGCCGGTGTTAGCAGCCCTGGCAAAATAGACCCTGTTCTCAACTGACCTGAAAACAACCATTGCAAAGTGCTGATATGGGGCGGATGTCTTCCCGAACCATGCATCATTTGTTATGGTCGTCATGAACATAGCGCCATTGAGGACAAATTTTCTTACAAGCTCCGGGAATATTACCTCATAGCATATAACAACACCTAATTTAGCCTGAGGGATTTCCATTACAGTATACTCTTTGCCCGGAATGAAATTCCCGATACCCGCTACCATCTTTTCAATAAAAAACAAAATATTTGATAGCGGGACATATTCACCAAAAGGGACGAGATGCATTTTATCATACCTTGCAATGGTTCTCTTGTTTGGTGAAATGAGCAAGGCGCTGTTCAGCATATTTAGTGTGGAATTTTCTGCGAGCTTATAAGCAGGGTTTCCAAAGAGTATATACGTATTGCCGGTTGAAGCAAGATCATACAGTTCATTACGGTATATGGTGTGGTCCTGGAAAAAGAATGGCGCGGCCGTCTCAGGCCAGATTACGAGTTCAGGATTGTATTTAGCAGCTTCATTTGTCAACTGCTTGTAAATATCAATAGTCCTTCGCTGGAAGTTTCTGTCCCATTTGAGATGCTGAGGGATATTTCCCTGAATGACGGCTATACCAATTTTTCTATCAGAAGAACCATAACTCGCACTGAGTTTATAGTATCCGTAACCAAGCGAAAGGAAAAAAACAAATGCAACATAGGATATAGAAACTATTTCCCATCGCTTACTCATACCCTTGTTTCTTTGCAAAGTGAAGAGATAAAATATAGCCGAATTTACTGCTGTAATCAGAAAAGATACACCATAGAAACCGGTAACATCCGCTATCTGGATGATAGGGAGGAATTTGTATTGTGAATATCCTAACGATGCCCATGGGAATCCGGTAATTAAATGTGCCTTTGCAAATTCAAGCGATACCCATAGAAATGGAGCAACAAAGGGTAGAGGGATGGTTGTTTTCTCTGAAATGTATTTTGTTAAATATCCAAAAATGCCAGGATACAGGCCGAGATAAAGGGATAACAGGAACAGCACCAGAAAGCTTAACCATAATGGCATACCGCCATAATTATTCATGGTCTGCGTTATCCAGCTTATTGTCAAAAAGTAGAATAATGTCCCGGAAAACCAGCACCAGAAGAAACTACCATTCCTGTTGTTTCTACTGATAACAAAAAAGAGTGGTATCAGGCCTATCCATGCAAGGATCTCAAGGTCGTATTTTGGGAATGAAAAGGTGAGCAGAATGGCAGAGCTGATTGAAAGTACGACATTTCTTAAAAGAGGCTTCATTCCCTTGCAATTTACCGTCAAATGCAGTATGCTATCACGTTTGAATTATAAAAAAAAGGGTTCAATCAGTAAAATCATATTCATATGCGTAAAAAACTTACGGAGATTATCAAACAGGCTATTGATAAGTCTATGACTTCAGGTTTTCTCCAGACCAGGACCATCCCGCTTCTGATTCTTGAGGTTCCTAAGGATGAGTCAAAGGGGGATTATGCTACCACTATTGCTATGGGAATGGCGTCCCTGGAAAAAAAACCTCCGCGGTCAATAGCGGAGGCGATTGCAGGTAATATTGAGGACACTGAAGGGATAATCGAACGTATTGAGATCGCAGGTCCCGGGTATATTAACTTTTTCCTGAGAACAGGCAGTTGGCTGGAAACCCTGAGAAAGGTTATTGACTTGGGAGACGGTTATGGTCAGGTTAATATTGGTGAAGCAAAGCCTGTTCAGGTAGAGTTTGTCAGCGCCAACCCAACCGGTCCGCTTCACGTAGGGCATGGAAGGGGGGCAGCTTTCGGAGACTCTCTATCCAACCTGCTAACGGCAGCCGGTTATAACGTCCGGAAGGAATATTATATCAATGATGTTGGGAACCAGATGCAGACACTCGGACGTTCTACCTGGCTCAGATATAAACAGATATTCGACCCTGCAGTTACATTTATGGATGACGGTTATAAAGGTGATTACATAAAGGATATTGCGAACTGTGTGATTACAGAGGCCAAAGACAAATATCTCAGTATGCCGGAAAGTGATGCGGTTTCTTTTTTTGTAAAATATGCAAAGGATAATATTCTTGAAGGCATCAGAAAAGACCTTGATGATTTTGGTGTTATATTTGATGAATGGTTTTCGGAAAAGAGATTGTATGAGAGTGGCGAAGTAGAGGATATTCTTATGCAGCTTAAAGAGAAAGGTCACTTATACGAACATGAAGATGCCCTCTGGCTTAATACAACTCAATTTGGAGATGATAAAGACAGGGTGGTTGTAAGGGCTAACGGACAAAAGACATATTTTGCATCAGACATTGCATACCATCAGAACAAGATGAAAAGAGGGTTCCACTTTATTGTTGATATATGGGGGGCTGACCATCACGGGTATGAGCCGCGCATGAAGGCCGGGGTACAGTGTCTTGGTAATCCGGTTGAGAGATTAAAGATCATACTTGTCCAGTTTGTTACTTTGCTCCGCGAGGGCAAGCCTGTTTCTATGTCCACACGTTCGGGTGAGTTTGTTACGCTCCGTGAGGTGATGGACGAGGTAGGAAAGGATGCCGCAAGGTTTATGTTCCTAACCAGACGCTCAGACAGCCATCTCGACTTTGATCTGGAGCTTGTTAAGAAGGAGTCTTCAGAGAACCCTGTCTATTATGTACAGTATGCTCATGCGAGGATAATGAACATTTTCAAACAGGCAGAAGAGCGCGGTATACCAATGCCGTCTGTGGACAGCACAGACTTATCCCTGCTCGTTCTTCCGGAGGAGATAAGGATGATCAAGCTGATTGCTTCATATCCTGAGTTGATAGAGGCAAGCGCTCAGGCCCTTGAGCCGCACAGGATTACGTTCTATCTTCAGGATCTGGCGACCGCACTGCATAATTATTATTTTCATCACCGGGTAATAACTGATGACAGAAAGCTTACAGAAGCGAGGCTGATACTCTTGCAGGGTGTGAAGCAGGTGTTGAAAAGCGGGCTGACGATTATCGGTGTGAGTGCACCGGAGCGGATGTAGTCCGGCTTGGTGGGAAAGGTTATTTTCGAGTGAAGTTTGAGGTAATAAAGAAAGATAGTAATACATCAGCCAGGCTAGGGAGGCTTACAACTCCTCACGGGATAGTTGACACCCCTGCCTTCATGCCTGTAGGCACCGCAGGGACTGTCAAGGGGGTTACACCGGAGGAGGTGCTTGAGAGTGGTGCGCAGATTATACTTGGCAACACGTTCCACCTTTATCTGCGGCCAGGCACAGGTGTAATAAACAAATTCGGAGGTCTCCATAATTTTATTGGCTGGGATGGGCCTATTCTTACTGATAGCGGCGGTTATCAGGTGTTCAGTCTTGCAAAACTCAGGAAGATAAACAGCAATGGTGTCATATTCCAGTCGCCGATTGACGGATCAGAGCACATATTTACACCTGAGGGTGTTATAGAGATACAGGAGATTATAGGTTCGGATATTATTGTTTGTCTCGATGAGTGTATCCCTTATCCGGCTGATTATGAATATACAAAAGACTCTACAGACATGACAATACAGTGGGCTTACAGATCCAAAAAAGTGTATAGTGGTACAGAGTGTGGACTTTTTGGAGTGGTTCAGGGTGGTTTTTATAAGGAATTGAGGGAGTATTGCGCCGGAGAACTTATGAAAATAGGTTTTGACGGATATGCGATAGGTGGTGTAAGCGTTGGAGAACCAAAAGAGATGATGTATACTGTGGTGGATCAGGTAGCTCCTGTTCTTCCCTGGGATAAGCCAAGATATCTGATGGGTGTCGGGCATCCCGACGACATAATTGAGGGTGTCGCACGCGGGATTGATATGTTTGATTGTGTAGTGCCGACGAGGCACGGAAGAAGGGGGTATCTATACACAAGACACGGCCATATTATAATAAAGAATGCCTGTTATAAGGATGATGAATCTCCTGTGGAGGATGGGTGTACCTGTTATACATGCAGTAAATATTCACGTGCATATTTGAGACATCTTTTTATGTCAGGAGAGATTTTGGGACTCAGACTGAATACGATTCACAACCTGCATTACTTTGGGAGGTTTATGAAGGATATAAGAGATGCTATTACAGATGGTAAATTATCTCAGTTGAGAGAGGAATTCTATAATATCAGAAAGGAGGGCGCACAATGTTTATGATGTTATCACTGGCCTTTGCTGCAGGGGAGTCATCCGGTTCACCGCTCGGTGGACTCTGGTCATTTTTACCCATTATACTGATCTTCCCGATATTTTATTTTCTTGTCATCATGCCTCAGCAAAAGACACGCAAGAAGCACCAGGCGATGATAGACAATCTGAAAAGCGGAGACAGGGTAGTCACGTCATCCGGTATTATCGGCACGGTTGTTAATGTTGATAAAGATGCTATCGTCTTACAAGTAGCTCCAAATGTTAAGATCAGAATGGTGAAGGGTTCTGTTTCCGAGTTAAAGGCAGAGGAGAAGGAATCATGAAGAAGGCACTGAAGTGGAGGGTGGCATTACTTGCCGGGGCAACAATATTGGCGGTCCTGTTTTTCCTTCCATCCCTTCCTTTTTTTGAGAACTTTCCTAATGTCTGGAAGCGGATATTTCCATCAAAGTCAATAACCCTGGGACTGGACCTGCAGGGTGGAATACATCTGGTCCTCGAAGTCAAAGGTGATAAGGCGGTTGAAAACTTTGTCGAACGCGCTGCTGATGATATTGTCGCTGTCCTGTCGCAGAAAGGCATAAACAATGTCTCATCAAATCGGGGAGAATCCGGATCAAGTCTTATTGTGAAATTTCAGGATACGACAAAGGGTAAGGATATTACAGCGGAAATAAAAAAGAACTATCCTGTCTTTTCAGTAGAAAAGGAGCAGGCCGGAGAAATAATATTTTCCCTGGCATCTTCTGAGATAGACAGGATTAAAGACTCAGCAGTATCTCAGGCGCTTGAGACCATCAGGAACAGGATTGACCAATTCGGTGTAAGCGAACCGCTTATCCAGCGTCAGGGCGAGAATGAGATACTGGTTCAGCTTGCCGGTGTCAAAGACCCGAAACGCGCAATAGAACTGATAGGCAAGACAGCGCTTCTTGAGTTTAAAATTGTAGATGAAACCGCTGATATAGGTAAAGCCCTTTCAGGGCAGGTCCCTGAAGGGGATGAGATAGTCTATGAAAAAGAGAGTGATCCGGTAACAAAACAGGCAAAACAGGCCATACCTTATCTGGTCAAGTCAAAGGCGCTGATGACCGGAGATGCCATATCAGATGCAACGGTCAATATTGACCCTGAATTCAATGAACCTAATGTATCCGTAACTTTGAACAGCATGGGGGCCAGGTTATTTGAGAGAGTAACCGGAGAGAATGTCAAGAAAAGGCTTGCTATTGTGCTTGATGGGAATGTCTATTCAGCCCCTGTAATTCAAGAGAGGATTGGAGGAGGCAAGGCACAGATAAGCGGGAAATTTTCCATGGAAGAGGCCCAGGACCTTGCTATCGTGCTCAGGGCTGGCGCACTCCCTGCTCCTGTAGAGATAATACAGAACCTCACTGTCGGACCGTCACTCGGAAGGGATTCTATTGAAAAGGGGGTAAAGGCGACGATTATTGCCGGTATCCTGGTTGTTCTATTCATGATGATCTACTACAAACTGTCAGGTGTCATTGCCGACTTCGCAATGCTTCTGAATCTCGTAATACTTGTAGGTGCCCTGGCAGCGCTTGATGCCACACTCACACTTCCCGGTATTGCAGGTATAATCCTTACAATAGGTATGGGAGTGGATTCTAATGTGCTGATACTGGAACGTATAAGAGAGGAATTGCGATTAGGAAAACCGGTGCGGTCTGCCATAGATTCAGGTTATGACAAGGCATTTATAACTGTTGTAGATTCACATGTAACCACCCTTCTCACTGCCGTGATCCTGTTCTTGTTCGGGACCGGTCCTATAAAGGGGTTTGCTGTTACACTCAGCCTTGGTATTGCCATAAATCTGTTTACTGCATTAGTCGGCACAAAGGTTGTTTATGACTTTATAAACAGCAGGAAGAGACTGGAGAGGTTGAGTATTTGATAAAGAAAGGATTCAAGGATACATAATGAAATTCACAGAAATAATTGGCGAAACGAATATAGACTTCATGGGTTTTAGAAAGTATGCCTTTATATTTTCCGGCATACTGACGCTCATTGGTATAATAGCTATCATACAGATCCTTCTAGGTCATGGAAACCTCGGTATAGATTTTGGCGGTGGAACAGCAGTCCAGCTCAAATTTGAAAAGCCTGTGAGGATTGATACTGCAAGATCTGCACTTATAAAGAATGGAGTTGAAGACGCTGAACTCCAGGAATTTCCCGAGGATAACAAGATCCTGATCCGTTTGAAACAACTTGCTGCAACTACGGAACCGGTTGCTGACAGGATTATATCCATCTTCAAACAGGAGATCCCGGATAATACATTTGTTGTTGACAGCTCTTCAGAGATAGGCCCTACTGTCGGCAGAAAACTTCAGAAGGATGCTATTATTGCAGTTGTATTATCCTTTATAGGCATCATCATCTATATTGCCTTCAGGTTTGAGTTCAGATTTGGTATTGCGGCTGCCATAGCAACATTTCATGATGTCATTGTTGTAGTGGGCTTATTCTACCTCCTGAATAAAGAGATAAATCTGCTTGTTATTACAGCCCTTCTTACCCTTGCAGGTTATTCTCTGACAGATACAGTGGTTGTATTTGACCGCATCAGGGAATATCTTCGCGTAAGGCGCAGGGATCCCATCGAAATGATTATTAATAACGGTATAAACCATGTTCTGGGCCGTACAATTATTGTTTCGTTAACTACGCTCCTGGTTCTTATCGCCCTGTTTTTCTTTGGTGGAGAGGTAATCCATGACTTCTCCTTTGCCCTTCTTATGGGGGTTTTAGTTGGTACTTACTCATCTGTCTTTGTAGCAAGCCCCCTTCTCATACTATGGAAAGGGAAGGCCGGAATTGTGAAGAAGTAGCCCAAACCTCCCTGTGTGTCTAAAAGGAGTTCTAATGAAAAAACGCTGGATAATAGGAGAGGGAGACTTTGCCGTACAAGAGCATCTTAGTACTGAACTTAATATTTCCCCCCTTGTTTCAAGGATACTTATTAATAGAGGCATCAGGGATATATCATCTGCAAATGCATTCCTTAACGTATCATATGAAAATCTTATAGACCCATTCCGGTTAAACGAGATGGATAAGGCAGTAGACCGCCTTAAAGAAATAATTCGCAAAAAAGGACGCTTACTTGTATCGGGTGATTATGATGTGGACGGGGTTACTGCAAGCGCCCTGTACCTTGAATATTTCAGAAAGCAGGGTGTGGAGGCAGGGCTTTATATTCCGGACAGAATCAGGGATGGTTATGGCCTGAATGAAGCTGTTGTACACATGGCAAAATCGCAGGGTATTGATGTAATTCTTACTGCTGATTGTGGTACAACTTCAATAGTGCCAATAGGATTAGCCAGGAGCTATGGCATAGATGTTATTGTTACAGATCATCATGAATGCCCTAATGAGCTTCCGGAGACATTCGCATTACTCAATCCAAACAGACATGATTCCACATACCCATTCAAGGGACTTCCGGGTGTAGGTGTCGCATTCAAGCTTATTCAGGCTTTGACGATGTCATTCAGTGATGATCTTTCTTCTTATCTTGATCTCGTTGCCCTCGGTGTCATTGCAGATGTCGCTCCTCTTACCGGGGAAAACCGGTATTTTGTTAAGGAAGGATTAAAGTTATTGTCAGAAGAGAAGAGACCAGGTATTGCCGCACTTAAAGATGCGGCAGGAATAAAGGGGAATGTTGTAACCACCGGGACTGTTAGCTTTATGCTTGCCCCCCGTATTAACGCAGCAGGCCGGCTTTCCAAGGCTGATGATGCGGTAAAGTTACTTACTACCAGTGACATTGAAGAGGCAAAAGGCATTGCTTTATATCTTGACCGGGTGAATCAGGATAGACAGAAGATAGAGTTAAAGATTAAGAATGAGGTAAGGGATAAGATATTAAAAGAGATGGATGCTGAGAAAGAGAAGGTATTTGTTCTGGCGTCGCGTGAGTGGCATCAGGGTGTTGTAGGGATTGTGGCCTCAAAGATAGTGGATGAGTTCTACCGTCCCTGTGTCCTGATATCCATGCAGGACAATGGGATCGGAAAAGGATCAGCAAGGAGCATCCCGGGATTCAATTTATATGAGGGACTTGAGTCATGCAGCGAACTTCTTGAGAAATTCGGCGGGCACAAGTATGCCGCAGGGTTAACGATCAAAGAGACCAATATACCTTTGCTCCGTGATAGATTGTCAGAGATTGTTGCAGATAGGGTGAAAAAAGAGGATTTCATTCCAAGGCTGGTCATGGATGCAGAAATAGACATTGCAGATATAAACTTTCCGCTGCTGAAAGAGATGGCATTACTGCCGCCCTACGGGGTATCAAATCCTGAGCCTGTCATTGTATCGAGGGGGCTAAGGGTTTCAGATCCAAGGCTTGTAGGGAAAGACCATTTAAAAGTCAAGATCAAAAGAGGAACGGCATTGTTCGACGGTATTGGATTTAGTATGGCGTCGGCGTATAATAATATAGTAAGAACAGAGAGGGAGATTGATGTTGCTTACACCCCCGAGATCAACTTATGGAAAGGAACGTATAGTATCCAGTTGAAGTTGAGGGATATGAGAATAAGCGAAGAGTAGTTCTTTATATGCCTAACGCCGAAGAACTTATACAAAAGGTCCTCGATTACAATCCTCAGACAGACGTAGGACTGCTAAGACGTGCCTATGAATTTGCCGGAAAGGCCCATGAGGGACAGGTACGCAAATCAGGAGAGCCTTTCCTTAAACACCCCCTTGCAGTAGCACAAATCCTTACAAAAATGAAAATGGACACATCATCCATTGCTGTCGGTCTTCTCCATGACACTATTGAAGACAGCCTTGTTACCTTTGATGACATAACTGCAGAATTCGGAGACGATATTGCAAGTATTGTAGACGGCCTGACAAAGATAAGCAAGGTCGAGTTCATGTCGAGGGAGGAGAAGCAGGCAGAGAATTTCCGGAAGATGGTCATGTCTATGGGAAAGGATATCAGAGTCATATTGATCAAGCTTGCTGACCGCCTGCACAATATGAGGACGCTTGGCCCTCTTTCACCCGATCAACAAAAAAGGATAGCACAGGAAACATTGGAGATATATGCCCCTATTGCAAACCGTCTTGGTATAGGGTGGATGAAGGTAGAACTCGAGGACCTGGCTCTACTGTATCTTAAACCGGATGTATATGCAGACCTTGCAAAGAAGGTTGCGACAAATAAGACGGAAAGGGATAAATACATAGAAGAGGTAGTTGAGATTGTAAATAAGAATCTGAAAGTATATGGAGTTGATGCAACTGTATATGGGAGGACTAAGCACTTCTACAGTATTTATCAGAAAATGGAGAGCCAGGGTATAACATTTGAAGAGATATACGACCTCTCAGGTATCCGCATTATTACTGATACGAACGTCAATTGCTACGCTGTGCTTGGCATGATCCACTCTATTTGGACACCTGTGCCCGGGAGATTTAAAGACTATATAGGGGTGCCAAAATCGAATATGTACCAGTCGCTGCACACCACTGTAATCGCTCCCAAAGGGCAGAGAATCGAATTCCAGATAAGGACAGATGAGATGCATAAGCTTGCTGAGGAAGGTATAGCGGCACACTGGAAGTATAAGGAGAAAGGCCAGATAGATACCAGGGACCATCACTTATACAACTGGCTAAGGCAGATGATTGAGTGGCAGCAGGATCTGTCAGACAGTAAGCAGTTTATGGATTCTGTCAAGGTAGATCTCTTCCCGGATGTAATATATGTTTTTACCCCAAAAGGGGATGTAAAGGAGTTAATACGCGGAGCTACCCCGGTGGACCTCGCATTTGCCATTCATACAGAGGTAGGTAATCGCTGTGTCGGGGCTAAGGTAAATGGAAGGATGGTTCCCCTGCGGTATCATCTAAAGAGCGGTGATACAGTAGAGATTGTTACAAATCCAAACCATGTTCCCAGTAAGGACTGGCTTAAGTTTGTCAAGACCCCGAGGGCGAGGAACAAACTCAAACATATTATCAAGCTTGAGGAGCACAATCGAAGCCTTGAGATAGGCCGCAAGCTTCTTGAAAAAGAGTTGCATCGAATTGGCGCCAGTCTTAACAGCTTCACGAAGTCAGAAAAAGCTGATGACCTGCTGAAGGAACACAACGCTAAAAACATTGACGAGCTTTTAGTCCTGATAGGTTATGGCAAGTTGTCAGTAAAACAGGTTATACGAAAGGTATATCCTGAAAAGGAGGAGAAGGAAGAAGTCCATGAACGCGTTGATGTTACAAAGCAAAAACGTCCGGACGGAGGGGTTAAGGTAAAGGGGATAGATGACATACTGCTGCATTTTTCCAAATGTTGTAACCCTGTGCCTGGAGACAAGATAATAGGTTATATTACCAGGGGCAGGGGATTGTCAATACATGCGCTCACCTGTCCGAATATTGATGAATTGGATTATGATAAAGAACGTCTTATCAGCGTGGAGTGGGATGTTGCTGCATCTGCAGCATATCCGGTGCGCATCTCTGTGATGACAATTGATCGTCCCGGGCTCCTTGCAAGTGTATCATCTTCCATTACATCTTCAGAGGCCAATATCAGCCATGCAGATATTTCTACGAGCGAAGACAAAATGGCCGTTCTTAATTTTGTTATAGATGTAAAGGATCTCCTTCACCTGGAGAAGGTTATTCATAAGATTGAACAGGTGAGTGGGGTGACGCAGGTTAGGAGGGTGATGGGGAGATAGCCTTTTTCATCTCTCTGACAGCGTTTTCTAATCCTACCAGTACAGCTCTTGAAATGATGCTGTGTCCGATATTTAATTCTTCAATCTCCCTCATCGCGGCAATTTCTCTTACATTCCTGTAATTAAGGCCGTGACCTGCAGAGACACTCAGACCTATTCCTTTTGCAAACATGGCAGCGTTAAGTATTTCCTGTTTTTCCGCATCTTCTTCTTTTAGTGAAGCGGCATTGGCATAACGCCCGGTATGTATCTCGATTATCTTAGCGCCTATATCACGGGCTGTCTCAATCTGCTTAGCATCAGGGTCAATGAATATGGAGACATCAATGTCATTTTTACGAAGTTTTGCTATCACCTTTTTCAATGCGTCTTTATGTTTTATCACATCAAGCCCGCCTTCAGTGGTAAGTTCCGCCCTATGCTCCGGGACGAGTGTGACAAGGTCAGGCTTCACATCAATTGCGATATTAACGATCTCTGTTGCAGGGGCCATCTCAAGGTTAAGACGTGTCTTCAATATCTGTCGAAGTAATCTCAGATCCCTGTCCTGTATATGCCTCCTGTCTTCACGCAGATGCACTACAATCCCATCAGCGCCTGCTGACTCAACAAGCACCGCAGCCGTTATCGGCTCAGGTTCTTTCCCTCCCCGCGCCTGCCTTAGTGTGGCAACGTGATCTATGTTTACGCCTAATCTTGGCATCGTGTGAATATTATTGCAGAAGAAATGTTGTATCGTCAAGAGATATAATCTTTACAGATTGACCATGCAGGTTGAGTAATGAAACCTTATGAACTCACACAGAACTTACTTACTCCTGACTGCAAACCGTATAGGCACTCCGATAAAGCCCCACTTATCACGCATACTATTTTCAATAAATCTCTTAATATTTGTCCCTATTCCCAGCGGATAATTTACAAACAATGTAAACTTAGGGGGGCGTTTGCCGGTTTGTACAGCATAATAAATCTTTAACACCTTTCCCCTGTATGTGGACGATGGGAGCCTTTCGGATATCTCCCCTATAAACCTGTTAAGTTCTCCTGTGGTTACCTGACGTGAGTATTCCTCCATTACAGAATGGATTTCGGGATATATCTTTGAAGCCCGGATGCCGGTGAGGGCGGATATGAATATACATGGGATGTGAGATAAGTGCGGATAATTTGACCTGATATTCTTCTCGTACTTGTCCATGGTCTTCTCGTCCTTCTCTACCAGGTCCCATTTATTGAACGCAATAATGCACCCTTTTCCTGTGTCTTCTATATAGCGGGCTATCTTAAGGTCCTGCACTGCAATTCCCTCCATTGTATCAAGAAGAAGAATTGCGATATCGCATCTGTCTATGCTGCTTAAAGCCCTGATGACACTATAGTATTCTACCCCCTTCTCTACTTTTGACTGTCTTCTGATACCTGCCGTATCAATGAAGATATATTTATTCTTGTAATAAGAGACAACTGTATCTATTGAGTCTCTCGTAGTTCCTGGCGTAGGGCTTGTGACAAGCCGCTCTTTTCCGATCAGCCTGTTGATTAGTGTGGATTTTCCTGCGTTAGGTCTTCCGACAATGGCTATCTTAGGGTATACATCTTCCACTTCTTCCTGAGTCTCAGGCAATAAGGGATGAACTGCATCAAGAAGTTCGTCAACATCTGTGCCATGCTCAGCAGAAATGGGGTAGAGTTTTTCCACACCGATGGTATAGAAATCGGAAAGGTTTGCTGTCCCCTTTTTGCTGTCAATCTTATTAACCGAATAGAATACAGGTTTGCTGACCTTCCTGAGCAGCCCTGCTATTTCAGCATCCGCCGGAGTCAGCCCCTGGATCCCGTCCATCAGGAAGATTATAATATCTGCCTCGTCTACAGCGATTTCTGCCTGTGTCCTCATCTGCGACAGGATATAGTCTGATGTCTCAGGTTCAAGACCTCCTGTGTCTACTAAAATAAATTCGCGGCCGCAGTATGTTGTAGTGGCATAATTCCTGTCACGCGTGACACCTGGTATGTCTTCCACAATTGCTACACGTTTACCCAGTATGCGGTTGAACAGCGTGGACTTGCCGACGTTTGGCCGGCCTATTATGGCTACTATTGGTTTTTTCATCTGAAAATCCCTCTATTACTCATTGCTTCTTCTACTCATTGCTCATTGCTCATTCCTCACCCCACTACCCACATTACAACTGCCGTCAACATTACCATACTGCTTGGTATAATCATATACCTGTATATCACGCCCCTGTCTGCCTTGAAGTATTCACC
>Ga0209521_10000977_pt1 | contig 22883 bp, 32 predicted proteins | sample Rifsed19ft4_FD_184016 | JGI IMG/M metagenome (GOLD analysis project Ga0209521, IMG submission 184016) | Soil microbial communities from Rifle, Colorado, USA - sediment 19ft 4 (version 2) | ecosystem: Environmental > Terrestrial > Deep subsurface > Rock core/Sediment | place: Rifle, Colorado...
CTACTTGGCCTGTAGCAATGACACTTCTTAGTTGGAAACAAGCATGAGCCGTGCACTTAACGATCTCGATAAAAGGTTTAGACCAATTGCAATTGAACTAATCGCGCGCCTTGTCGAAGCAGGCATTCCTATACTTGTAGTTGATACCTTGCGAACATACGCGGAACATTCAATTAACTTAGCTAATGGAGTTAGTTGGACTACACATAGTAAACATCTCGATGGATTAGCTATAGATATATGTCCATTTGATGAATATAGATTGAATGGTCCTGATAAACTTATGTGGAGTTCATCTGATCCCATTTGGCAACGAATTGGTAAAATTGGTAAAGCTGTAGATGTTAGGTTAATTTGGGGTGGTGATTGGGATAAGAAAGATATGGGGCATTTTGAATTGGATGTTGATGCATGATAATTCGCGCGCTTCAACCGTCAGATATTGATAAACTACGAGAAATTCATACTAAATTCTATGAAACTGAATTTCTATTCCCCAATTTTTTAGAGAAATTTATTGGTAGTTTTGTAGTTGTTGATGATAATGAAAATGTAATTTCTGGTGGTGGTGTTAAGTCTATTGCTGAATCCATTATTATTACTAATAGAGACTATTCACCACATGAGAGAAAAAGTGCCCTTTTACAAATTCTTCAAGCTTCTATCTTTGTAGCTAATAGAAATGGATTTGAGCAGTTACATGCCTTCGTTCAAGATGATAAGTGGCATGGAATTCTTAAAAAGTATGGATTTCAGGATTGCAAAGGAAATGCACTTTTTCTAGAGGTTTAATCATGGCTAAGGGTGATCATAAGAGAATGGAAAACGAAATCAATGCCCAAAGATCGGGCATGATGGGTGGTCAAGAGAGACTAGAAAACTCTCTCTATGGAACTCAAGGCGCCATGATGAATAATTATAATCAGGGCGCTGGTATGAATTTGGGCTCTTATAATCAAATTATGCAGGGCTACCAAAACATGTATGATAAACCTTTTGGTGAAGGTGGTATGCCTGGGGTTGGTTATAGTGATCCTTTTGGTTCTGAATATGGTATGTATTCTGGATTAGCCCAACAAGGCGGTGGTTATGGTTGGGATCCAGAATGGCGTGGTGCTGTAAGCGGTGCTATTGGTGGATATGGTGATTTTGCTAAAACAGGTGGATTTAGTGAAGCTGATTTACAAAACATAAGAGCACGGTCTATTGCACCGACGCGCGCTATTTATTCTAATGCTATGGACCAAGCAGCGCGCGGTCGTTCTTTACAACAATTCTCACCTAACTATAATGCTGCATTATCTAGAATGGCGCGCGAATCTGGTTATGCTATTGGAGACATCAATACTAATGCTAATGCTGGTATTGCCCAAATGGTACAGCAAGGTAAACTAGCTGGATTAGCAGGATTAAGTGGTACAGGATTAGGTGCGCAAGGTAGATCAACTGATATTGATAGTCTTAACGCGCAAATGAAGTTGGCTGGTCTAGCTGGCATGACAGGTATTGATCAATCAAGACTTGGTGCTGATTTAAGTGCTTCTGCTGCTAATGCTGGTAATGTTCAGGATGAAGCGCGTATGAGAATGGCTGCATTAGGTGGAATGACTGATCTCTATGGAACTAATCCTGCATTAGCTAATGTATTCGGTTCACAAGCATTAGGAGCTGGTCAGAATCTATTAGGTGGTCAGGAATTACGTAATCAAATGGGATTAGGACTAATAGGTTCGCGTTATAACAACGCGCAATTACCTGGCAATTTCCAATCTGCTATGGGTAATATTGGTTCTGCTATGGGTGTTGGTGGTAGATTTGTTGGTGGATTGATTGGATTAGGAGGTTTAACTGGATTAGGAGATTATGGTAAGAAAATACTTGGTATTGGTGGTGGTAAAAGTAATCCTCTTGGTGGTTATAATCCTGGTGGGTACAGTTCATAGGTGATTTATGGCTATTCAGGACATTCAGTTACTTAGTCGCCTAAATAACATATTCAATCCAACACCATTTAATCAAGCTTCATTGCCTGGTAGAGTTAATCCTATGCTTCAGGCTCCATCTTTTCAGCAACCAGAAATAAATATGGCTGATAGATGGAGTCAGCTTTATCAGCCTGATTTACGTGGTCAGAACATGCTTTACGGAGCATTAGAGAATTTTCCTCAAAGAGATCAATATAAACCATCTACCTTGAGGAAAATTGGTGCTGCAATTTACGGAATGAGTCAGGAGGATCCTGCTAAAGCTTCTGACCAATTTCTGAATTATCATTACTATAATGCTCTTAATGATTGGATGAATAGAACTAAACCAATTCAGGAAGCAGCAGGTCTTGAGCGGGAATATAATACTAATCAAAGAATGATGGCTGATCAAATAATTCGTAGAGAGCAAGAAGATAGAAGATTAGCTGAAATGGAAAGAAGAAATAAAGAATCTGAAGAACTAAGAGGTAGACAATTAGGTGAAACTGAAAGAAAGAATCAAGCTACTGAGGAGTTGAATAGAAAAAAACTCGGTTTAGCACAACTTAAAGCTAATAATTATGATTTAGTAATTGATGATAACACCGGGCTTGTTGTTGGAGTTAACAAAATTGACCCAACTGATGTAGTTCAAACTGGAGTTAAATCTATAGAACTAAGTGATTTAGATAAAGCTAATTATGGATTGAGAAATAGATTGCAAGTTGTTGGAGCACAAGGGACGCAAACTAGGCAGAATATTGCTGCTCAAGGTGAACAAACTAGGCAAAATATTCAACAGAGAGCTATTACACCATCTAGACCAACTACAGGGCCAACAACCCAAACAGAAATTGTTTATGATTCTGAAGGTAATCCTACCGGTACCAGAATTGTACAAAGAAGTCCAACTACAACCTCTAGTGGTCAACCGCTAATGGTAAGGATGATTGGGCCTGACAATAATGTTTATGAAGTTCCTGTTGATAAAGTTTCAGATGCTATGAAGAGCGGTATGAAAGTGGTGAAGTAATGGCTCAGTGGAAACCACCTGACTACGCGCAACCTATTGGTTCAACATGGAAACCACCTAGCTTTGCGCGTTTAGTTGAACAAGCTCCATTACCACAAAAATCACTGTGGGAACGCGCTATTACTCCACTAACTACATTGCCTTCAAGAGCAATAAATCCGCTTGCTGAGTCCTTAATGCAAAAAGGAGAATCTGGACAGGGTTTTCTTGGTCAAACCTTACCTCTTTATGGCGGAGCCTATTTACAATCTTTGGGGAATGTTGTCAGTGGATTGAGCAGTCCATTAAACTTAGCTTTAACTGGAGCTTTTGGAGGTGCTAATTTAGCGACTGGAGCGGGTTTACCAGGATTAAGCTCTGCATTATCAACTACTGGGCGCGCGTTGTCCATTCCTGTTACAGCTTCAGGTGCTTATCATGCTTACACTGGTGAAACTATTCCTGAAAAATTATTAGGTGGAATAGAAATGGTTGGTGGTGGATTGGGAATGCGTGCCCCACGTTCAATTTTACCACCATCTCAAGTGCCACCTAAAGCACCTCAAATGCCTGTTCAGAATTTGAAACTCGGTGTTCCTGAAATTAATCAACCTAGAGGATTATCCTCATCAGAATTTGGATTACCAATTCAACAAGTTGCTCCTGTTTGGAAACCACCATCTTACGCTGAACCAATAGCGGCGCGTACTCCTGAAGGTGTTAAGATTGGAGCTGATATAACTTCTCTGGGTAAGATTCTTGGCTCTAGTCTTTATGCTGGTGATATTGGTAGAATTGCTACTAAGGAACTAATTCAAAATTCTTTCGATGCTGTTAAGAATCTTGGTAAGTATGGTGAAATTAAGGTTTATTTGGATAGACCAGGAAAATTTATTGAAGTTAGTGATAATGGATCAGGGTTAACTCTTAATGAGATTAGTACAGTATTTACGGACCTTGGTTCTAGTGGAAAAAGAGCTGATCCTACTGCTGCTGGTGGGTTTGGACTAGCTAAAGCTGCTCCTTTGCTTGGAGGAAAGAAAGTTGAAGTAACTAGTATTGCTGATGAAATCATTGCTCAAGGAGTTAAACGTAGAGTTGAATATAAATTTAGCGGAACTCCTGAAGAATTGCTTTCTGGCGTAAAAATTAGGAGCAAGTATGTAGGTTCTGACAAACCTACAGGACTAACTGTTAGAACTTATTTGCCTGGTGAGGATATTCCTTTCTATAATATTAGCAGTTATGTTCGGGAATTAGCGGAGAATTCTGTTGGATTACAAGGTAAGATAAAATTTATGGATAAAGCCTATGAGGGATGGCTTGATTGGCTTGATGATTCAAAGGAATTTAGATCGCCCTCTTTAAGAGGTGCTAATATAGAAACTCTAGAAACTCCAGCATCGTTAATCGATATTATTATTCCAGAAGGAACCAAATATGGTGAATCAACTGGAGTTCCTTATAAAATACTAAATAATGGATTGTATCAGGGTGGTGGAAGAGTAGGATGGGATAAGCTACCGGGAATTCCAGAAAATATTATTGTCAACATTAGATCGAAAGTTCCTGAAGGTCATCCAGATTATCCATTTACCGCTAACAGAGAATCAATTAGAGGAGTAACGCTAGATAATTTGGGAAAATTTATTAATGATGCTATTATTAAACCATCAATAGGCAAAAGAGTTGGGGAATTAAAAGCAATTTATGAAACTATGCCAGAAATGATCTTACCAACTGGCAAAAAATTTTATGTTTATAACACTGGTAATAGATTTAATCCAGAAGAATTAGAAATTATTAAAACTAGTCCGGATATGATTAAGTTATCTACTGATATTTCTGAAATAACCGAAAATGCAAAGTTAGCTCTACAAAATATTGAATCATTAGAAATTTCAAAATTAGAAAAAATTGGAATAATATTTGAAGATTCTCTTTATGGAATTCATATTCCAGCTCCGGGCGAAGGTAAGTCAGCCATTTTAATAAATCCTTTCACTATTATAAAAGATAACACACCAGAACAAGCATCAGCAGGATTTCTACATACAATTTTGCACGAAGTAGCTCATTTACCTGGTGGTGGTCATGACCAAGGATTTACTACTAGATTAGCTGAAGTTTATTCAAAGTATGGAGCCAGCAATGCTACAGCAGCTCAAAAACGATTCTTCCAGTCCATTACAAAAGACGGACGAAGTTACACTCCAGAATTACAGACGTTATTACAGCGATATCAAGAATCTCAAGGGAGAAAGTCACTTGGCGATGATCCTCTCTTGGGAACGGGAATTAAGCAAAAAGCTCCAGGAACCGGAAAGGAGCAAATTCCTGGCGGTAATCAACCAGATGGAACAGGAATTGCTGTTCGCAAGCTCATAGAAGTAATTAAAACTGCGCGTCCTATTCGTCAAGTTCAAGAACAACTTTATAGCACTGAAAGAGGTAAAAGAATAGCAGCCAGTAAAGGAGTAAAGGAAGAAGGAGAAGCAGGCTTTTACAAAGAACTTGGACTAATGAAAGGAGAATTACCTAAAACCGGATTTGAATCAGTTAGAGAAAAATTTGAACAAATAGATATAGATAATTTATTTAAGGCTATAAGATATTCAGATAAACTAAATGATTTTCAGAAGTTACATGCACGCACCGGATTAGCTAAGTTATTTGGTGAATATGGCGGAGAAGTTCCTCAAAGAAGTGAACTAGTTCTACTAGAAAAAGTATTTGGTTCTGAACTATCTCAAGTAATTGAAATGCACGGAGGACTAGGAGTTATTCCTGGTAATATAAGAGAACATATTGGTCAGGCTATAAACGTTCCTAAAGCCATCATGGCTTCGATGGATTTTTCTGCTCCATTAAGGCAGGGATTACCATTGATTGCTAAAAAGCAATACTGGAAATCTTTTTCAAATATGTTTAGTTTGTGGAAATCCGAGAAAGCCTTTCAATCGCTTCAACAATCATTACATCAAAGACCATTGTATGAATTTGGGGAACGTGCTGGATTAAAGCTTACTGATATCGGTCAAGGATTGAAAAACAGAGAAGAAGCATTTCTTAGTCAGTGGGCTGAGCAAATTCCTTTAGCTGGCATTGGAATAAGAGCTTCTGAAAGGGCCTATGTTGGATTTCTTAACAAACTAAGAGCTGATGTATTTGATGATTTAGTTAAACAAGCATTGAATTTGAACCTCAATATTTTAGAGGAAGCTCCTCAAATTGCTAAATTCGTAAATAATTCTACTGGTAGGGGTTCACTTGGCAGATTAGAAAAGATTGGAACAGAATTAAATTGGGGATTCTTTTCTCCTAGACTTATTACTAGTAGATTAACAATATTGAATCCAAGTTACTATATTAAGGCTACTCCATTTGTCAGAAAAGAAGCTCTCAAAGCTTTGTTTTCAATAGTTGGGGTTGGCTTAACGGTAAATTCGTTAGCTAAATTGAGCGGTATTAAAGTTGGAACTGAGCCTACTAGTTCAGATTTGGGTAAGATAATATTTGGAAATACACGTCTTGATCCTTGGGGGGGATTCCAACAGTATATTGCAGCAGCCATGAAATTAATTTCCGGTAAATCAACTAGCACAATTTCAGGTAGAGAATCTAAATTTGGAGAATCCTATGTAGCTCCTACAAGACTTAGTGTTATTACCCAATTAGGTGAAAGCAAACTTAGTCCTATAGCTTCATTTGCAGTAGACATGTTAAGAGGAAAAGATTTTACTGGTAAACCTATAAGTCCGTCAGCAGAAGTGGCTAGCTTATTTACTCCTATCATTATTAGAGATACAATCGATTTAGCTAAGGAAGATCCAAATTTACTTCCTTTAATAATTCCAGCAGCATTTGGAATGAGTGTTAATACTTATGAACGAAGGGTACCAAAAATAAGTCCAGGTAGAATGTTGCAAATTCCGAGATAATTATGCCGATCAAAAGCGCGCGTCAGTTTCGTCTAATGCAAGCGGCGGCACATGGCAAATTACGTTCTATTGGTCCTAGTAAAGAAGTAGCGCGTGAATTTCTAAGTAAAACTAGTCATAGAAAGAAATCTAAATTCGCAAAACAGATTGTAAAATAATACTATTTTCTGTTTTCCAATTCTAAAATATACATTCTAGCTTCTGCTAGAGTGCGATATAACATTAGAAGCATAATTCTAGGAACTTCTTCTGTTTCATCACTATCCAAAATATTTTCCAAGCTTTTAATAAGCTTTTCTAGTTCAGGAACTAAAGCTGGATAATCTTCCATTATTTTATCTCCTATAAGAAGTGGTGCCACAGATGAGATTCGAACTCATACTATTCAGATTTTAAGTCTGTTGCCTCTACCAGTTGGGCTACTGTGGCAATGAATCCTGCTGAATTTTTATGTCCACCTCCTCCATATTTCTTAGCCACTTCACTTACATCAAAATCCCCAATAGATCGCAATCCCCATTGTCTTTTGCCATCATTTCTATCAAAGTAATAAGCTGAAAACAATCCTAAATTTCTTTTACAGAGTTCATTTCCAACTTCACTAAATAGTATTGAAGCATTAACAACAGGAACAGAATAACCACCTATATCTTTCATAATAAAAGTATTACACATGTCCTTAACTAATTTATCCATATAACGAAGAATACCATGTCCAATAATTTTTGCATCTTTAATATCATTTTCTAAGCGTGAATATAAATAATTATAAATTTCAATATTCATTTCATAGGATTGAATATAGGCATTTATTGCTCTTGATTCATTTTCTTTGAATAACCACAAATCTCTATCCTTGATATATCTAACTAGAAAAGGAATATCTAAATCAGGAAAGAACCATTTCCAGGCTAAAGAAGCACCGCTTTCGTTCATATCAAATATTGCATATGAAGCATCTTTTAGAGAAGTTTCGGCGGTTTTGTGATGATCTAAAACTACTAATTTATTCACTTTGGAATAAAGTAAATCCATCAAATTTCGTGGTAAACTGAAATCTACGAAATAAATATCATCATTTCTGTTACAATTTTCTATAATCGATTCGTAAGGCTCTCCATAGTTTATTGGTATATAATCAGCATGTTTACTGAATTCTCTCCAAGCTACCCATGCACTACAGATGCCATCAAAACAATTTTTGTGATAATAAATTTTAATCACGATTACTTTCCCTTCAAATGATTTGTCCAATCAGTTACTTGTTGAATAGGCATTCTATACACAATTTGATTACCTACTGACTCAACTATAATTACTCCTGCTACTTGAAGTGATTCCATGATCTCATCCCATTCCTGAGATGACGCGCGCATCCAATACTTCCTATTTAATTGTTGGCGCGTAATCATATGGTTGGAACGGTTTATCAATTCATTTATAACTAAAGCTTTTTCTTGTGTGCTTACTGATTTACCACTACTCATTGTAGTCTTTCTTACATTACCTATAAGGAATTCACATCTACTAATAGCTTGCTCCATTGAAAGAAGATTTATAGTTAATTTAGGAGAACTAGACAATGAAATCAACATAGCTACTTTCATTACTGATTCAGAAAGCCTATTAAGAGTTCCTGTTGGATCTTTAACATCTTGTTCTTCCATTTTATGAATAAAATCATGATACCATTCTTCATATAAATTACCAGCAGGTGTATTCTCTAAATCAGCAAAAGCTCCATGAATTTTAGCTAATTCTTTTAAGTATATAACTAAATGTTCATAATTAGGAATTACATCAGGTTTACGAATTAAAGGATTTATTTTGTTTCTTTTGCTTTCATGAATAATGAAGGAACGCGCGATGTATCCACCTTGTATATCTTTTCTAGTGAATAATGCTTCGGCATGAGCCTCATTTAATCCACCTAATAAAGTGATAGTTGGATCTTTCAGAGAAAATACTTCCATTTTGAGAAGTGATTTATATTCACCGGTATTGTATGAACGATCATACAAATCCGTAAGAATATCTAAAGCTGCTTTATCTTCTACAATTGATGCGCTCAGTTCTGATGAACATATGAATGCTGCTGATCTAGTGTCAATCTTACCACCCGGTTTAGTTTCTGCTGTTCCAAGCTCTTTAAGAATTCCTTGAATTGAACTTCTACCAGAAATTATTTTAGTGGCATTAGTAGCGCGTACCAGTTGTTTAGCAACATTTATAGGTGGTCCTTTCTTTAATCCAGAATCGGCATAAAGAAGTACATATATATTTGGGTATGATTTATAGAGGTATCGATTAACCCATACGTTATCTCTTACTACTGCACTAATAATAGTTAATGCTGCCCAATACCAGAAATTAACTGGCGATTCAAATTCTTCATGTTGAGCTAAGAATTCTTCAAGCCATGTCATTATGTTATTTCAAAACTGTATGTAAATCTGACAGGAATTATTTCTATATCTGTTAATTCAAGATTATTTATGCATTCAATTGCAACTTCTCTATCTGGAAAGATGTAAACTAATCTTCTATTAGCATCAAAACACCAATCATCAAGACAATTCATAGTAAAATAAAGTTCGCCTCTTTTAGATTTAATTACATAACCAGTTAGAATTATCATTGCTCACTCCACCTAATCATATTGCGAACTATTTTAACTGCTAATTCATTATCATAATCTATGTATGAATATTTCAATTCTTTGAGCAGGGCTAATACTTCATCTTTATTGAGAACGAATTCATCATTCGTGGTCAGATTAGTAATAGAAGTAATTCTTGGAGATAAATTAACTTTCTTTTTAGAACGGGATGTCGTCTTCTTTAAGGTCATGATTTTTAAGTACTAAACGTGCATTGAATAAATCAATTTTAAGTTGTTCTTGTTGTAAAGTAGTAACGCGCGCTACTACTAGCAAAAATTGAGCTAATAACTCCGTTAATGAATCAGCTTCAATTTTTTCATAAGCATTGAAGCTTTCATCATGAATTAGCAACTCCAATCTGTAATTCATGGTGTTTTATCCGTATAGATTCGTTCAACAATATCTACTTGTTTATCACTTAATCTTCTATACAATTCGAACTGCTCGGTTATTGATTCCATAAAATCTAATTCCCACTTAGTCAAGTTAACTCCATGTTCGTTAATATAATTTATCCATTCCTCAACTAATTTGGGATCTTTATCCATTATTTCACCAATTCCATAAAATTAAATTTACTTAAATCTTTATAATTCATTCCTTCCTCAATATCACAAGGAATGATTAGTTCTCCACGCGATAAACTACATCTCTCGAAATTTATAGGTCGTTCAAATTCTTCCTTAAGAATACTAGCAGCATCATACCTTCGTAATATAGGTACACTAGTAAGCAAAGCATCGTGAGATTCCACCAATATTTTAATCCACGGCGCGCGCTTCCTAATACGTAAAGCTGCTGCTTTCGTATTCTCACTGACAGTACGTTGAGGAAGGTAACTAAATGCTTGGCGAAATAATTCCTCATTCCATCTTTCAAAGAATGTTCTAATTCCACCAATTTCAGCATCAATTCCATGAGGTACTGGAGCTACTAGCCTACGGTTTCTTTCAAGACATTTTCTTATCTGATTATGGTATACCTGCTGAATCTTGGGTTGTCTATTGTGAAAAATCCGTAGTGCATTTTCTGCTTGAGATTCTGAGATAGTGAGCGGTATTTTATACTTTCTAGCTTGAGTATTAACTTCAGTGGCAGCTCTGCGTTTACCTGCTCCAAGATGGCCGGCATGACGCAATGTTTTACCTGCAAAGCGAATCGGGTGCTCATATCCCAGTACTTTCTTAGAATAATCAAGTTCAGTACCACCGAAGAACCAAGAAGCAGTAAGAGCATGATAATCATGTTCGTCTATATCCTTTAAGGCTTGATAATCTTCTGCTAATAGGAAAATAACGCGCGCCTCAGCTTGACTACTATCTGCTTGAAGAAAAACTTCGCCATCATCAGGAATAAACATAGTTCGTATATCAGCACCAATATCACCATGTTTGGTGATAGTTTGAAATGCCATTCCTCGTGCAATTTTTCTTTTAACTTTTTTGCCATCTTCGATCAATGTTGTTTCAATAGAAGGTCGAATAGGTGGTTCCTGTTGTTGTGTAGCTGAGCGGCCAGTCTCCAAACAAATGTAGTACGAAGTTCGCATTCTACCATCAAAATCAGGAGGTGAATATAAATATGAAGATAAAGTTTTCTTAACACGTCTATCTTCAAGAATTAATTCAATTGCGCGCTTTTGATTTTCTTTCTTAACCGCACCATTTAATAATTGTGTTAAAACTTCTTCACCTACTCCACTACGAGGAGGTATATGTAGTTTTTCATAAAGCAAATCAGATACTTGTTTGGGAGATGACGTATTAATGTATTCACCAGTTATTTTAAATAATTCATATCTAACCTTTTCATCCCATTCTATGTATTTATGAATAAGTTTCTTACGAAGATTTTCATCAATTCTAAATCCTACTTGTTCAATAGCTGTATCTGATTCATTAAAGAAATACAATTCATGCAGAGGAAGTAAAAAATTTTCGTAATAAGCGCGCGTTCCTAATTCATCCATGTCGGAATCTAATGCTTCATCTATTTCCTTCGTTATGCACGCATCTCGCGCGCATCCTATAAGTAAATCTTCTACTTTTCCTTCATACATTCCTTCATCTTTGTAATAAGGTTCTTCAGTATATATAGAGGTAAGAAAGGATAAATTTTTGGGTAGTTCTGGATTGATAGCAAATGCTTTGAGCATTGTATCTGAATGCAGTTTTTTAATAATAAATCCTAATCGTTTGATTTTATCACGATCATAACCAAAATTTTGACCAACTATTTCGCGAATAGATAGGAACTCAGATAACATATTCCACATAACTATTAAATCTGAATCTGGTATATCCGAAATATTCCATATATTCCACAAAGGTATAGTTATTCCTTCTCGTTTATCAAATGAAATTCCTACGCAAATTGGAATACACTTCATAGCCTCAATATCAATTGAAGGATACTTATAATTTTTATAACGTTGTGTGAAATCGTGAAATTGTGCAGAATTTTTGCATATTTGTAGAGTACGTTGTGGCAGGTGTATTTCTTTGAACAGGGATTGGCGCGCGGCGCGCTTCAAATCTAAACTAACTATAGCTTTATTCCAATATCCTTTAACCTCACCTTCCTGATGAAGAATATGGGCGGGATGATATGTTGGTATTACCTTATAACCCATTCCCTGTAGAATACTACCACGAAACTTCTGAATATTACTTTTGCCTGTAAGAGCCCATAAAGCTGTAGCACCTAAAGCTATGATTACGTTAGGCTGAAGCGCATGAAGTTCTTTACGAAGTTCATCAAACTGCTGAACTAAATCTATTCCTACTGATTGTGCGCGTATTTTGAACGGAATTTTCTTATCAACTGGTGATGGGGGAACAAGATATTTACACGCATTAGTCACCCAACAGGAATTCCTATCTATTCCAACTTCAGAAAGTAACTGATTAAGAAATCTACCTGATGGTCCTACAAACGGCTCTAATGCTTGAACTTCCTCATAAGATGGAGCTTCACCTACAATGACAATACGAGGAGTTAATGGACCCTTGCCGGGTACGTAGGGGGAAAGCATTATCCTTCCAATTTACGGATTTTATATTTTAAGTCATCTATGGTTTCTTCTAACTTATCAATTTCTGTTTCTAACTTAGAAATTTTATTATCACTACCTTCAAACTCATCTATAAGAGATTCGATTATTTTTGATGTTCGAGGAGAAAATTTTAGTTCCTTAAGTTCTTCCTCCAAGAATTCAATATCATCCTTTGTCATATCTATTCCTTTCTTATAAAGTATAAGGCATCTTTTCTGGTTTTAAAATTTCTTAGTTTATAGTCCATTTTTTCAGCTAATTTTAGATTTTCACTTGTAAGACCTACTGACACACCGAAGTATTTAGCTACAGCTCTTACTGAAAAATAACCTTTTCTATGATTCATCAATCGAAAGTAAAGATTCATAACTAACACTTTCGAGTGCCATGTTTTGCAGCTATAATACTTCTGTTTGTAGGTCATTTATTCCTAGCTATTCTTCTAATATGCTTCATCACTCTCTTTTTATTTTCTGGTCTTTGAGTCCAATGTAATTTCTTTTTCTTTGAAATAATTGCAGTTCGGACGTTTTCAGTTCTATCAGGATTTAGTATACTTATAGTCGTTCTAATTGACCGCGCGATGTTCTCGTGTTCCATAGCTAAAATTTCGAGCTTTTCTGTCAGTTTCATGATAGTCCTCTTGAGTTTTAATATTAAATGCTTCAGCTAATGCTGTTGCAATAACAAATGATTTAGATACTCCATAATGCCTTGAAATAGATTCTATCCGTGCGCGAATTTCTTTCAACACGCACGATGATAATTGTTTCCTTCCACCTTTCACGGGACGTTGATGAATCATTTTTCTATTACTCCAATTCGAAATGCACGCCATCCCTTATCTTTGTAATCTACTAATTCAAATTCTACTGACATTCCAGTGGTTAATTCCTTAAAGTTTTTAGTTGTTGGTAAAAGACCGGACCAATGAAAGAAAATTCGTGTAAAGGGTTTAGCGCGCGAACTAATAAATCCCCAACCGGATGGAGATATTTTAATTATTCTACCAGTAATACGTCCATTTAACGGAATAACTTCAGCTTCCTGCATAATATTTTGTTCCTAATGAAAAGTGAGCGCGCGGCCTTTCATATGTCTGTCCTTAGTAGGACGTTAATCATATAATTAACCGCGCGCCCATATCCGTCCGTTTAGCTAACAGGATTCAGAACAGAGCCTATTCAGATGGCATAATAGGTTGTTCGTCATCATCCTCATCGTCGTCGGACGGAATTTCTTCATTTTCTTCATCTTCATCATCGTCCTTGAGTAAATCTTCTGGAAATTCTTCCTCTTTTTCAGGAGGAATTTCTTGAAATTTGTAATTCATAGATTTACCTCACAGCACGATATTTGTGATTGATACGATTTACCATGCGGTTTTCGTACATTTCATTCTCGATAAACACGTCGAGTTCTCGGCCTTCTGCATTTTTGAAATCAACGCGCGTTCCTGGCAGAATTTCAACACCTAATGAAGCAAAGAATCCTACCATAAATCCTTTAGCCTTACTGTTGAAATTCCAATATGGAGAGGGAACATTCTCAAATTCCTTATCTCCAGTATCAGCATCATGAAGCACTTTTCCTTCTAGAATCCAATTCGTGGAATCTCCATTTTTGGAAAGAGCTTCAGTTACTTTGTTAATGCGAACCCGATACCACGCGGGCTTGATGATTTTGGAGCGGAGAATGTCTTCCTGTGAGAATTCTACTAACATTGTTTGGTTACTCCCTTTTGTATGCCTTTAATTCAGCTTTGTATTGTTCTATTTCAAGATTTCTTTCTTTCTTAGCTTTAATTACATTTTCTCCTGTTCTCTTTTCATTTACGCATTGTTTTAGTTGCATAAAAGAATGTTTTTCTATTTGAAAGGAGCACATTGGACATGTCATATGATTAAAATTTGGTTACTGGTTTTTCATCTTTTAGTTGCTGCATAGCTGGTTTAATCCATCGTTCGTACAAAGGTTCATTATTGAAAACTATTGAAGCTGGTAATGGTAAGCTAGTTCGCGCGAAATCATCACCAGTATGCACAGTTTTCAGTCCATATGAGCCTTCCTTACTTGTGTCAATAGCGCCTTCTACATTGAAATGATATACCTCCTCACAATAAGCAGGAATCTTTGCGGAAATAATCTTGCCACCTGTAACTATAATGCGCGCGAAATGTGTACGTGAATCAGGTATATTCCTATCACCAATTACGTGAGCAATAAGAATTACATTAGTTTTATGAAACTGATTGATGTCTTTGAGTAAAGCTAACATTTCGCTGAATGCACTAGCTTCTGCTTTGTAATCTTCCAGTGTGTTAACTGGTATACCCGCAACGCGCATACCTTTTTCTTCCCCAGATTTAGTAGTAGTACCAGTTTTAAACTTCATTGTTTGGCGATTAACCGCATCTCCAATAGAAGTTATTGAATCCATTATCAAAGTTTTATAGGGACAACTAACTTGTAATTTTTCGAGTTTAACTCTAATTGAATTCCAGTCAGTGTATCTATCAAATTCTACGTCCTTGAAGTTAATTCCCCATCTCTTACCAGGAAGTAGCATAGCCTTTATCTTTTGGTCTACATCAAACCAGTATTGTGGTGTAGGAAAAGATAAAGCTGCCGTAGATTTGCGCGTTCCGGGTTCACCCTTAAACATTCCAAAAAATGTATCAGGTGTTACAACATCTAATGTTGGCATTAGTTAATTCCTGTGGAATTTTCTTTTCAAATTAACAATTCGTTTATATTCCAACATAGCTCTCTTATACAAACGCCATCTTATTCTTTTAGTATTTCCATAGCCATGAGGAACTTTAATGAAGGACATTAGGTGGTCCTGCTAAGAATGTTACTGCTGCTTGTTTAGCTAATAAAAGATTATTTGTTTCATAGTTACAATCTTTGCAAATAAGAATCATTTGTCCATCTTCAATTAGACACCAGAAATGTTTATGTAAGCAAACAACTGATTCTAAGTTAACAGTTACTTTATTCATTGGTTTATTTCCTTTGCATAAGTATCTGTGTTTTTCCTACATATTTCTAAAACAGTTACACAATCAATACTAGTAAAGCCCTGTCCTGCTAGTATTTTTATTGCATCTATTAAATCAATCTGAAGCTGAAATAAAGAACTACGAGCAGCTCCCTCAAATTTCATTAGTTTCTCCCATTCATTTGTCATATTTTACCTACTAACTCGGCTAGTTTATCTATTATTGTTTGATTAGATGACTGTTTACAGTTTATGCAACGTGGTCGGGTTAATTTCATGTTTTCTTTATCAAGAAAGAATACATTTCCGCATCGATAACAAAGTGATTCACGTCCAATTGCTAATTCTTCTCGAACATGATGGGTACATCCGGGTATTGAGCACTTGTACTCAATACGTTGATTCCTACCTATCTTTATCCGAACGTACCTGTGAATGTGCTTAGTCATTAGTCGTTATTGATATCCCATGCCTTGCCTACTTCAAAGTTAACTTTTAGTACTTCGTCGCGCATATTTCTATCTGATTCACAAACCTCTCTAAAATTACAGTATCCATATTTGTTTTCGCAGTGTGTATAATTAGGTGGAAAATAGTTCGCTTCATTATACGCAACTAACATGCGCGCGTAATGTGGAACTGTTTCGTTAACCCATTCGGCTAATCTATCAGCGGAATAACTAACTAATACACGTTGAAATTTTTCATGTGGTTCCAAAGTAGTTTGGAATCCAATTTTATTTATGCATACGTTGCGTGCTTTAAGAAGGATGCACTGTCCTATGAATTGGTTATTAAGTGACAGTACATCCCTTCTCTGTTTGCTCGTTTTATGGTCAACGGATATAAATCCTTGGTTTGTGTCAGCAATTAAATCGAATTTTGCTTTCCAGAAAACGCGCAACTCACTATCTTCATAAACAATCTCGCCGCGCACTTCTTCTACTGCAATAGGAGTCCAACTATCGTTCTTATGAAACTCAAAATATTTTTCCATCGTAATCAGAACGTGTTTCCATCCAGTTCTATTTCTATCATTATCTTCTGGTGTATTAACTAAACCATTTATGTATTCCTTACCAGCTATGAACCCTTGTGATATGGATTCATCTCTATTTTTCCCAGTGATTAAGGTTTTGTAATATGTTTCTAGAATTGTGTGAACTAATGAGCCGCACTCTAGGCTATTAGATTTACCGCCAAGCTGATTCAAATTTCTATTGAAACGAAAATCGGCTAATCTAGGGCAGGATTGTAGAGTAGACAAGAGTTGAGAATCCATTGATATGTTAGTCATTTTAATAAGTCTTCTATGTCTATTTCACTAACGGTTTCTAAGTTTATTTGCGCGAGTTCTTTTTCTAAACGCGCGCGGCATTCATCACACATATTTCTATCTTCATCATTACTTATGGTTGGGCATATCCAATTCTGTAAATCACAGAGGTATTGTGCTCTGCAGTATTTACAGCCATGAAATTTCTGATAACACATTATATTTCATCTTTCCCAGGAATTAAACATATAAATTTACCATATTCTACTATTTCAATTATGGGTACAGATTTGCCCATGTTGTATTGAATTCCATCCCCATCATCTACAAAATTATCAACAGTAACCACAACCTCTGCTTCAGTCTTACCTATGGCTTTCAAGAGTTCTATTAGTTGGTTAATTGTCATTTTTGTTAACCTTCAATATATGTGTAATCGTTCAAGGGAAATTCCTCGAAGGGAATATCACTCAGTATATATTCTGTAATATTTTCCTCATGAATATATCTAACTGCACGATGTAGTGTGGAAAACGAAAAAATATCACAGTCATTATGAGCTACTTTTAGATAAACCATTTTAGTTACTCCCACCAATCATATCCAGCATTGAATAATTCAATTATTCCAATAAATATCATAACCAACGAAATAAATATGGCTATCATAGATATTAGAAAAGTTATCATTTCTACTTCTTTACTGAAAAACTTTTGGAGCAAACCACGCATAAACAGTATAATTCCAAAACTGTTTGCCAGATAATCTCTATGAGAGATTTATCTTCGTTCTTACAAAATGGGCAAATTAGTTTATTCACTTGGAATTGATTCTCCAAATTGAAAAGGAATTGTTTTTACATTTAGATGGGAAGCTGTTTTCTCTACTAGGGAATTAAAACTTTCTAGAAAGTTTTTGTCACAATGATTTTTTAAGGTAAACAGGGCTATTATTTTTATTTTTTCTGCCCTATATCCTAAATCATGTTTTACTACTTTACCAAACGATTTAGTAATTCCAACGACAATGTAATAATAACTATAATAATTATCATAATAATAATTATTATAGTTATAGTTATAACTATAATAACTATTATAGTTATTATAGTTATTATAATTACAACTATAAAAACCTAAATCTCCTTCTAAATCTGGAATAGGACCAGAAACTTTGTTAGAGGCATACACAAAATTTTGGTAAAGAGAAGTAAGCAATCCTCCTCTTTTTAATTTCCAGAAGCGATTACCCAGTAAGGCTTCGTCTTCAGAAATATCAATTAAAACTGAATCTTTATGGGAAAATTCGCACATTTTATTTACTCCTTATTTGAGAAATATTTCATAATCTTCCCAATCAAGTGATATATAGCCCTTGTCTACTGCATTTTCAAATACTTCATTTGTTATCTGTCGAGCTATTTTGCTTGCTTTTTTTTTCTTTTTCTTTATCTTCTTAAACTTCTTAATTGGTTTATTCATTTTTGACTCGCAATAGCAGCAGCTAATTCTTTAATTATAGATTTTTCATTCCATCCTGTTAATGAACCTTTATTCATTGTGTTGTGAAACTCTATACGCTTCCCTTCTACAATTCCATCAAGTATTGTATCTACGGTGCTATCGCCTAATACATAGATAGAATTAACCTGCTCTGCTGTTTGGCCTATGCGAATGAAACGACCTTCTGCTTGTTCTTCATTAGCAGGATTCCATTGTCTTTCGTGCAATATGCAATCAGAGCATGTTTGTAAGTTCAATCCTTCTCCTGAAGCTAATGTGGAAGCGATAAGTAATCTGTAGTTGGGACTATTAAACTTTTCTTGAACAGAAAATCTTTCATCAGGCGATAAATCAGCGGTAAGAACCAAAGGTTCCTGTAAATTGTTTTCTTTACAGTAATTCCTCATTTGTTCGCTGATTAGTTCCCCACATTTCTTGTGATGAACAAAGCAAGCAATTTTTCTGTCTGTATCTTCTAGAAATTCCTGGAGATATTCTACTGTTGTAGGAACTTTAGCTATTCCTACAATTTGGCGCATGATTATTAGAGATTGCATGATTGATGCATTTGTTTTGAAACTATCTTCTTCTCCCGAGAGAACTGCATCATTCCATATAGCTTTAATTTTATCACGCTCCTCATTATATACTTTGCGCGCGTGGTCGGGTACTTCACAGTACAAACGTGTTCTATTAACTAATGGTAACTCTGGCATTACTTCCTTACGCTCGCGCCGAATAGCTATATGCTTTATCTGTTCGCGGAACTTTTCTGGATTTTTAATTCCACCTTCACAATATTTATTGCCATTCCAATAATTAGAAACATAGCGGTATTGAAAATCTTTGTAAGACCAAAACATCTTCGGGTCTAACATGTTTAGAACTACAAAGAATTCCGAACCGCGATTTTTCCAAGGTGTTCCTGATAGTGGGATAATCTTCGTAATCTCGCGTACTACTTTTCTTACTGCTTGCGTTCTATTACTGTCTGGATTTTTGATAGCTTGACATTCATCTAGAACTACTGTTTGTATTCCTGCATCTACAAACATTTGTAAATCTAATCTACGGAATAAATCATAACTAATTAGATAGCCTTTCATTCCTGGAATAAGAAAATCACTACCTTTCTGAAGAATTTGTGGAAAGTATTCGTTGCCTAACACGCGAATAATTTCTTTTGCGTGCTGATATTTTATTCCTGCTTTTGTTACCCACAAATAGGGGAAGCATTCGGGGTTATACTTTAGATAAGCAAGGGCTTGAATGGTTTTGCCTAAACCCATTTCATCGAAAATAGCGAGACGACCGTTCGCTTTTTCGAGAGAACGCGCGCCTTCTATCTGATATTTATATAGACGCTTCGCATTACAATTTCTACAAATAGTCTTATCCCAATTATGAATACATGTTTTGTTACCGTCAAATACTAAATCTTCAAACCGCGATTTAGAATCTGACCGCCTGAGAATAACGTGTAGACATTCTAGAGTTATTACTACAAATCCTGGAACTTCTACACGTTCTTTTTCTTTCGCTACTTTGCCACAGATTTCGCATTTATCTTGCAGACGTGTTACGGTGTATTTAGGTGTGCGAATTATTTGTTCTTCAAAATCTACTTTGAGTTCCGCGCCGGAGCGTATTGCATCAACGGCGTCATCAGATAATGTGTAGTTCGCGCAAGGCATTGTGTTATCGCAACCTAATTCGCGCGCCTTATCTGCCCATACACTATCGTGCTTATGGTGTGGAGTTAACGCATGAGCTACTTCATGTAGAATTGTATTACGTACTTCTGGTGTAGGATGAATATCTATGTGATGCGCGTTGAGAATTATGCACTTATCTTTGTAACTACACAATCCTAGAAATGGTTTGGAAAAATCTGTAGTTAGTCTAATGTGCCAATCGCGTAATTCATTGGCATCTAAAGTATCACGAAGTAGTTTGGTAGCATCGGTTCTAGTCATTGCTTCATTCCCTTTTCCAGCAATGTTTTAGCTGCTTCCAAACTGCAATTATTGGCAATAGCTAATGCTTCTACCATTCGGTCAAATGGTGATTTAGTTATTTTAGCTACTTTTGGTTTAACTACTTTGTAGGGTGGATTGTAGTTCGCGTCGTTTTGTCTTATCTGCTCGCGTATTTCCGCGCGCAAATTATTACCAAAATCTCTCAGCGTTTTGCTAATAGCTAACTGCTCTACTTTCAAGTCTTGCTTTTGAATCATTAGTTCGTGTTCGGTATTTTCTAGATTACTAATGATTTCTTTAAGATGCGTGAATCGCTCGGCTAGCGCGCGTTGAAATGCGAAGTTTTTTTCGTGTTCGGGAATTGATTCATCGGCGCGAAACGCGCGTCTTAATTCTTCTATCGCTACTGTCTTTGCATTGAAGATATCGCCGCTATATCTAATGCTACTATCTATTTTCTTTGCTTCCTCTATTACTTCTCTATTACCACTCATTACTAATTCTAGTTTTCTGTGATTTTTGACTACTTCGTCATTACGGCAATCAAAGCATTTCAATACGTCATCATAAATATCGCACTTCGATATCTTCTGACATACTTCGCATCGTGCTGCTGGCGTATGTGCGAGAAAATCGCGCGCGCAAATGAAACAAACGCGCGTATTATTCTCGTTTGGAGTCCATTTGTGATTCATCTTATAATTTCCTATAAGTTACTCAAGAGATTCCGGGGCTGTTTCTGGGCTGACTCCGCTACCAGTTCCGTGGGTGTTTCTGGGGCTGTTCAGTCGCCGTAACCTGTTGGGAACAAAGGACTTGGCTGCTAGGCAGTCGGCGCACACGAACAGCGTAACACGACCCCAGGTAGCTGTCAACGTCAAAGATTTGACACTTATGGTATTTATTATAGTAAAAAAAAACAAAAAAAAAATAAGAACCACCCGGAAGCCCCGCGACGGCGGGGTGCCTAGTGCCCCAAGTGACTTGACGCGCGACGGGTCCGGTTCCGCTAAGTCTTCTAGCCGCAGTCACTTACGCCGACTGAACACCCTTGGAAACACCTGAGGAGCACCCCAAGGAACTCCGCAGGAAACGACCCTGGTAGCGGTTGAGTAACTTATGCCTCACTTTCCGATTGACAAGCTCTCACGGCCGTGCTATACTTTCCTTGTAAGTCGGTTCTTTGACAACCTAACAGGAGCAACCCATGAGAACAAGTCCGTTTTCGGGCAGTGTCGATACCTATCAGGGTCAGCCAGTCTCGCCGGTCATTGCTTATTCGGGGGAGGCCGAGCAATACGAAAATCTCACCGAAGCGAAGCAAAGCGAAGACTGGCCCGGTGACAACGAAATCCTCAAGTGGATTAACACTCGTTCTCTCACGGCGGCGAAGGCAAAGAAATATCAGGAAGTGACAAAGACGCTGAAAGAGAACTATGAAAAGTCGCCCGCGTATCTCCGCAAACAGTTTGTGGACGCGGCGCTACTTGCGGGAATGCAGCACGACGCTGCTAACGCGCTTGCAGATTCAATGCCGAATCTGAGAGTTTCGTAAACCGCGCTAAAATAAGTAGGCGGATGGGCGCTAGTGAGAGAAATCTTGCTAGCGCCTTTTTTTTTCTAAGTAGGTGTGCTATGCAGATAGGCGCGGTAGTTAAGGGAACTGAGCGGAATTGGTCGCAAGCAATCGACGCTGCTACGCTAATTCTCGCAAGCGTAAAACTCGGATACATCATCAAGCGCGATTGGGGATTGGAGATTCATTCCGGTTCGCGTTGCAAGCTTCCCAAGTAGACAAAAAAAATAGCCGGTTAGCTAACTTACAGCTAACCGGCTATTTGTGTTTTTAGTTACCTAGAATCTTGCTCGCGCGTTCGATTGTTTGATGCAATGGTGTTGGAATACCACGCACCATTTCAATCAACGTGCGCCTGTCGAAGTAGCGCGCGTTACCATTCACCATGACGCGATATGCACCGCAGTAGTGACATGGCACGTCGGACCTGTGAAACCCAAAACAGATACCGCACTTGATAATTATTGGCGTCATCTCCTGATTGATTTGTCAAAGAACCGCGAACACCCATAGGCTATCATAGAAATCAAGATAATAATTGTGACAATTATGTGACAATTATCTTTCGCTTTTTCTTCACTCTATTTTATTATCATCATTTAGCTAGGTTTTCCACAGTCTAAATGATGCAAAAACGGAGTTTTCCACAGGTCTTAGAAAGCTCTACAATGCTCTAGGACTAGACTTGTCAGCATCCGGCCATCTAGGTATTACCTGCCATGCGTTCGTTCGTCCTGAACGAAATCGTACAAAATATTGACACCTATTTATTGATGGTCTGTTAAATGACCTAATTTATAATTATGTATATACAAAATCGCGCATCATGCGCGTTACCAGGTTATTATCGCCATCCCCCGTGCAATCCTGTTAGAGTCTCATCAATTTGCTTAGCAGGGGAAGATAGAA
>Ga0209521_10000983_pt1 | contig 22849 bp, 26 predicted proteins | sample Rifsed19ft4_FD_184016 | JGI IMG/M metagenome (GOLD analysis project Ga0209521, IMG submission 184016) | Soil microbial communities from Rifle, Colorado, USA - sediment 19ft 4 (version 2) | ecosystem: Environmental > Terrestrial > Deep subsurface > Rock core/Sediment | place: Rifle, Colorado...
CGGTTCAACGCGACGAATAACGACCTCCAACCATCCGACACAGGCGTTGCGTACGAGATGTCTTCGGACGGCACGGTGTGGCGACCTATCGACCCTGGCGAGGACATCTCCGACTTCCCGGGGATACAGATCATCTTCCGGGCGAATCTCGCGACGGCGAATACTTCGAGGACGCCGCGGCTTACTTCGATCAACGTTACGTACGAGTTCCGGGGCGCGCTCGCGTCCATCCGCATCAGTCCCGCCTCGTGGCAGGGCACGCCGGACGAGGTCGTGCGGTTCAGCGCAACTGGGTTTGACGCGTGGGGCCACTCTTTACCCCTCATCGCCATATGGGAGACGACGGACCCGCGCGGAAAGGTGATTGATGGCAGGTACGAACCCGGGGCGGAAGGCCCCTGGATCGTGCTCGCCCTGAGTGCTGACCGGAGAGTCATTGGCCAGGCCAACGTCACCGTCCTCCCACGACCCCCGCCGTCGATCTGGGCGCAGGTCTTCTGGCCTTTCTCGGGTATCGCTCTCCTCGGAGCTGCGGTTGCGGTGATCTCGATCTGGGAGCGCTTCTACCGGTACCCCCACGCGCTTGAGGACGTGTTCGTGATTGCCCGGGACGGTCGCCTCGTTGTCCATAAAACGCGACGGCTCCGCGCCGACCGCGACGAGGATATCTTTGCGGGGATGCTCACGGCGATCACGGCGTTCGTGCGTGACTCCTTTAAGGAGGAAAGGAGGGAGCTTGACCACTTCGGGTTCGGCGACCGCACAGTCTACGTCGAGCGCGGGGAATTCGGCTGCGTCGCGGCGATCTACAGCGGAACGGCGCCGCCGTGGGTGCGCACGGGCCTCGCGGCGTTCGTCGCGGATCTCGACCACGCCCACGGAGACATGATCCAAACATGGTCCGGCGATGGCGACGACGTCTCGGGAATCCGGTCGATGACAGAGGCCTTCGTCGGACGACGTCGATATGCGCCCTCATGGCGCCAGAGCCGAACTTCGAGAGCTTCATAGTCTGGCCTGAGGACGCCACTGAATTGGCGCCTGGCATGGTCCGTAACCAGCTCACGGCGGGAAGAACGCGCGCCAGGCGATGACGCCGAACCCAATGAGCATGACGACGAGGGAGACGAGCCAGAAAAACATGAGCAGCCGTGCACGCGCCTCGTTGCTCGCCACAATCCGCGAAAGGCGATCGAACATCTACGTGCTCTTGAACCGCTTCAGTCGCATGAAGTTGTCCCGCTCCATCTCCTCGAGCCGTTGGCGGATGAACGCCTCCGTCGCCTTCAGCTCCGGGATCACGCGGTACTCGAGGGCGTTCACGCGCCGTTTCACCTTCTCGATCTCCTCGATGAGGCGGCGCATCGTCGTTTCGATCTCTGCGGCGGTGATCACATCCTCCACGAGGTTCTCATACGCCTCCGCCGCCTCGTCAATTCTCGGAGAGGTGCCGACGATCCCGTAACCGCGCTGATCGATCGTCTTCCGGACCGCCTTCGCCTCGATTTTCGGGACGAGGATCCCCATCACGTTCTTCGTCCGGAGGTCAAGGGTCGGCGTCTCTGTGAGCGCGAACGCAGCGGACTTCACCCCGATCGAACCCTCAATCGCCCGCGCAATCGCGATTCGCTGTTCCGCGACCCGGTACTTGTCCACGAGGTTCGAACGCACGCGGCGGGCCCGCTCGAGAACCCGAAAGAATTCGACGATAAGGGCGTCCTGCTTCAGCTTCAGGAGCCGGTGGCCTCGCTCCGCCGTCCTCCGGATCCTCCGGAGCTGGAGGAGCTGCGATCGGGTCGGCTTGTACTGGACGAGGACCATCTACGTAGCGACCTGCTGGGGCGCCGTCCCGCGGTGCGCGGGGTGGTATTTCTCGAGCGTCTTCCGGTCGATCTTCGTGAGCCATGCTTCGTCGATCGTTGCGAGGAGCTTCCAGCCAATCTCGAGGGTCTCCTCGATCGTCCGGTCCTCCTCGGACCCCTGGCGGATGAACTCCTGTTCGAACCGGTCCGCGAACTCGAGCATCTTCCGGTCTCGCTCGGAGAGCGCTTCCTTGCCGACGATCGCGACGAGACCGCGGACGTCCTTCCCCTCCGCGTACGCCGCGTACAGCTGGTCGGAGACCTGCTTATGGTCCTCACGGGTCCTGCCCGCACCGATCCCCGCGTCCATGAGGCGGGAGAGACTCGGGAGCGGGTCGACGGGAGGGAAGATCGCCTTCCGATGGAGGTCCCGGGACACGGCGATTTGGCCCTCTGTGATGTAGCCCGTGAGGTCCGCGATCGGGTGGGTCCAGTCGTCGTCCGGGATCGACATGATCGGAATCTGCGTGATGCTCCCCTTCTTCCCGTGGATGCGACCCGCCCGCTCGTAGCTCGACGCCAGATCCGTGTACATGTACCCCGGATATCCGCGACGACCCGGCACTTCCTCGCGCGCTGCGCCAATCTGGCGGAGCGCCTCCGCATAGTTCGTCATGTCCGTCATGATCACGAGGATGTGCATCCCGACCTCGAACGCGAGGTACTCCGCGGCGGTGAGGGCCATCCGCGGCGTGATGAGTCGCTCCACCGCAGGGTCGTCCGCGAGGTTCAGGAACAGGACCGCGCGCTTCAGCGCGCCCGTGCGCTCGAAGTCGTTCATGAACACGCGGGCCTCCTCGTGCGTGATCCCCATCGCGGCGAACACGACACCGAACGGTTCCTGGCTGCCCCGCACCTTCGCCTGGCGGGCGATCTGGAGTGCGACCTCGTTGTGGGGCAGACCCGCCCCCGAGAAGAGCGGGAGCTTCTGTCCCCGCACGAGCGTGTTGAGCCCGTCGATCGTCGAGATGCCCGACTGGATGAACTCCTCGGGATGCGCGCGGGAGTACGGGTTAATCGCCGCGCCCGTGATATCGAGACGCTTCTCTGGGACGACGGGCGGGCCGCCATCAATCGGCTCGCCGGACCCATTCAGAATCCGTCCGAGCATGTCCCGCGACACGTTGAGCTTGATCGTCTCCCCGAGGAACTTCACGGTCGAATCGCGGTCGAGCCCAGCCGTTCCTTCGAAAACCTGGACGATAACGATGTCCTTCGCGGAGTCGAGGACCTGCCCCCGCTTCCGGGTCCCGTCGGGGAGGCCAATCTCGACGAGCTCACCATAGCCGACCCATTCCGTCTTCTCGACGAAGATCAGGGGACCCGCGATTTCCCGAATCGTCCGGTATTCCTTCGCCATCTCACGCCGCCCCCAATCGCTTGAATTCATCGTCCATCTGTGTGAGTGTCTTTTGGAGCTCCGCGTCGAACTCCGACTCGTACTTCACTCTGGTCAGGAGCTCGCGGGATTTCAGCCCGGCGACGTCCTTCACGGGCACGTCGAGCTTCACCGCGCGCTGCCCGAGGTCGGAGTACCTCTTGATTGCGGCGATGAGCTTCAACTGACGTTCCGGCGGGCAGAACGTGTCGACCGCATGGTACGCGTTCTGCTGCAAGAAGATCTCCCGGATCATCCGAGCGACCTCGAGCGCAAACTGCTGGTCCGGCGGGAGCGCGTCCGCGCCGACGAGGCGCACGATCTCCTCGAGCTCCGCCTCCTCCTGGAGAAGCCGCTGCGCCCAAGCACGGAGGGCGGGCCACTCCTCGTCCACGTTCGTCTTGAACCAGGCCTCAAGGATCTGCGCGTACAGGCTGTACGACGTGAGCCAGTTGATCGCGGGGAAGTGCCGGCGTGCTTTGAGGGCCGTGTCGAGGGCCCAGAACACCTTCACGATCCGGAGGGTCCCCTGCGTCACGGGTTCCGAGAAGTCCCCGCCGCTCGGCGACACGGCCCCGACGACGCTGACGGACCCCTCGAGCCCGCCAAGGGTCTTCGCGCGCCCCGCGCGCTCGTAGAACTCCGAGAGGCGCGCGCTCAGGTACGCGGGGAAGCCTTCCTCGCCCGGCATCTCCTCGAGCCGGCTCGAGATCTCCCGCATCGCCTCCGCCCACCGGGACGTCGAGTCCGCCATGAGCGCGACGTCGTAGCCCATGTCACGGTAGTATTCCGCGATCGTCATCCCCGTGTACACGCTTGCCTCCCGCGCGGCGACGGGCATGTTGCTCGTGTTCGCAATCAGCGCCATCCGGTCCATCAAGGGCGCGCCCGTGTACGGGTCCTCGAGCTTCGGGAACGCGGTCAAGACCTCCGTCATCTCGTTCCCCCGCTCCCCGCACCCGATGTAGATCACGACTTGCGCGTCACACCACCTGGAGAGCTGGTGCTCGGTGACCGTCTTGCCCGTTCCGAACCCGCCAGGGATCGCGGCCGTCCCGCCCTTCGCGATCGGGAACAGGAAGTCGAGGACGCGCTGTCCCGTGATGAGCGGGATCGTCGGGATCAACCGCTCGCGAACCGGGCGGGGCCTCCGGACGGGCCATGTGTGCATGAGCTTGACCTGCTCCCGGCTGTCGAGCAGAGCGACGACTTCCTCGACCCGGAACGTCCCGTCGCGGATGTCCGTGACCTTCCCACCCCGGAACGTCGGCGGGACCATGACCCGGTGTTCGATGTTCTTGGCCTCCTGCACCGTGCCGACGACGTCGCCGGGCCGGACCGCCCCGCCGACCTTCACCCTCGGGACGAACTTCCACCGCTTCTCGCGGGCCAGGCCCGGGGCCTTTACGCCGCGAAGCACGTAGTCCCCCATCTTTTCCCTCAGGATCGGGAGCGGGCGCTGCACGCCGTCGTAGATGCTTCCGAGGAGGCCAGGACCGAGCTCGACGACGAGCGGAGCGCCGGTGTCGACGACCCGCTCGCCGGGCCTCACGCCGCTCGTCTCCTCGTACACCTGGATGATCGTCTTGTCCCCGCTGATCTGGATGACCTCCCCCATCAGCTGATCCTCACCGACGAACATCACGTCGTACATCCGCGGCCGGAGTCCCGTGGCGGTCACGACGGGCCCCGAGACTCGATAGATCTCGCCAACGCCCTTGCCTGCCGCGTCTTTCGTCATTCCCGTTGTCGCCATCTCCGACACCTTCGCTCTCCCTCGAGGATTACTTGTACAGGTCGACCCCGATCGCTCGCTTGATCTTCGCCCGCAGGTCCTCTTCCTCCTTCTTCCCGACGGCGATGACGACGGGCCTCGGGGTCGTCTCCAGCCGGCGGCGCATCGAGTGGCTGAGGGCCTGCATATCGTCCGAGCTCAGGATCAGAATGCCGACCGCGGGATCGCCGAGGACCTTCGTGATCTGCTCCTCGAGCCCTTCGCGGGAAACGCTGTACGTCTTCCGCACGCCCGCGAGCTTGAACCCCTGCACGAAATCGTCCCTGCCGACCGCAGCGAGTTCCATCTCAAATCACCAGCAGGTCCCGGATCACGTCGCTGGACAGTCCGCTCTCCTTCCCCCTCGTGATGATGCGGAGATTCTGGACTTCCCGCTCTTTCCGAACGATGTAGTCGAGGACGGGGAGAACGGACAGGGGGTTGACGTGCGCATACCGTCCCGCCTCGAGGAGGTGGAGCTTCTCCACGGACCGCACGAGCTGGCCCACGCCGAGCGCTTCGAGTTCCTTCAGGCGGGCGGAGAGGGCTCCTGTGAGGGAATACTTCCGCAACCCCGCGGCGAGCGCGTTCGCGTCGAGCCCGACCATCTCCGCGAGGGCCTCCGTGGCCAGCTCCCACCCGCCATCGATGAACGGATCGTACGTCAGCCGCACTCTCGATGCCCACAGCCGCAGGAGTGTCTTGAGGTTCACGATGTCGACCTCACGGCGAACGAACTCGCGCATGAGGCGCGTGCCCTCCGTGCGCTCCGGAACGACCGCCAGGAGGTTCTGGTAGTACAGATTCGTGACGAGGTCCTCCCACTCGTTCCACAACTCCATCTCGGCCGGCTTCTTCCCGAGCTGCTCAAGCGCTTGACCATAGATCGACTCCTCAAGGCGGTCGAACACCTCGTCGAGCGAGGGGAGTTCGATGATCTCTCGGAGGAACCGCTCGTCCATGCTCCCGGCGGGCACAAGGTCCTCCAAGATCTCCGTTCCCGTCGCACCGAACGTCTTGCCACGGACGATCGTCTTGATGTTATGGACATCGAACCGGTCGAGGTACAGCGCGATCATCTGGCGGAGCTCGCCCTCCGAGAAGTTGATGATCTGGGTGAAGACGGCCGCCATGTTCCGGTTCGTCGCGACCTCGATCAGGTCCACCCCCGAGAGCCGCGGCGCGAGTGCGAGAATCTCCGCCTTGTATACGCCTTCCCCGAGGATCCTCGCGATCTGCGGGATCTCCATCTGGAGCATCTTCGCGTACGTGTCTTCGGACAGGAGCAAGGTCTTTTTCGCGCGGACTCGGGCCGTGACGTACGGATAGTTTCCGCTCTCGAGCGGGATCCGTTTCGCAATCCGGCGGACATACCGCGCGAGCTCGGGCGGCAGGAGGGACGTCACTTTGGAGGCCATAGGACCTCCGCGACCTCACGGACCGAGTCCCGCCACACGTCCGCGAGGAGGGTCTCAAACCGCAAGTCCGTCTTGCGCGAGCCGTCCGCGCTCTCGATCACGATTCCGCCGACGGTCTCAATCGTTCCCGCGAATCGGGGTCCCACGACCGCCTTCACGGTCTCCGCATCTCCCGCGCTTGCGTACACTCGCCCGTCCCGCCAGTCGCTCTGACTCGAGGCCAGGAGCACTCGCACGATCGACGCATGTTCCGCGAACGACGCCAACCTCTGCAGGACGGTCGCGTACACCCGGTCGAGGAGCTCCTTCTGTGCGGCGAGGACGATCTTCTTGCTCTCGAGCTCCGCGCGGGCGAGGTCCTGGATCCGATGGCGCTCTGCGTCCGCGCCAGCTTCCTGCTCCCGCTGGAGCCTCAGCTTCGCGCCCTCCGCGCGGGCGTCCTGGAGCATCCGCTCGCGCTCCGCGTGCGCGGCCTTGCGGATCTCCCCGGCCTCCGCCCGTCCACGGGAGAGGATTTCCTCGACGACTCGTTCGAGCCCCATCGATTCGCGCTCGCGTGTTCTAATCCGGTTGTTACGGTCCCTTCGCGGCGATAGCCAGGAGCTGGATCGCAATCACGAGGCCAAACACAACGATCGTCTCCGGAAGCACCATCAGGATGAGGCCTCGGCCGAAGAGCTCGGGCTTCTCGGCCATAGCCCCAACCGTGGCGCCACCGACGACTTTTTCGGCCCACGCAGTCGCAATCCCAGTCGCTGCCATGGTTATCGCTGCGGAGATCGCAGCCATCTCTGCTACTGCCATGCGTCTATACCTCCTGTTTCGTTCGCACACCGAAGGGGCGGAACCGAGTTCCGTTCCCCTTGTAGAACTTGATGAAGGCCTCCACGTAGTTCAGCCGGATCGCTTGGATGCCCGCGGAGATCCACGCGAGGAGGAACACGACCAACTGCGCCAACACAAGGAGGACGATTCCGAGGATCAGGTAACCGATGTCCCCAGTGAAGATGAGGTCCTCGATGATGAGCCCGTTGAACGCACCCGCGATCGCGGCCTTCCCCACGCCGATTCCCGCGAGTCGCGTGTACGACATAATATTCGCGAGCAGGCCCGCGACCTCGATCGGGGCGATCACGCTTTCCGCGAAGCCCAGGAACGCGCCGAGGATGAGGAGAAGAGACAGCAGCGGGATCGTCACCCCAAGGACGCCGCTCAGGCCGAGCGGCTCGATCGTCCGCGGGAACCAACCAAGTGGGACCTCCCACACCCAAAGCGCGATCTCGTTCCACCGCAAGGCGTAGGTGAGGAGCGTAAAAATTCCGAAAAGGCACAGGAACCATCCGAGCTTCGCGATCGCGTGCTTCTTGCTCTGCCGGATCTCATTCGCAAACCCGATGAGGAACCCCGCGCCGAGGTGGAGCGCCGCGAACAGGATCGACAGGTACATCATGTCGTCGATGTCGAACGTCTTGTGAATCAGGCCTTCGAGCGGGATGTTGACGCCAAACGTCGCCCAGCTCAGCTCTTCCGGGTGCCCGGGCGGTGCGTGAAACGGCATCCCGAACGCTTCGCCGAAAATGAAGAGGCCGAGGGCGAGCGCCCACAGGCCGCCGACGCCGGTCACCAGGAGCAGGCGGCGGAACACGGAATCCTTCGGGAGCTTGAAGAGGGCGATCGCCCCGAAGAGTACGAACAGGGCGCCATAGCCCACGTCGCCGATCATGAACCCGAAGAAGAACGGGAACGCGATCCCGAGGAACACGGTCGGGTCGAGCTCGTGATAGCTCGGCGTCGAGTAGAGGTGGATGAGGAATTCGAAGGGTCGGGCGGGTCGCGGATTGTTCAGGAGGACGGGAGGCTCCTCGGGATCGTGGCCCTTCGGGGGCGGGGACGCTTCGGCGTGGACGTCCAAGAGAGAGAGCCTTGAGACGACATCCTTTGCTTGCGTTGCAGGGACCCAACCGTCAATCACGAAGGAGTGGTCGCTCACCGCGAAGCGGAGTGGAGCCTCGGCCTTCTCGACCTCGACTTCGAGCGCTTCCTGCGCCGCGACGACGAACCCCGCGTACCGCTCGCGAAGTTTCTCAAGGCGGCCCTGGACCTCCTCGAGGCGGGCGCGCCACTTCGCCTCGTCCGCCTGCGTCTGTGCGAGCATCGCCTTCGGGTCGCCGCCCTCCTTGGGGATGTCGATCTGCGAGAACCCGATCTGGCTCAGGGTGTCGCTCGCGAGCTCCGCGCGGCCCTTGGCGATGAACACGGCGACGACGTTCCCCGCTTGGAACACCTCTGCATCAGGGATCGCGCCTGCGATGGTCGCCTCGGCGCGCGGGATGCGACCCACAAGGGCTGCGATCGAATCGTAGCCGCGATAAATATCGAGGGGGAGGCCGAGCGTCGCGAACGGGCGGAGTTCTTCGACCCGTCGCGTGAGGTCCGAGAGCAGTCCTTCGATCTTCTTTCGGGTACCGTCCTCCTCCGAGATGTTCAGCTCGAGGGTAAGGATTTTCTGGCGAAGCGCCTCGAGTTTGACCTGTTCCGTCTCCTTCGGGGGCTCCTTCACCGCGAGGATGTTCATGATTGAACGAACCTTCACGAGGCTCTCGGAAAGCTCGGAAGCTTTCGACAATGGCTTGCCAATACGGAAGGTTTCGTCCTCGCCGTGGTGATCGATGACGTGGAGGAGCTTCATCGCGTGAAGGGTCTCGATTGTTGAAGCAAGCTTCTCTCGCGGGCCCACAATGAGGGTCCGCGTCATGCGCTCAGGCCTAAGCATGCAGCGCACCCTTGAACTTCTCAAGCACCGCGTTGACGGCCTGGTCGACGTTCGCCCTGCTGCGGGCCGACATCGCGTTCGCTCCCGCCTGTCCCGCAGCGAGAACCTTCGCGCGTTCCGCTTCCACTTTCTTCGCCGCCTCGGCGACGCGATCGCGGTACTGCGACTCCGCCTCGTCTTGCAGCTTCTCGTGGAGCTCGAGCGCTTCGCGCCGGGCGTCGCGGAGAATCGTCTCGCGATCCCTCTCGGCGGCGTCTTTCAAGGCGCGGACCTCTGCCTCCGCTTCCTTGAGCTTGAGAAGGGTCTCCTCCTTTCCCATCCGGTACCGGGGCGCGGGACATCTCGGACTCTTTTAAAGGTTTCGTGCGGGTCTTCCGCTCGAACTGTGTTGACCGCGTTTTCGAGGCCACCGTTGCCATTGTTTTATTTCTATAAAAATCAGTAGATATGAACGCAGAAATCATTCGAAGTGTTCGTCCAGAATCGCCCTTCGTCGTCGATTCTCGCCATCCTGAGAAATCAACTCGAAGTATCGCTCAAAACGTATAAATAGCGTCGGTCCTTAGGTTTACCCGCCCGTCACCGGCGGTGTCAGAGGACTGCGGGATGAGGAGCCTTTCCGTCATCGTTACCCTAGGCGTCGTTCTTGCCTCGGTCTCCTTTGTCCCCTCGACGGGCGCAGCCGCGGGGTTGCCGAAGTACTCCGTTGTTGTCGAGGCGGGCGTCGGCGCTGATTTCATTTTCGCCCCGGCGCGAATCGTCCTTCCTCAGGTCCCCGTCATCCTGAATCTCACGCTGATCTACAACGGGAGTGCTGGACAGGGTCTCCACACGTTCACGATCAACGACCAACAAGGGGTAGTCAGGATCAATGTCAACCTCACCGAGGGACAGACAAACTGGACCGAGTTCATCGTCCAGTCTGCCCGCGAAATCACGTTCAACAACAGGACGTTCACCGCCCAGCAGAGGGGGGGCGGGATCTACTTCTACTGCGTCCCGCACGAAGTGCTCGGCATGGTCGGGGCGATCGTGATCGGCACGGAGGAACGGGTCATCCCGGAACTTGGGTTGTTCCTGCGCGCGTACTGGATCGGCCTCATCGGGCTCGCCGCGATGCTCGCGTGGATCGGAATCACATACTTCATTATCAAGAGCAGCAGCCGCCACCTCACGGACCACCGTGAGCACGTGCGGAGGGGGCTCCCGTGACGGACATCATCCGCTCGGACACCCCGCGAAGATCCCTCGGCGCAATCCTGGTGATGATGGGGCTTGCCATCGGCGCGATCTTCTTCACGGTCCTCGCGCTGCTCGGGGTCCTCCTGAACCTGTACAGCCCGACCCACACGGAGATGTTCGGGACGACAATTGAGATCAGGCCGCAGGCGATCATCTCTTTCTGGTTCGGCGCCGCGTTCCTGCTCCTCACAGTTTTCTTCGACGTATACCGCCGAGAGTTCGTTCCCGACGAGCTCATCCACAAGAAGCGGAGGCCGAAGATCGTGCCAAAGCGCGACATCCGGTGAGGCCATGGCGAAGGCGGTCCAGGATTGGGCGGCAGAAGAGAGGCCGGCCGACCAGGGTCGGCGGCGCTTCCTGACCGCGACCCTTCTCGCGGGCGGGGCGGGCCTCGTCGGCACGATGATCGTTGGCGCGGTGTCCGTCATCCCGCCACCGTTCGTCTTCCGCGGGACGATCGAGGAGACCTTCCGGACGCAGCGAGGTGGGGTCGTCCGGTTGTCCGACTTCCAGCTCTGGGACGGGATCGCCGCGGTCTGGCGCCAGGCCTTCGACGATTCCGGCGAGGTCATCCCTCTCACGGGATACCCGGCCCTCCTTATCGCGGTGGAGAGGCGGCTTCTCCAGGTCCCCTCGGACGAGGTGTTCGAGGGCAGAACGATGGCCGATTTCGTGATTAGCGCGCAGCTCCCTCGTCGCGACACGGGCGAACTCGTCGACGCGGCCATTGTCGGAATCTACAACCGCTGCGTCCACTTCTGTTGCCGTCCGTCATGGCACCAGGAGCCCGTGGCGGAGGGCTTTAGGGCAGAGTGGCCCAATATTGCATTGCCGAGAACGCTCGAAGCGGAGGTCGGCCCGCAGGATCCAATCCAGTGCCTGTGTCACTATTCGATGTACGATCCGGTGACGCTCGTCCGGAACGTGCACCCGCCGCCGAAAGCGGTCCCGTACATCGGCGCCCGCCACGTCCACGGGCCCGCAACGCGGGCGCTTCCGTGCATTCCGCTCCGGGTGGCGGGCGAAACTCTCGTCGGCCTTTACAATCCCGAAGAGGGTGGTCACCCGGAGTGGTACTCGGCGTACTGCCGTTGAGGAGGGCTGACGATGGGCCTCCGTGACCTGCTCCGGCGTCTGAACCTCACCGTGTTCGGCTGGGTGAAGGACCGCTTCCCCACGGCTCCCTACGCGGACCTGACCCGCAAGGTCGGCGAGACCATTCAACGGCAGGTGCCTCGCAGTCATTCAGAGAAGTACGAGCTCAAGACCATATGGTACTGGTACCCGCTCTACTGCCTCGGAGGAATCTCCTTCATCGCCTTCATTATTCTGACGATTACGGGTATCGTGCTCGGGTTCTACTACGTCCCCGACGGCACCGTGACGTTCACCTCCGAGCTCGAGCCGACAAACCCGGCGTACGAATCGATGGTTAAGATCATGAACGAAGTGCCGCTCGGCTTCATCATGCGCGGGGTCCATCACTGGGGCGCCCATGTCATGATCGCAGCGGTGTTCCTCCACATGTGCCGAGTCTACTTTACGGGTGCGTACAAGAAGCCTCGAGAGCTGAACTGGATCATCGGCGTGATCCTCCTTTTCCTCACCCTCGGCTTTGGGTACACGGGCTACCTGCTCCCAGCGAACGATCTCAGTCAGGCTGCAGCGACAATCGGCCTGAACATGGCGCGGTCCCTCCCATACATTGGCGACCTGCAGGCGCTAATCGTGTTCGGCGGGACGGACATCGCCGTCGCGAACTACGTCCTCCGGATGTACTGGTACCACGTTTTCATCCTTCCGTTCACCGTCATCGGACTCATGCTCTTCCACATGGCACTTGTCTGGATCCAGGGGGTCGCGGAACCCCACTGAGGCGTACGAATGGAGATCGAGCGGGTCAAAGGAAAAGTGTACGAGGAACGGCCGGGGTTCCCGGTCCAGTATGGGCCGGAACGCACGGACAGGCAGCCCGGGTCCCCGCTCGTCCCACACGAAGTCTACCGGGACCTCGTGACGATCCTCCTCCTCACCGCGATGATCTTCTTCCTCACGGCGGCGGTCATGCCAGGCCTCGAGACGCCGCGGAACCCCGCTGAGACGGAGGCGTTCACGGTCCCCGATTGGTACGTGCTCTTCTCCTTCGGATTGCTCAAGTTTGCATCCATCATCCCGGAGGTGCAGATTCCGGGCGTCCTCGGGCTCCCGCCCGCCCTTCTCTCCGTGGGGTTCTGGGGCTTTTTCCTCACGCAGCTCCCTCTCATTTTCCTGGTGATCCTCCCGTTCATCGACCGCGGCCGCGAGACGCGGCCCGCAAAGGCGCCCATCCGCTCTGCGTTCGGAATCGCGTTCCTCATCGTCTGGATCTTCACGACGTCGATGTACTCCGTTAACAACCTCATCCTAGAGAAGTGGCCCGTGGTCGGAAGCGACAATGTCCTGAAGGGGTTCATCATCGGACCGCCGATCCTCGCGGGAATCGCCGCGTACGTCGGCCTTCGCCGACTCGGCTACAGCTCGATGTACTGGTATCGCATAATCCCACTCGGGGCCGCGTTCCTCATCGCTCTCGGCCACGCGATCTGGATCCTGTGGGCGATCCAAGGACACGCGCAGTGGAGCTGGATCGCGGTCTTCCTAGCCTTTCTGGTCGGCCTCACAGCGGTCCCCGCGGTTGCCGTCACGTTTCTCCCGGAGCGCACCGCGCTCCGGTTCACGACCGCAACGGGACTGTTCCTGATCTTCCTTGGGTTCGCGGTGTGGTTCACGGTCGGCTTCTACACTCCCTCCGTCCTCGGCCAGGTCGAAATCGTCCTGATTCCGAACATGCACACGATCTTCGCACTGCCGATCTTCTCGGTCATCACCGCGTACGTCGCACTCCGTCGGCCATACAGCACGTACGAGTATCTCCTAAACGAATGCTACCAGTGCGGGAAGTGCCACACGGTGTGCCCCGTGACGAAGGTCGAGGACGACGCGGTCGGCGGGCTGAACCTCGTGTACAACTCGTTCAAGAAGGAGCACGACGGCGTGCCGCTATGGACGTGCCTCGCGTGTGACGCCTGCAGCGCCGTGTGTCCGCTCGACATCCAATACAGCGACTACATCCTCGAGGAGCGCGCAAAGATTATGGGCCAGTCTGCGGTGGACGGAGGCGAAACAGAGCGATGATTCCTGAGTACGGTCCAGGACGGGCGATCCCGCATCCAGTCTTGTTCCGCCTCCTCGACAGCGAGGCGGACGACACGACGATCCCGGAGATCAAGGTCGAGCACAAATCCGAATTCGCCTATTATCCCGGGTGCGTCGACTACTACGACCAGGAAATGCAGTTCTCCCACATGAACTACGGGGACACGAACCACGGGGTCATCTTCGACTCTTCCGTCAAGCTCCTGCGCGCGGTCGGCATCGAGCCGATGATTCTCGACCGCAGTTTCATGAAGTGCTGTGGGCACGACCAGTTGTGGCAAGGTAAGGTCGACGTCTTCCGGAAGATGCGGGACTATAACACGAAGATCATCAAGATGATCGGCGTGAAGACCCTCGTCACGAGCTGCGCGGAGGGCTACCGCACGCTGAGGCTTGACTACAAGCTCGACGGCGTACGCGTGGTCCACATCACGCAGATCCTGTACGAGCGGGGTCTTCGGCTCCCGCCCTCTGGGGACGGGAAGCGGATCCGCGTCGCGTACCAGGACCCGTGCCGCTCGTGTCGGCAGATGCCCGTCGATCCAGTGTACGAGGAGCCGCGCGAGCTGATCCGGCGGGTCGACAACGCCGACCTCGTCGAGCTCAAGACGTTCCGCGCGGATGCCCAGTGCTGTGGCGTCGCACAGATGATGTACTGCAACGACAAGACGAAGGGGCTCACGTACAAGCGGATGGACGAGGCGCGCGACGTGGAAGCGGACTACCTGTTGACCGCGTGTCCGAAATGCCTCACGCACTTCGGCTGCCTCCACCACGAGAACAAGTGGCGGCCCGACGACGAGCGATATCCGTTCCGAGTAATGGACATCACGCAGTTCCTCGCGGAGCGCTTGGCAGGGCCGTGGCCGACCGGCGGCAACGTCGACGAAAAGAAAAAGGAGCCGCCTTTGCCTGGCAGGAGGGTGAGCTGATGGCCGTCGCGGCGACTGCACCACCGCCGCCGCAGGATCCACTCACGAACTACTACCGCGCCGTCCGCCAGATGAACATCGAACTCGCGAGGAAACGGTACAAGACGGAGTTCCGGTTCCGCACGCAGCAGTACATCCGCGGGACCGGCACGACCGCGGTCGTCGACGACGAAGTGTGCATGGGGTGCACGCACTGCTTCGACAACTGCGCGTTCGAGGCGATCGACATGGCCGACCGGAAGTTCGCGCTTCCGGGGATGTCGTACACGTCCCGCAAGGCCGTGATCATCGTCGACAACTGTGTGGGCTGCGAGAAGTGCGCGATCGTCTGCCCCGTCGACGCGATCGACATGATTCCCAAATCGGGCTGGGAGGTCCGAGACGGACGGATGGTCCAGGCCGGAGCGCCGCCGAAGCCCGCAGCGCCCGCGCGGCCAGCGCCCGCTGCACCCAAGCCGCAGGCGCCACCGCAGACACCGCCCGCGACACCTCCGACGAGCCCGCCAATGGCCCCGGGAGCGGGATAGGATGGCGGAGGACGCGGACGCTCCGGTCCCCGCGCGGAAGGTGAAGAAGCCCCGCCTTACGTTCAAGCAGGAGATTCAAACGATCCGGAATCTCCCGAAGATTGGGCGGTTGATCGTCGCGATGAAGGTCGGAGGAGTGTTCCTCGTCGCGATCGGGATCGAGGGGATCGTGTCGGGGAACTACCTCTGGCCACTGGTCTTCATCCCGCTCGGCGTCTTCGTCTCGATGTTGCCGATCAAGGTTCGGGTCGACCGGTGCATCGCGTGCATGAGCCCGCTCGGGCCCGGCCAGGCAATCTGCAAAGTCTGCGGCGCCCCGCAGATGTAGGCCGCTCGAATCCGGACAGAATTCAGGAAGTTCAAATAAGGGCGTTATATTCTTTCGTCGGGATTCCGACGAAATTCGTCGAAGCCTAGGGGTTATGAGGCGGAATGACGACGCAATCGTTCAGGGGTGGGTCGGATGCAGGTGCGCGGGCCGTGGGATGACGTCCGATTGAGCGAGCGATGGAAGGGGCTCGATCTCCGCCTCCTTCCCATCGACGAGGTCGATGTGAAGATCCTCACAAAGCTGCGGGAGAATGCCCGGCTCCGGAACGTCGAGATCGCGCGAGCGCTCGGGATCTCTGAGGCCACGATCCGACGCCGGATTCGGGCCCTCGAGGAGAAAGGCATCATCATGGGGTACTCGTGCTATCTGAACTACCAGCTCATCGAGAATCCCGTGAAGGCCTATGTCCATATCTCGACGGAGGGGAGCGCGAGGGACGCGATCGTGCAGAAAGTCGTCGCCCACAGCCGGGCGATCGCAGTGTATCGCGTTACTGGACACCACGATCTCTTGTGTGTGATGCTGTTCGCGGAGATCGCGGAGCTCCAGGAGTTCCTGGACCGGTACCTGAAAATCCCGGGGATCGGAGAGGTCGCGACGCAGATCGTGATGACGCCGTACAAGGGCGTTCCGTGGACGGGCGTCTAACGCGGGACAACGCGGGGCTCGACGACCTTCGCCGAGTCGATCTCCGATTTCAGCTTCTGCATCCACGCAAGCCGCTCGCGGTACATTCGGTCCTCCGACCACAGATGAGCTAAGCGAGACAGGTAGACGGACCCCGGCGTCGCGTTCACGAGGTCCCAGACGCGGTGCGAAACGCTGTAAATCTTCGGCCGCTCCTTCGGCGTGTCGAACCCGGGTGCGAGGACGAAGCTGCCCTGCGCGCGGACGGAACCGAAGAGGGACATCTTCGCCCGCTCCGCCTGGCTCACGCTTTTCAGCTTCGCAACGAGGTCCGCGAACGATTTCGCGGGTCCCAGTACGTACCCGGGAAACAGAAGCCTGCCGATCTTCTCCGCGTTCTTCGTGTAGGACCGCGCCTCGACATCGTACGGCGACGCGATCTCCTCTTTCGCCGTGAACCCGGCAAGGAGGGCCTCGACCCCCTTCTCTCGCACCGCTACGACGGTGGGCGCGCCTGCCAACCCGAGCTCAAGAGTGAACGGTCCTCCCGTCGCGCCCGGACGGAGGAGCTGCCAGGCAGACGCGTCGTACACGTTCGCGTACAGGGGCGACCGACCCGAGGCGGTGAGCTTTGCGAGCGCCTCCGCGAGCTTCGCCGGATCCGGATAGTGGAACGCGATGTTCTTCATGACGCGGGGACGTGGGGCAAGGAGGAAGGAAGCCGCGACAGGGACAACGAACTCCGTGAGGGAGTTCTGCAAGAGATTGAGGAGGTCGTAGCCCGTCCCGTGGTTCGGCACCTCCTCGAAGCCGAGACGCGCCTTGCGGCCATGGGACGTGAACGAGCGTACGCCAAGGAGGTACCGCCGGAACGGCGCGCGATACGACTCGAACAGCGCATCCCCCGCGAAGGCATCGACGATCCCGTAATCGAGGGGCACGACGGGGAAGAACGGGACGATGTGGCCCGCCTGGACCGCGGCGTCGTAGAGCGCCTTCCAGCGACACCCGATACCGACAACGGCACGGTGGCCCTTTTCATCGATCTCGATCTCCGAGAGGTCGCGCACGTCGATCTCGATCCCGCCCTGGGGCGGGACAATCCACGGGTGGGTGGTCAGGGCGAACGGCCGGAGGTAAATCCCAATGTCGCGGTCCTTCCCGACCTCGAGCTGCCGCCGAACGTAGTGGAAGTCCTCCGCAGAGAGGCCGAGGCTTACGGTGCTCTCCTGCCCGTTCGCGACCTGCACGAGCTTCGCGACATCGACATCGCTCTTCGCCTTCACGGTCACGGACGGCTGCCGTCCGAGGACGGCGACGAGCTCCGGCGGGAGGGCGCGATCATTTCGCGTGAAGAGGGCCTCGACGAGGGCGGGCCGGAGCATGTCCTGCAGGGCGGGCGCGGTCGATGCGGCGTCGAGGAACGCGGTGTCGACGAGGAGGCCCATCAGCGGGCACCTCCGAGGGTCACATACCGGTCCCGCGTCGGCTTCAGGCTCCGGACGACGGCCGCGAGGTCGAGCCCGAACCGCATGATCTCCGGCGGAATCGTGTCGATGAGTGGAAGGGCGTACCGGGTCCAGACCTCGACCATCTTCCCGGGGTTCACCTTGTAGTGCGGGTCAAAGACGGCCTTCACGGAGGTATAGAGCCCCTGTGCTCCCTTGTGCATCCGGTCGAAGTTGAACGCGTGGAAGAGCCCCAGCCCTTGGGGATGGCCGCCGACCCGGAGAACGGCGTCGTCGAACTTCTTCACAAACGAGAGGGACGTCGGTCCGAGAGGATGCTGCTCATCCATCAGGAGGTACGGGTTCACGGCGACCGTGTTGCGGTCGACGAGGAAGCTGTTCACCGCAACCTGCATCTTCAGCCGCTTGATGAGATTCCCTACACTTCGGAGGACGTCGGGGAACCGGCCCGTCGGGACGAGAGATTCCGCGACGACGAGCCCCCCGCTGAGACGTCGCGCCGGGTAGAGATCGAACCGGCCGTCCCACTGCGCCCGCGCGTCTGTCTCCGGGAGCTTCTTCGCGCCGTGCTCCTCCATGAACCTGTCGAGCTCCTTCTCCGAGGCGTTCACCTCATCCTTCGGGCCGTCGAAGACGACGTTCAAAAGGCCCTGCGGGTCGAGCCCCTCGTGGCGGGTCGCCTTCACGAACGCGAGGTGCATCGGGTCGATGATCGACACATGGTACGGCTCGAGATCGGAGTCCGCGATCGCGGGGACGATGTCCCGGACCGACCACAAGTCCTTCGTCGAGTACGAAAGGGGCCGAATCTCCTCGGGCTTCGGAAAGGTCTGGAGCGTCACCTCCGTGAGGATTCCGATCGTCCCCTCGCCACCGAAGAACGCGGGGTTCAGGTTCGCGAACGCGAGATCGCCGTCGGCGGTGGGGTCCGCCGTATGGATGGCATCACCATTGGGCAGGACGGCCTCGGCATCGACGACGACGTCCCGAGCACTCCCGTATTTCATCGAACCGATACCGACGCCGCCGCTCGAGTACCAACCCCCGATCGTCGACGCAGGCGCGCCCTGGGGCACGACGGGGAGAAACAATCCCTTGTGGGCCGCGAAGTCCGCCGCCTCCTTCCACGTCATCCCCGCCTGGACCGTGATCCGCCGGCGGTCCGCGTCGACCTTCACGACGCGGTTCATCTGCCGCATGTCGACGAGAACGCCGCCCCGGTTCGGCACGGCGCCACCCGCCAGCCCACTCCCCCCGCCATGCGGGACGAGAAGTAGGCCCGCCTCGTACGCGAGGTTCACGAGAGCTGAAACCTCCTCGACGCGCTTCGGTAGGACCACGAAGTCCGGGATGAGCTTCCACTGCAAGTTCGCGGCCTTGGGAAGGAATGCGAAGTCGCGACTGTGCATCAGCCGCTCCGCCGGGTGGCGCGAGACCCGCTCGGGGCCAAAGATGTTCACAAGTCGGCGATGGCTATAATCGAGGCTCGCCACCGGTCCATACTCCGTCGGGCTGGCCCGCAGAAAGGGAGGGTTCGACTTAAACCTAGCGAGCAAGGCGGGACGAGAATCGTGACCGAGGGTCAGACTCCGAGAACCTTGATGATGAGCTCGCGGAGCCGGATCGGCGTTGCGCCGCTTTCCGTCGCTCCGAGGAGTCGAGCGACGATCGCGACATGGTCGTCGGCTGCGGTGTCGATCTTCCGGGCGATTTCGAGTTTGAGTTGCGGCTCAGGCTTCCCGGACGTGTTGATGCCAAGCTCCTTCGCCGCCTCCATGAGCCGAGAACTTGAGTCGCGCGCCTCCTCGGCTGAGAACTCCTGCTTGATCTGACGCTCGACTTCCAGCTTGCCGCGGCGGAATTCCCCCAACGCTCGTCCGATCCCTTTCGCAAGCTCCGGCAGCTTCTGGGGTCCGAACAGCAAGAGGATCGCAATGATGATGAGGATGATAATCCACTCGAACCCGCCAGGGAGTTGGGCCGAAAACCTGAGCGAATCGGCGAGGGCCATGAACGCCTCCATCGCTATGAAAAGGCCCCGGACTTATGAGCTTTTCCCTCTCATTCCGTTCCGAAGCCGAATGCGGATGGCCGCGTACCCAGCTGCATAGAGGACGAGCATCGGAATCGACACGAGCATCATCGTGACCCCGCTCCCGTCCGGTGTGATGACGGCCCCGAAGATGAAAATCGCAACCGCTGAGTACCGCCAATTCCGCTTCCAGAATGTGGGTTGCACGATTCCAAGGACGGACAGCCCGTACATCATCACCGGCAATTCGAACGCAGCCCCAAACGCAAGGCTAAATAATAGCACGAAGTCGAGGAACTCATCAAGCTGAAGTAACGGGGTCGCGCCCAGGGCGATGGCGATCCCGTAGAGGAACGGGAATGTGAAAGGCAATACGACGAGTAGGGACATCGCCACACCCGCCAAGAACAGGAGCACGACCGGCACGGACACGCGCACGATCATACGCTTCTCTCTCGGTTTCAGCGCAGGTGCGACGAACCGCCAGAATTCGTAGGTTGAGACGGGCGAGATCGCAACGGCCGCAAGGAATAGGGCGACCTTGAATTGGACGACGACCGCCTCCCAGGGCGTGAGGACGACAATCTGGATTGGGGTCCCGCCCACGGGTCGGACGAGCCACGACCGAAGGGCGATGAGAAATTGACTTGCGATCGCTTCCTGCGGGTTCAGTGAGGGCACAGGGAGCCACAGGGCTATTCCACTCACCACGAAGTACTGAAACTTGAAGAGAAGGAAGAAAACGAACGCGATGAGGAACGCGAGGACGACAACCTTCAGGCGCGCCCTCACTTCCTCCAGATGCTCGAAGAAGGATCGCGGCCGGTCTTCTGACTTCGGGCTGCCTTCCGGGGCCATCGGCCCTGCAACAAGGCCCCGCATATTTGGCCTTTCGTTGCCGGCTATCGCGCGTCAAAATGCGTAGCGATCTTCTTTCAACGGGTCGGCCGTATTGCTGTACCCGCGTACCTCCCAATACCCTGGCTCGTCCCGCTCGAGGAACGTAATCTGTCGGACCCACTTCGCGCTCTTCCATCCGTACCTCTTCGGGACAACGAGCCGCATCGGTCCGCCATGCTCCAGCGGCAACGGACCGCCGTTATGGCGGGTCGCGAGGAGGACGTCCGGGTCGAGCAAGATGTCGAGAGGCGCGTTCGTCGTATATCCGGCGTCCCCACACGTGAACACGACGTGCTTCGTCTCGGGCTTCGGGCGCACGAGGTCCACGAGCGTCCGGAAGTTTACGCCCTCCCAGCGGTTGTCAAGGCTGGACCAGCCCGTGACGCAGTGGAAATCCGAGACGACGGAAACCGTCGGGACGGAGGTAAACTGCGCCCACGTCAGGGTCAGCGGGTTCTCGATGCCCCCATCAACTTTCAGCGTCCAGGTGTTCGGATCGAACCGTGGAACAATGCCGAGGTCGAGGCGGGGCCATCCCCGCGTGAGGTGCTGCCCCGGAGGCAGAGGGCGATCCCGCATCGTCGCGAAACAGGGTATCGACGCATATAAACCGTCGCCCTACTTGCGCCCGAAATGGAACGGAGTGCGCAACGCCGAGCACTCCCATGTGGAGACCGCATCCGTCCACCAAAGACAAGGTTTTATAACGAGGGGTCTTTAGGCACGTGAAATGGCCCTCCTGGACTCCTACATTCCCATCGTTCTCTTCCTTGTCATCGCCCTGTTGTTCCCCCTCCTCACATTCTTCGCGACGCGCCTGTTTCGGCCCACGAACCCGACCCCGCTGAAAGACCTCACGTACGAGTGCGGCGAGGTCCCCGAGGGCGAGGCGATGATCCAGTTTCACTTCCAGTATTACATGTTCGCGCTCATCTTCGTCGTGTTTGACGTCGCGGCGATCTTCCTCGTGCTCTGGGCCTTTGCGGTCTTCGGCGTGTCTCAGAACCCGGCCGCGAGCCTGCAAGACAGAATCGCGGTCCTCGCGCCGATCCTACTCGGCTTCGTTCCGATCCTGTTCGTCGCGACCCAGTACGCGCTGAAGAAGGAGTCCGTCATCCACATCTGAGCCCCGCGTGGGGCGCACCGGAGGAACAGGATGGGAGCCGAGGAGGACGTGATGAAGCGGGTCCGAGGCAGGTTCTCCGCCGCGTTCCGCGAACTCCAGGTCATTCGGCCGGGCGTCGTGAAGGGGGTCATCGATCGGAAGGACCTCCTCGGCGTTGCGTCGTTCCTCCAGCACGATCTCGGCTTCGAGCACCTCTCGTGTATCACCGCGGTGGACTGGAAGGACCACTTTGAGTGCGTCTACCACTTCTACGATTACGACACGGCCGTCACGCTCCAAGTCCACGCCTGGATCCCGTACGACGACCCGAAAATCGACAGTCTTGTGAAGCTTTGGAACGCCGCGAACTTCCACGAACGCGAGGCGTGGGACCTTATGGGAATCGAGTTTGTGGGCCATCCGAAGCTCGAGCGGATCCTGCTCCCGAAGGACTTCCGGTACTACCCGCTGCGGAAGGACTTCGCGCAGGAGACCGAGCGGCAGTACATCAGCCGGCGGAGGCTGAAGACGGGGGGGCGCTGACGTGGCCGGCTTCTGGGTGAACATGGGCCCGCAGCACCCGATGACCCACGGGCTATGGAACATGCGGGTGAAAATCGACGGGGAAACGATCGTCGACGCGGAGCCGGAGATCGGTTACCTCCACCGCGGGTACGAGAAGATCATGGAGGTCCGGGAGTTCCAGAAGAACGTCGTCCTTACGGACCGGCTCTGCTACGTGTCGAGCATCACGTGGTCCCATGCGTACTGCCTCGCGGTCGAGAAGATGATGGGCATCGAGGTCCCGCCGCGGGGACAGTGGATCCGCGTCGTCTCCCTGGAGATCCAGCGGCTCGCATCCCACCTCATGTGGCTCGCCGCGTTCGCGCCCGACCTCGGCCTCCTGACGGGGCTCCTGTGGGCTCTCCGCGAGCGGGAGCTGTTCCTTGATCTGCTCCAGCTCCTCACGGGCGCGCGAATGAACCAGAACTTCCCTCGGATCGGCGGGGTGCGGAACGACCTCCCGCCAGACTTCGACAAGTACTGCAAGAAGATCGTGACCCACTTCCGGAAGAAGCTCGACGAGTACGAGGCCCTCATGCACTCCTCGAAGATTTTCCTGATGCGGACGCAGGGCGTAGGGCGAATCTCCGCGGCGGACGCGATCAACTGGGGCGTCACCGGCCCGAACCTGCGGGCGTGCGGGGTCGATGTCGACTTTCGGAGGAAGGAGCCGTACGAGACGTACGACGAGGTCGACTTCGAGCCGCAGGTGTGGCGGGG
>Ga0209521_10000984_pt1 | contig 22838 bp, 22 predicted proteins | sample Rifsed19ft4_FD_184016 | JGI IMG/M metagenome (GOLD analysis project Ga0209521, IMG submission 184016) | Soil microbial communities from Rifle, Colorado, USA - sediment 19ft 4 (version 2) | ecosystem: Environmental > Terrestrial > Deep subsurface > Rock core/Sediment | place: Rifle, Colorado...
CCCACGAAGAACGGCGCGTGGCGCCCGAGGAACACGTAGTTCGTGAGGAACACGATCGGCTTCGGTTCCGCTCCGACAGCGAGAGAGAGGGCCAGTAGAACGATCACCGCGGCTCTTCCAGGTAATCGTCGGGACGGAGGTCTCTCCATTTGGGTGGCTCGGCGGTCTCGGGAAAGGAGGGGTCGAGAGGCTTCGTTGCGTCGATACCGAGGCGCGTGCTCAAAAGCCGCGGCGCGCCCGGGCCCGCCTGCCACGGTGGATAGCCCGTGGGGTCGACGCGCGAGATATAGGATCCGGGAACCTGAAAGAAAGACCGATCGGCCTGGGTCCTTGTCATCACCGCCCACAGCACCTTCGCATCGTCGTAGATGTCGATGTCCTCGTCGACGACGATGGCACATTTGAAGCGGTAAATGCCGAGGGCAGCGAGAGCCACGTTGACCCCCAGTCCCTCCATGTCTTTCCGGATCTGGACGTAGACGAGATTCCCCGAGCCGCAGACCGGGACGTGGATGGCCTGCACCTGGGGAATGAGGCGCCTCAGCTGAGAGAAGAGCGTCCCCTCCATACCGAGCGAGAACAGCACAACGTGCTCGGGGCCCACGTTGAAGATGTCGTGGAAGATGGCGTCCTTCCGGTGGGTGATCGCCGTGACCTCGAAGACGCGCGCGCGCTTCGGCGGGGCGTAATACAACCAGTAGTCCCCGAAAGGGCCGTCCTCTTCCCAGAGGTCGGTGCGAATCTTTCCCTCGATGACGATCTCGGCGTCCGCGGGAACCGGCACGTCCACGGTCTCGCAGCGCACGAGGTCGACGGGCTCGCCGAGGAGCGCCCCCATCGTCCCGAGCTCGAACTCGCCGAGCTCGCCGCGCTGCTGGGAGGCCATGCCCATCGCCGGATGGTGGCCGATCACGATCGCTCCCTCGACCGGGACTCCGCGAGACTCCGCGCCGCGCGAAATCTCCGCGGCATGGCTCAGCGGAGCGAGGTTGATCGTGAGAGTGTTCGGCGAAAGCCGGAGGTGGCGGTAGATGCCGCCGTTCAGCTTCCCCGAGATCGGGTCGCGAACGACGGTCATTCCCGACGTGAGGTACGGACCCGCGTCCTTCTCGCAGTGGGTCAGGAGCGGAAGCGCTCCGAGGTCGGCGCGGTCGCCCCTCAGGACCACGTCTTTCACCGGTCCGCTCTCGACCTCACGGGGGGCAATGGGGCGCTCCTGCGCTGATGCGAAGCGGGAAACGACGTCCTCGGGCGATGTGTCGAGCGCGAGCGCCAGATGGTCCTTGCTGGCGAAGAGATTGACCACGACCGGCATGGTGTGGCCCGCCACCTTCTCGAACCAGAGGATGGGAAGCTCCCGGTCGGCCTCGAGCCGTTTCTGGAGCGCCGAGATCTCCCACCGGGGGCTCACTTCCTTTTTCACTCTTCGAAGGAGCTTCGGCGCTCGCTCCTCGACGAGGTGCAGGAAATGACGCAGGTCCTTCGTCACCGTTAGAGTCTACCGTATCGGTGATTTCTCCCGGGGGAAGTACGCGGCGAAAAACAGCATCACCCCGAGCGCGAACGCCCCTGGAAGAAACCAGAACCGCTGCCACGAGGTGAGGACGTTAGGATCGGGAACGAGCGTGTTGAAGACCCACCCCGAGACCTGAGCCCCGAGGAGCATCCCGACGCCGTAGGTGACGAGCACCAGGAACCCCTGGGCCTGCCCGCGGATGTCGTCCGTCGATTTCTTGTCGATGTAAACCTGTCCGGTCACGAAGAAGAAGTCGTAGCAGATCCCGTGGAGCAGGATCCCGAGGAGGATGAGCGCGTGATTCCCTCCGGTCGCGGCAGAGGCGAAAAGGAAGTAGCGGAGAACCCAGGCGGCCATTCCCGTGACCAGCATCCACTTGACCCCGAGGCGAGAGAAGAAGAGGGGCATTGCCACCATGAACAGGACCTCGGACATCTGGCCGAACGACATCTGGAACGCGGGGCTCTCGAAGCCCGAAGCGCTCACGTAGACCGGGGCATAGGCGTAGTAGGCCGAGAGCGGGATGCAGATCAGAAGCGAGCTCCAGATGAAGATGTGGAACGGACGGCTCGAGAGCTTCGAGAGCGCGCCGAGACCCGCGATTGCGCGGAAGGTAGGTCTCGCCCCTGCCGCCGGCGGGGGCGTGTGAGGAAGCGTCAAGGAGTACGCGGCCATGAGGATCGAGGCCGCGCCCGCGATGTAAAGGGGAATCGGAGTCGCGTCGGCTCCGAGGACGGCGCTCACCAGCACGTTCGCCGCGATCCAGCCGAGAGTGCCGAAGACGCGAATCCGGGGAAACGTCTTCTCCTGGTCCTCGATGTGATGGAACGCGAGCGAGTTCGCAAGACCGAGGGTCGGCATGTAGAACAGCACGTGAAGGAGGAGAAGGAGGATGAAGAAGACGGCAGAATGCGCCGATGAGGGCGCGGCCAGGATCGCGAGCCCTCCGAGGAAGTGGAGGAGGGCGAGGACCTTTTCGGTGGCGAAGAACCGGTCGGCCACCATCCCCAGAAAGAACGGTGAGACCACGGCGGCGATGGGGCTCACCGTATAAGCCCAGTAGATGACGCCGGTGAGGCCAATCTCGGTCATGTAGTTCCCCACGGTGACGTACCAGGCGCCCCAGATGAAAAACTCGAGGAACATCATCAGTCCGAGTCGGGTATTGATCCGTGGGCTCATTGGGCGTGATTGTATGAGATCTGCGATAGGATCGATCGCCCATGGAACGAAACATCACCCGCGGTGATTTCTTGAACGGCGTCGGCGTTACTCCGTAATGCCGGACTTCTGCTATGGGGTTGTTCTACTGCTTCTTAAGAAGTGAGGCGACTGCTGTCCCCTCGGGGATCAGACTTCGACTCCCCTGGAGCTCTTTCAGCTCGGACACGATCGGTCGCCAATAGCGACGTCCACGTTCCTGCGCCTCGCCCATCTCGACGGCGAGGAGCTGAGCCGCGCGCCGGATTCGTCGATCGGGTGGCCGAGCTGCGGCGGTCACTGGGAGCAACGCATGAAGGGCGGGCCGTGGTGGCCACTGTCTCAGCTTGTCCATTGCCCGGAGGGCGAAGTCCACGAGGTCTGCTACGTCGAACGTGTTCAAGAGCGCCCATCGGAGGACGGCCAGGTCCTCCGTGTCCTCCAGGGCACGCAAGCGGACAAGGTTCGATATGGCTTCATAGTCGCCCGGTCGGTTGGTCTGCTTCAGAAGCACGAGGTCTTCGGGCGCCGATACGCGGAGCGTCCCCCAATCCGTTTTGAATTCCCGCGCGCGGGAAAATGCCCCCAGAAATCTCCCCACTCGAGGCGGACGACCCATCACGTCCAAGAAGAGATCCCGCCCGATGCGAAAGTGAAATCCGTGACCCTTGCGCACGTACTTCAGCGTAATGGGAGGCGTGAGCTTGTACACGCGGGCTTTCACCCGTGCCATCGCGCGCAGGAAAGACGCAAGGTTGGAAGACGCAGGCTGAATCCAAAGGTCGATGTCCTCGGTGAACTGGGACGCCCCATAAAGAATGCACGCCTGGCCGCTGATCACCAGGTAGCGTACGCCTTCGCCGTCAAGGGCGCGGAACAAGCTTCTCATCGTGGAGCTTCTGGATGTCGCGCACTCGTTTTCGAAGCTTCCAGGCTCGGCGCAGCCGTTCCCGCGGGCTGAGCGACCTCCAGAACTCCCGATAGGGTTCCTCGTAGCGGAGCGTCATGGGTGAAAGCCGCGGACGTCGTCTCGGCATCATCCCTAGCTTACGTCGCCGGGCAACTCCAAGCAACGAATCGAATTAGGCGCTCTCGACAATGCCCCCTTTCCGCGGCTTGATTGTCGAAGAGGGAGTAGAGGACTATGCTTCACCAGAGAGACTTATGGATCTTAACCTACTCCTTTCCACGTTCAGTCTGGTCTTCCTCGCGGAGCTCGGGGACAAGACCCAACTCGCAACACTCAGCCTCGCGGCCTCCGGCAAGTCGCGGCTGATGGTGTTCGCCGGGGCATCCATCGCTCTGATCGCGACCAGCGGGCTCGCCGTACTCGTCGGCGAGGCCGTCACTCGGGTGATTCCGGCGCTATGGATACACCGGACGGCCGGAGTCGCCTTCGTGGTGATGGGGATTCTGCTTCTCCTCGGAAAGGACTAGCTCCGGGAGCTCCGGCCATCGCAACTGGCCCAACTTGCCCGCTTCTCGGAGGTCGTTTACCATCCAGAGAATGGGAGACGAGCTGAAGACCGGGGCTATCGATCTTACCGGCGAGAAAATCCATTGGGACCTCGAAGGGGGGATGACCTACGCGAGCTATCTGAAGCTCGAGAAGATCCTGGGCGCCCAGAGCCCAATATCCGGCCACCACGACGAGACTCTCTTCATCATCATCCATCAGGTGTCGGAGCTGTGGATGAAGCTCTCGCTCCACGAGCTCCGGGCCGTCGTTCGCCAGGTACAGCAAGACGATCTCGACCCCGCTTTCAAGATGCTTTCCCGGGTCGCCCGCATCCAGGCACAGCTCGTCTACTCCTGGGACGTGCTTTCGACGATGACTCCCTTCGACTACGCCTCGTTTCGCGGGGAGCTGGGAAAAAGCTCGGGCTTCCAATCCTATCAGTACCGGGCACTCGAATTCATTCTCGGAAACAAGAACCGGGACTTGATTGAAGTCCACCGGAGCGACGAAAGAGTGTACGAGGAGCTCCGGAAGGAGCTGGTGAAACCGAGCCTCTGGGACGAAACGCTAAGAATGCTTTCCCGCCGGGGGTTCGACATCCCTCGCGAGTACGTGGAGCGCGATTGGGCCGAGCCCTACGTGCCGCATCCGAAGGTGGAGGCGGCGTGGCTCGCCGTCTACCGCGACGTGACCACGCACTGGGACCTTTACGAGCTGGCGGAGAAGCTCGTGGATCTGGAGCAGAAGTTCCAGCAGTGGCGGTTCAACCACATGAAGACCGTCGAGCGCATCATCGGCTACAAGCGGGGGACCGGCGGTACTTCCGGAGTCGGCTACCTCCAGAAAGTGCTCAGCCTGAAATTCTTCCCCGAGCTCTGGTCGGTGCGAACGTCGATCTGATGACAACTCTTACCCGCGAAGAGGTAGCCTCCTGGGACGACGCGGACCCTCTCCGTTCGTTTCGCGACGAGTTCGAGCTCCCGGACGGAGTCCTCTATCTCGACGGGAACTCGCTCGGGGCCCTCCCGAAGAAGACCGCCGCGAGGCTCCGCCAGATCGTGACCGAAGAGTGGGGCCGCGATCTCATCCGGAGCTGGAACGCGCACGATTGGATCCGGTATCCCCGCCGCGTAGGCGATCGCATCGCGAAGATCCTGGGGGCCGCCCCGGGTCAGGTCGTGGCAGCGGACTCGACCTCGGTCAATCTCTTCAAGCTCCTGAGCGCCGCGGTCGGGCTCGGAGGCAGCCGAACGGTAATCCTCTCGGAGGAGGAGAACTTCCCGACGGACCTGTACGTCGCCCAGGGATTCTCCGGGCTCCTCGGTAGGTACCGACTGCAGCTCGTGACCCGCGCGAACCTCGTGGCAGCGATCGACGACGACGTTGCCGTCGTGACCCTCACCCACGTGGATTTCCGCACCGGGGAGATGCACGACATGAGGGCGCTCACGCGGCTCTGCCACGAGCGGGGCGCTCTGGCGCTCTGGGATCTGAGCCACAGCGCCGGCGCGGTTCCACTTCATCTCGATCGAGACGAGGTCGATTTCGCCGTCGGCTGCGGATACAAGTACCTGAACGGGGGACCGGGAGCGCCCGCGTTTCTCTACGTCGCCGAAAAGCACCAGGAGTCGATCCGGCCTCCGCTCTCGGGATGGATGGGGCACGAGACGCCCTTCGCGTTCGATACCGACTATCGCCCCGCGCCGGGCATCGAAAGACATCTCTGCGGAACCCCGGCGATCCTGGCGATGGCGGCCCTCGAGGTCGGAGTCGAGATCATGGCTCGCGCCGACATGGAGCAGGTGCGCGCGAAATCGCGAAAGATGGGCGACCTGTTCCTTCGTCTCGTGGAAGAAAGGTGCCAAGACCTCGGACTCACTCCTGCGGGTCCCAGGGATTCCGGAAAGCGGGGCAGTCAGGTCTCGCTTCGCCACGCGCAGGGTTATCCCATCATGCAGGCCCTCATCGCCGAGAACGTCATCGGCGATTTCCGCGCCCCCGATATCCTGCGGTTCGGCTTCACTCCGCTCTACCTTCGCTACGTCGACGTCTGGGACGCGGCGGTGATCCTGAAGCGGATCCTCGAAAGCGGGGCCTGGCAGCGCCCCGAGTTCCAGAAGCGACAGCTCGTCACGTGAGCGAGACTCGCGTCCTGGTTCTGGCAGGAAAGCCGGATGTCTATCTGGAGCCCATCCGCGCGCGGTTTCCAGACGTCGTCCTCGAGAGCTGCCGCGACTCTCGCGATCTCGAGGCGACGCTTCGCGACTTCCACCCCTCGATCGTCCTCGCCGCGAAGATCGGAGTCCCGTTTCCGAGGGAGACGCTATTCTCGGCGCCCTCGCTCGAGTGGGTACAGACCGCATCCGCTGGCGTCGATCACCTCCTGCCTCTCGATCCCCGGGTGACGGTGACTTCCGCCTCGGGAATCCATGACGAGGTTCTGACCGACTACGTGATCTGTTCTGTCCTCATGTGGAACCTGCACTTCCCGAGGTTCTTCCAGCAACAGCGGGAGCGCCTCTGGAAATCGATGGAGCTCGTATCCACGACCGACCAGACGCTTTCGATCCTTGGTCTAGGGAGTATCGGGAGGCGCGCCGCGGTGAAAGCGAAGAATCTCGGCATGCGGGTCCTCGGTGTGAGAGCACACCCGGGAAAGCCGCCCGAGGGCGTCGACGAGGTCCACGGAGTCGAGCATTTGAGCGAGATCGCGAGCCGGAGCGATTTTCTCGCCGTGACACTTCCCCTCACGCCGAAGACCCGGGGCCTCGTGGACGATAGAGTCTTTCAGTCGATGAAGCGCGGGTCGGTGCTGATCAATCTCTCTCGAGGAACCATCGTCGAGGAGAGAGCGCTGGTGAAGGCGCTCGCGGCCGGTCCGCTCCGCGGGGCAGTGATGGACGTGTTCGCCTTGGAGCCTCTTCCGAAGGAGAGCGAGCTCTGGGATCTTCCGAACCTCGTCATCACCCCGCACACCGGCGACATCCACGGATGGAGGGAAAAGGTTGCGGATCTCTTCTGCGAGAACCTCGCGAGGGGGCGTGCGGGCGAGACTCTAAAGAATGTCGTAGATCCCGAACGAGGATATTGACGCTTGTAAGGTCAGAATTAATCCCTCTCCAGGAACGGATACCGGTAGCTCGTCGGAGGCACGAAGGTCTCCTTTACCGTCCTCATGCTCATCCACCGCATGAGATTTCCCGCCGAGCCCGCCTTGTCGTTGGTGCCCGAGGCGCGGCTTCCGCCGAAGGGCTGCTGGCCGACGACGGCGCCCGTGGGCTTGTCGTTGATGTAGAAATTCCCGGCCGCTTGCCGGAGCGCGGCGTAGGCCTTCTCGATCGCCGCGCGATCCTGGGCGAAGACCGCCCCGGTGAGTGCGTAGGGCGACGTCTGGTCGCAGAGCGCGAGCGTCTCCTCGAACTTGCCGTCGGGATAGACGTAGATCGTGAGCACCGGCCCGAAGATCTCCTCCTCCATGAGCTTGAACTTCGGGTTCATGGTGACGACGGTCGTGGGCTCGATGAAGTAGCCCTTGGAAGAGTCGTACTTGCCGCCGGTCAGGATCTTCGCCTCGGGGGACTTCTTCGCGTAGTCGATATAGGCGGCGATGCTCTCGAAAGCCCCCTGGTCGATGACCGCTCCCATGAAGTTCGAAAAATCGGTGACGTCCCCCATCCGGACCGTCTCCACCTCAGCGACGAAGCGGTCCTTGAACTCGTGCCACAGGCTCTCGGGAATGTAGGCCCTCGAGGCCGCCGAGCACTTCTGACCCTGGTATTCGAAAGCGCCGCGGAGAAGTCCGGTGACGACGGCGTCGAGCCGCGCCGAGGGATGGACGAAGACGAAGTTCTTCCCTCCGGTCTCGCCCACGATGCGGGGGTAGGTCTTGTACTTCTTGATGTTCCTCCCGAGGGTCACCCACATCTCGTGAAAGACTTCGGTCGAGCCGGTGAAGTGGATTCCGGCGAGGCTTGCTTGATCCATGACGGGCCCCCCGACCTTCCCGCCGGAGCCGGGAATGAAGTTGATGACTCCATCGGGGAATCCGGCCTCCTGGAAGAGCTTCATCAGGTAATAGCCGGAGTAGACGGCGGTCGAGGCCGGTTTCCAGAGAACGGTGTTTCCCATGAGCGCCGGGCTCGTCGGGAGGTTCCCTCCGATGGAGGTGAAGTTGAACGGCGTCACCGCGAAGACGAACCCCTCGAGCGCGCGGTACTCGACGTAGTTCCACATCCCCGGTCCCGAAATCGGCTGCTGGGAATAGATCTGCTGCATGTAGTAGGTATTGAAACGGTAGAAATCGACGAGCTCGGCGGCGGAATCGATCTCGGCCTGGTGCGGCGTTTTCGACTGACCCAGCATCGTCGAAGCGTTCAGGATCATACGGTGCTTGCCCGCGAGGAGCTCCGCCATCTTGAGGAAGATGGACGCCCGGGCTCGCCAGTCCAGGACCGACCATTCCTTCCACGCGGCGGCGGCGGCCTTCTCCGCCTCCCCCACGATCTCCGCGTTCGCCTTGTGAAAGCGGCCGAGGAGGTGTCGGTGGTCGTGGGGGACGCGGATGTCGCCGAGATCTCCGGTGCGGATCTCTTTGCCTCCGATGAGAATCGGAACCTCGATCTCGTTCGAAAGCATGTCCTCGAGTTGAGCCTTGAGCGCTTTCCTCTCCGGCGTTCCCGGGGCGTAGCTGAGGAGAGGCTCGTTGACGGGCTCGGGGATTTCGATGACGGAGTTGCTCACTTTTCCTCCTGAGGACAGGTCGAAGCTCCCAATTTTACCCCGAGCGCGGATAGAATGACGGACGAATGCAGGACGACGAGATTCTCTCGGAAGTTCTGGCGGCGGAGGGTCGAATCCGCTCCCACGTGCGGGAAACTCCCCTGGAGCTCTCGCCCTATCTGAGCGCCGAGGCCGACGCGGACGTCTACCTCAAGCTCGAAAGCCAGCAGATCACCGGATCGTTCAAGCTCCGGGGAGCGATGAACAAATTCCTTTCCCTTTCCAAAGGAGATCGCTCGAGGCCGGTCGTGACCGCATCCTCGGGAAATCACGCCGGCGCGGTCGCCTATGCCCTCAAGGAGCTCGGGGGAACCGGCATCATCTATTTGCCGTCCACGGTCTCCCGGGCGAAGGTCGAAGCACTCGAGCCGTACGGGCCGTACGGAGTTGAGCTCCGCTTTGTGGGAAGTGATTCCGTCGAGGGTGAGCTCGAAGCGAAGCGCGTCTCCCGGGAAGAAGGCCTCCTCTATATCTCTCCCTACAGCGACCCCCAGGTCATCGGCGGGCAAGGAACGATCGCCGTCGAGATCGAGCGCCAGCTCGAACGATTCGACGCGGTCTTCGTTCCCGTCGGAGGCGGAGGGCTCATCTCCGGCATCGCCGGCTACTTCAGGGCGAGGAGCCCCTCGGTCCGCATCGTCGGTTGTCAGCCGCGGGCGTCGCCGGTGATGTACGAGTCTCTCGCCGCTGGACGGATTCTGGATCTCCCCTCCGAGCGCACGCTGGCGGACGGCACTGCGGGAGGAGTCGATCCCGACGCCATCACCTTTGCCATTTGCCAGCGGGACGTCGACGAGATGGTGCTGGTGAGCGAAGACGAGATCGCGCTGGCCATGAGGCTCGCGATCGAGAAGCACTGCATGTTGATCGAGGGCGCCGCGGCCCTGTCCATCGCCTCCTTCCGAAAGATGCGCTCGGCATATCGAGGACAGACCGTCGTCCTCGTGGTCAGCGGGAAGAAAGTCTCTCTGGATACACTCAAAACTCTTCTTTAGAGCTGTGGGGATTTCCCGGCGGGCTCGCGTTTTCCGAGTTTCGGTGGACGCCAAAACGCCTTGAGGGAGCGACGCTTACGGTTGCTTTCTCTGCCGAGAATTTCTGGCGTCATCTTTGCAGAGGACCCCTACGCATGGAAACGCAACCCATGGAAGGCGATCTCGGTCTGGGAACGTTCCCCTGGCTCCTCGGCCGACTGAACCAGGAGCAAAGCACCGGGGTCCTGCACATCCTGGTCGACCGGGTCGAACGATGTGTGTACTTCAAGTGGGGCTTCGTCCTTTTCGCGAGCTCCCGGCTTCCCGCGGACCGACTGGACCAGCGTCTTCTGAGAGAAGGCAAAGTATCCGCAGCGGCGATCGAGCGGGCCTACGACAGGCTGAAGGTGACGGGGTCGCGGTTCGGGGAGTGCCTGGTCGAGATGGGCGCGGTCACCGAGGACGAGCTCCATGGGGCCGTCGAGCGCCAGGTGCGCGATATCATCACCTTCCTGTTCTCCATCTCGCGAGGTCACTTCCGCTTCGAGCCGTCCGAGGAGCCGCTGGACGGCGATCTGATGCTCGACTTGCCGATGCAGCAAATCCTTCTCGATGGAATCCGATCGATGACCGATCCTCTCGCTCTTCGGATCGGGGTCGGCCCAATGACCGACGTGCCCCGCCTCGAGAGCCGGCGAGCGACGGGGGACCAGCCCGCGCTGAACGCGTCCGAGGCGTTTCTGCTGTCGCGCATCGACGGAAAATCGACGGTCCTCGATCTCCTCGCGATCTCACCGCTCGGTGAGGTGGAGACTCTACGGGGCCTCGCGGCGCTGTTGTCGGTGGGAATCGCGACTGCGGAGCCTCCGCCGAGAGGTTAGAACCTCTCCTCGACGAGGGCGAAGGCTGCGCGCATCCCCATGGCTTCACCGCCCTCGGGCCGTCCCGGCCGGGAGCTCACGTTCCACGCCATGAGGTCGACGTGGGCCCAGGGGATACCGGAAGCGACGAACTCCTGAAGGAAGAGCGCCGCGGTGATGGCTCCGGCGAGAGGCGAATCGGTCGAGTTCGTCAGGTCCGCGACCTTGCTCTCGATCTGCTTTCGGTAGGGTTTGAAGAGCGGCATCCGCCACAGCGGATCGAACTCGGAGTCGGCCTTCGCGAGAAGCGCCTTCGCGGTCTCCTCGTCGTTGCAGAAGAGCGCGGGGAGATCGGCTCCCAGAGCGACCCGGGCGGCGCCGGTGAGCGTTGCGAAGTCGATGAGCAGCGCCGGGGTCTCGCTCGATGCCTCGGTGAGAGCGTCCGCGAGGATGACCCGTCCCTCGGCATCGGTATTTCCGATCTCGATCGTCGTCCCCTTACGACTCCGCACGACGTCGAGAGGCCGAAGCGCCGATCCCGAGACGCTGTTCTCGACGGCGGGGATGAGGATGCGAAGCCGTACCCGGAGGCCGGCGTCTCGAATCATCGAGGCGAGCCCCAGGACCTGCGCTCCGCCGCCCATGTCCTTCTTCATCAGCTTCATGTTCGTCGCCGGCTTGAGATCGAGGCCGCCGCTGTCGAAGCAGACTCCCTTGCCCACGAGGGTCACCTTCGGGTGATTCGGGTCGCCGAACTCGATGTCGATGAGTCGAGGCGCGCGCTCCAGCGACGCCGCTCTCCCGACGGCATGGACGGCGGGATAGCCCTCCCGCAGGAGCTCGTCGCCCACGATCACCCGAAACCGCCCTTCGTACTTCTTCCCGACCTCTTCGGCGGCCGACGCCAGCTCCGCCGGGCCCAGATCGGACGCCGGAAGGTTGATGAGGTCGCGAACCCGAAACGTCGCCTCGGCCGCGGATTGAACCCGTTTTCGATCGCAGGCCTCGGGCCAGGCGAGGCGAGCCAGCTCTTTTTCCGAGCTCTTTCGCAGCCGGTCGAACCGGTAGGCTCCCAGCGCGAAACCGAGAGCTCCGGCGTCGGCATCCTTCCTGGAAAGCTCGCCCACGACATGGAACGCTCCCGCGGGAAGATCCGTGGGAAGGGCGGCCCAGTCCCAGGGACTCGGCTCGTCTCCGAGGCCGAGGAGCACCTCGGCGATCTCTCCATCCCTTCCGGGAACCATGCGGTGCTTCCCCGCTTCGATCTCGAACCGCGTCGCCTCGATCCACCGCTTTACCGGCGGGGCGGCTTCGGAGAGGTAGCGGGGAAAATCGGTCTTGCGCAGCGCCTGGATGGGAACGGAGCCCGCTCCCGGGGAATCCAGCAGAGTTGTCAATGCCATCGTGCCTCTCAGATTTGTTTGAGCCGGGAGCGATAGAACGCGAGCTCGGTGATGGAAGCCTGGACGTCGTAATAGGCGTCGTGCTTGTCTCCGGCGATGGGGTCCCGGCCCCGGTAGAGTTTCCGGATGCTCTCCGGGCTTCCGAGCTTTTCGAACTTCTTCTCGCGGTAGTGGAAGAGCCACTCGAGCTTCAGTGTCGTCACGTCGAAGAGCCGGTAGTTCAAGTGAGATAGGAAGCGGGGGAGAAACTTGCGCGCGAGAAAGTAATCGGCGTAGATGCTGTTCCCCGCGAGGACCGGCCGCTCGCGCGCGCTCGCGATCCGGGTCTCGGGAAACGAGTCCATGTAGCTCGAAAGATGGGCGTCGACTTCTTCCGCGCTTCGCCCCTCCCGCCGGCAGCGCTCGAGAAGCGGGCGGTAGTTCTCCTTCACGTGCTCGGAGATCTCGGCTTCCGGCGGCGGCGTCAAGAACGCCGAAAAGCCGTCCCGTCGAAGCAGGCTCTCCGGGATGTCTTTCGACGTTCCGGGAAGCGGCAAGAGCGTGTCGTCGGTGACGATGAGGGCGACTTCGAGGAGACGGGCGCGCTCGAGCTCGAGGGTCGTGTACTCGGTGTCGAACCAGCAATAGAGACGACGCGGCTCCGTCATCTCTTTTCGAGGATGCTCAGGTATTCCTTCCACGGACCCACCGCTTCGTCGTACTGGCGGGCGAGAACGCGGACGATCTGGCGAATGTGGCCGAGGTCGTGCACCATCCAGGCGGCGAAAAGCTGGCCGAGGGTTACCGCGCCGAGCGCGGGGTGCCGGCCTTTTCGATCGAAATCCGCCGCCGTGAGAGAGAGGCCGCGAACGTAGTCGAGGTTCTCGCCGCGAAGGCTGCGGAGCTCGCCCAGGAGGTCGTCGATGCTTCGCCCCCGGATCGCCTCGCGGAAACCGAAGCGGTCGAACGGCGTGAACGGCTGTTCTTCCCCCCGCTCGAGAATGAGCCGGATCCGCGGAACCCAGTCGGTCTCCTCCCCGTGAATCAGATGGCCGACGACGTCGCGCGGGCTGAACGTATCCGGTCCTTCATTGGCAGTGAGCCAGGCGTCGGAAAGCCCGTCGAGAAGCGACTCGAGGACCCCGGGCGTCCGCGAAAGGACTTCGAGAGTGCGCGGGAGATCGAAGCTCATTTGGCGGGTGGCGCCGCGTGCGGCGTGTTCATGGTGATGATGACGATCGAGAACAGCATGCCGGCGATACCCACCCAGAGCCACGGGCTCGCCCGAAGCTCTCCGCCGGAGCTCCAGATCGTGTAGAGCGCGGTGACGGTGACCGCGCCCCCGAAAACGATGGGCATCACGGTGTGGGGGATACGAGCGCCGCCGCTGAACATCGCGAGAGTGAGGGTGAAAGCGCCGAGCGCCCCGAGGGCCCCGGCGAAGACTCCCCACCGGCCTCCGGCGCCGACCTCGAACGTGTCGCCCTGGTACCACATCCCGATGAGGCCTCCCAGAATCGCGATGACCAGGTAGGCGACGCCGATGGCGACGTAGGGCTTGAAGGGCGACGTGTCGGCGACACGGGCTTTGCCGAGAATCGGACCGTAGAGCCCCCAGCACAAGGCCGTGGCCAGCGCGAAGAGAACGGGGAGGTAGTTCTTCATGAGGGAAACTATACCGCATCCTTGGCCGGCCCGAATTTGGCCCGACCGCTGGTGGCCGCGGAAATCTCCTCCACGATGGCGGCGTGTTCTTCCTCGGTCGCGCGGACGCTGAGGATGACCTGATCGGCGTACTCGGCCGAGAGAATCTCGATCCCGAGTCGGGTGAGGACTCGCCGGGCCGTCTGCTCGTCGCTGTAGTCGAGCCAGACGAGGAGGGGAGAGTGCTTCGTCAGAGTCACGAGCTCGACCTGCTCCAGCACCCGGCTCGCGGTTCCCGAGTAGGCGCGCACCAACCCTCCGGCGCCGAGCTTCACCCCTCCGAAGTAGCGCACGACCACGACGAGCGCGTCTCCGACCTTTCGTCTCTGGAGCACGTTCAGGATCGGTCTTCCTGCCGTACCCGCGGGCTCGGAGGCGTCGTCGAAACGCATCTTCGGACCGGCGTCGGGATTTCCGAGGACGTACGCCCAGCAGTGATGGGTGGCGTCGGGAAACTCGTCGCGGATCTTCTCGAGCTCTTTCTCGACCTCTTCGGGAGTCGAGACCGGTGCGGCGATCCCCACGAATCGGCTCCTCTTGATCTCCTGCTCGAACCGCGCCTGTGCCCTCGGAGCGGAGTAAGGCATGCTCAGGGCGAGGCCGGCTCAACGGCTTCGAGGATGCCGCGAAGAGCTTCGTTCAGCCCGCGCTTCATCTCCTCGCCGTCGCCCCGGAAGTGGCCCATGCGCACGATGACCAGATCGTGCGAGGGCACGACGAACGTCGTCTGGCCTCCCGCGCCCGCCATGTAGTAGGCCTCCTTGGGAAGCGCGTAGTCACCCTTGCCGTTCACCCAGAAGAGGCCGCCGTAGACGGGCTCCTTCCACGCCGGCGCCGGGGTCGAGACGAACTTGGCGAAGCCCTCCGGCAGGAGCCGCTCGCCGAGCCACACGCCGTCGCGAAGGTAGAGAAGTCCGAGCCGGGCCCAGTTGCGGGCGGTCCCGTAGTCGTAGCCGGTGAGAAGGAAGTTTCCGTAAGGGTCGGTCTCGAGGACTTGCTTGCGGATCCCGATGCGATCGAAGAGCGCTCGCTGCGGGAAGGTGAGGTAGTCTTCGCCGCGCTCGGTCACGATCCTCCTCACCAGATAGCCGAGGGTCAGCGGATCGGAGTTTCGATAGCGGCCAACGGTTCCCGGAGGGAACTGGAGCGGCTTCGAGTAGGAATACTCGAAGGCATCCACCGCGCCCGTATAGATGAACATGTGATCGGGATAGCCTTTGTCCTCGCTGTAGTCCGGATCCCGTGGGGCGGTGAAGTGGAGTCCGCTCGACATGTTGAGGAGGTTCCCGACGGTGATGGCTTTTCTCGGGTCACCCTCCGCCTGCCACGCGGGAACGGGCGCGGGCTGGTCGAGCGAAAGGGCGCCTTGCTGGATCAGGAGCCCGATGAGAGTGGCGGTAATGCTCTTTCCCATCGACCAGCTCTCGAGCTGCATGTCCCGATGAGCGTCCTCCCCATAGCGCTCCGCGACGATCTGGCCCTTGTAGAGGACGACGAAGGCGGCGGTGAGGCTCTTCGGGTCTTTGAAGGCGAGCGCGACTGCGGCCTCGAGCTTTTCCTTGGCGACCCCCTCGGGGAGTCCCGACGGAAGAACGTCTCCCATCGGCCAGTCCTGGGTCGACGGATCGGGAAGAGTCGTGGTGACGGCGGTCGGCTGGAAGAAGACGCCGTCCTCGCCCTCGGGAATGATGACGCAGCCCTGATCGCCGAAATACCGCGCCTCCCGGGTCAGGAGGTCGCGAAGCGTGACTCGAACCGCTTTTCGATCGTGATCCACGGAGATGTCGGTGATGTGCTCGAAATCCTTCTCGGGGACGAGGAAGTAGCCGCTCACGTTGCGGGCGTCGTCGAGCTTTCGGCCGGAGACGAAAACCGCGGAGCAAAGGACTTTGGCGTAGCCGGCGATCCCGAGGTTACTCGGGGTGACGCTCGGAGCGTACGGAACCTCATCGCCGGGTCGAGAGTCGGCAACCTCGTCCGGAGGGGCTCCGGCGCAGCCGACGGCCAGGAGGGCGCTGAGCAGGAGGTACAGCCCGTGATTCATGTCGAGTCACCTCGGAGGGATTCTAACTCCGCGGATTGGTATATTGGAGAGCGTGAGCCGAATCGAGCGGGACAGCATGGGGGAGATCGAGGTCCCCTCGGAAAGGCTCTGGGGAGCTTCGACGGAGCGCTCGCGGCGGAACTTCCGCATCTCGACGGAGCGCATGCCGGAAGCCCTGATTCGGTCGCTGGTGCTGGTCAAAAAGGCAGCCGCGTCCGTGAACCGCGATCTGGGTCTCCTCGATGCTGAAAAGGCCGCGGCAATCCTCCAGGCGGCAAACGAGGTCCTCGAGGGAAAGCACCCCGACGAGTTCCCGCTCGTGGTCTGGCAAACGGGAAGCGGAACCCAGACCCACATGAACGTCAACGAGGTGCTCGCGAACCGGGCGAGCGAGATTCTCGGAGGAAAGCGCGGTCCCGAAAGGCTCGTCCACCCGAACGATGACGTGAACCGGGGCCAGTCGTCGAACGACGTCTTTCCGACGGCGATGCACCTCGCCGCGGTCGAGGCTCTCCGCGAGCGCCTCTTGCCCGCGCTCCAGCGCCTCCGGGATGCGCTCGCCTCGAAGGCGGGAGACCTCGCGGACATCGTCAAGATTGGAAGGACGCATCTCCAGGACGCGACTCCATTGACCCTCGGACAGGAGTTTTCGGGATACGTCTCTCAGCTCGACCACGGGATCGCCCACGTGGAGCAGTCGCTCCCCCACCTCCAGGAGCTCGCGATCGGGGGTACGGCGGTAGGAACCGGTCTCAACACGCATCCGGAGCTCGGCGAGCGCGTGGCGAGGAAACTCTCGGAGCTGACGGGCTGTCCCTTGGTCTCGGCGCCCAACAAATTCGAGGCGCTCGCGTCTTGTGACGGCCTGGTCTTCGCTCACGGAGCGCTCAAGACCGTCGCCGCGTCCCTCACGAAGATCGCGAACGACATCCGCTGGCTCGGCTCGGGCCCGCGGGCCGGCCTGGGGGAGCTGCTGCTCCCGGAGAACGAGCCTGGAAGCTCCATCATGCCGGGGAAGGTAAACCCTACGCAGTCCGAAGCGCTCACCATGGCGGGCGCGCGCGTGTTCGGAAACGACGTGGCGATCAATTTCGGAGGCGCTTCGGGCAATCTCGAGCTGAACGTGTTCCGGCCGATGATCATCGACGCGTTTCTCCAGAGCGCGCGTCTTCTCGCCGACGGGTGCGAGAGCTTCCGCGAGAACTGCGTCGAGGGGATCGAGCCCAACCGAGAGCGGATCGCGGAGCACGTGAGAAGCTCGTTGATGCTGGTCACGGCGCTGGCACCGCACATCGGATACGACAAGGCTGCCCAGATCGCGAAGAAGGCCCACGAGGAAGGAACCATGCTGCGCGACGCCGCCCTCGCCCTCGGCTACGTGAGCGCCTCCGACTACGACACCTGGGTGGACCCGGAGAAGATGACCGGCCCGCCCGAACGGTTTACCTAGCCGGGAGCTACGCCTTCATCGTGATGACCGACCGAGAGGTTCCACCGCAAGCGATCGGTTGAGAGTGGAGGCGACATCAACGAGCTAGCCTCTCGTACCTCGACCAGTCCTCGTCCTGCATGGCGTCCCGAAGCTCGAACCGGTAGTTTTTGGCTTTACCGAGACTCAATACGTCGCTTTCGCGGGTCTCCAGATTGAGGATCGAGCGCCCGTCCCTTTCCAACAGCCGAATCTCGTCGAACTTCCATTGCCATTCGTGATCCGTCGAAGAGTAGCGGACGCCCCAAGATGCCAGGGTGAGTGTGCCGGCGCAGCCACCGATACGGTGATTGTGGTTGGCCTGAAATGACATCGGCAAGCTCTTCTTCCAGATCTCGTCTTGGACCGTCAGCAGGAGCTCGGATGCGCCTTTGAAAGAGGGATTCGTTCGGAGAAGTGCCTCGAGCTCGCGCTTACTGGCCTCGAGGTCTCCGCTCTCGAGGGCGAGCCTCGCCCGATAAAAGAGCTGACCCTGCGTGGGCGCGGGATCGGGCTGGTCCGGGGGCGCGGGCGCAGCCACGGGATCAGGACTTCGTTCAGTGTTGCGCAGCTTTTGATTGACTCTGACCAAGAGCTCCGGGGCCCCTTCGAAGCCCGGGTTTCTGCGAATGAGCTTTTCGAGCGCCCCCTTGCTGGCATCGAGATCCCCCCGTTCGAAAGCAACAGAGGCTTCGTGGTAGAGCTCGGCGTCTGTTCCTTCTCGTTGGCCTGTCTCGGTCGCGTCCTCTGCCGAAGGGGCGGAAAGTTCGGCACCCGTCGAAGTTGCGTCGGAAATCGGGCTCGACCCTGACAGCGTCGCGGGCGCCGTCTCTTGCTGCTGAGGGGCGCTATCCGTAGCCGATGGTTCTCCTCCAAAGAAACGAACGGCGACGAAAAGCGCGACGGCGAGGCCCAAAGCAGCGGCCAATCCAAAACGGATGCCATAGCGCCGGTTCCGGCGGTCCTCGGAAACGGCGGGGGCCTGGCCGATTTCGGGGCTCCATCCCGGAGGGCCGGTGGCTTCGGGGTCCAGAGGCTTCGGCGTACCCGATGACCCTCGAGCCGACGAGGCGGTCGGGGCCGGCACGACGCCCCTGTCCCGTAGCCGGTCATGGGGAAGAGAAGTTAGCGCGCTCTTCAACTCGTTGGCCGTCGCGAATCGCAAAGCGGGGACCTTCGAGAGACAGCGAACCACGACCGCGCTCAAATCGCTCGGAATCGTGGGGTCGACGCTCGCCGGTGGCAGGGGATCCTCGAAAAGAACGGCTTTCGCGATGGCCGCGAAGGAGTCGCCTTGAAACGGCAGCGTGCCGGTGAGCATTCGATACAGCACGATGCCAAACGCGAAGAGATCGGTTCGTGCATCGATGCTGCCTTTGGAAAGCTGCTCCGGGGCCATGTAGTTGGGACTTCCCAGGACGTCGTCGGCCTGAGTCATGTCGGATCCGATGACATGGGCGATCCCGAAGTCCATGATCTTGATGGCTCCATCGGCCGTCACCAGGATGTTCGCAGGCTTGATGTCCCGATGAACGATCCCTTTCGAATGGGCGAAAGCCAAAGCGTCGAGGATTTCGGCGGCATGGCGTAGGATTTGCTCGTGGTCGAGCTTCTTGGCTTTGAGAATTTCCTCGAGCGTCTGGCCCTCGACGTACTCCATGACGATGAAGGGCGTCTCCTCGTCGGTGTGTCCAACGTCGAACACGGTGACGATTCCCGGGTGGACGAGCTTTCCCGCGGACTTCGCTTCCCGGTAGAACCGCTCCCGATACTTTTCGAGCTCCGACGGATCGAGCTGGAGGGCCGTCTGGATCAGCTTGATGGCGACCATACGGTCAATCGCCGGGTCCTTCACCAGGTAAACCGCGCCCATCGCCCCACTACCGAGGACTCCTTGAACTTCGTATCGCCCAATCGTCTTCGAGACCGTGGCTACCGAAGGCGTCGACATAGCGAACTCTGGCGATCTGGTCTGCGGTCCTGCGAGACTTACTTTTGTGTTGTCCGTTCTCGCAGCCATCGCCTTCTCCGGGCTTTCGATTTCCAACACCCCCGCCAGAACGAGAGCGTAGATCGACTGGAGCGTCTGGGTCTCGTCGAGAGGGGAGGTGGAAACGATCTCCTCGATCGTGGAAATGCCGTTCGCCTGGTATAGAAGCCACTCCACCGACGAGCTCAAGCTCCCCTCCTGGTAAGGAACGAGGGGATTCGCTGGCTGGCGCAGTACGGCTTTCAGGCCACCGAGGTATCCACGCACGACCGCCGGGTCGGTAAAGCTTCGAGCTGCCTCCAGGATCAACTCGTGCGTCGAGAGCTCGAGCGCCACCTCGTCGCTGACGTCGCTGGTCCGTTCTTCGAAGTGGAAGCTTCCCGACTGCCAAGCGAACACCGAACAGATGACCGACTTCGCCCGTTCGAGCGCGTGCGCAGCGATGTCCGCGGTTGAGGTGAAGCCCATCTCGGTGATGGTTTTTCCAAGACTCTCCCCGGTTTCCTTCGTGACCTTCAAGGCGAGCTCGAGATCGGCGCGCTCCAGTTTTCCTGCACGGACGAGGACCTCTCCCAAGCGTTCCTGATCGTCGTCGGAACCGGCGAAGATGATGGAGCCATTCTTGAAGTAGATTCGCTTGGAAACGCCGTCTCGCGAAAGATGAAGAATTCCTTCCTTGCGGCTCACCGCGAGACCGCGCAGGACGCGCGCGAGGGCGTCTGGGGTTAGGCTTCCGTGCATCTTACCGAGACCGACTGCCTTCCACCCTTGGCAGTGGGACGCTACCCGCGCGGAATGCCCCGGGCGGAATCAGCTCTCTTTCGTTAGAGGATTGACAGATAGTTTACGGCCGTTTGACGGCGGATGCAAGCTGCGCTTGCCAGGATCAGCGGGATGTTACCGGGTGTGCGTCATGAATTTCGGGTGACACTACCCGTAGCGGGCCTCCTAGGCTGAGGCTAGGGCTTTCGTCGCGGGAGCTCTACAAGCGCCATCGCGAGCCCCGCCATCATCCACGGAAGACCCACGACGGCGAGCGCGGTGACGAAGAGGACTGTGATCCCGTTCTGAAGCAGGGACCCGAGCAGTTGATCGAGGAAGGCGCCCACCGTGAGGGGGACGGGTGGGACGGCCGCGGGTTGGCAGGGAAGGTCGGCAAGCGCGGGGATCGCCAGAAGAACGACGATTCCGAGCCCGACCAGAATGTTCGCTGCCCTCACGATGTCGTGCGGAAGTGCAGTTCTCGTGCCAAAAGAGAACCGGCGTAAGCTGTTGTAAACAAAAGACCAAGATGCCTGGCCACAATTCCGATTCGTAAAGAGACTGTACGGGCTCAGACAGCTCGCGTCCCAGTTTCGGAACGGGTTTCAGTAAGCGAAGAGCCGCCCCTCGGGGACCCGCTCCCGGAGGTTTTCCCGGCAGAAGCCGATGATTTCCTCTTCCACCGCCGGCGTGTAGGAGACCATTCCCGAGCGTTCCTCGAGAGGCGAAGCGAAGAGCCTCTCTTCCGGGTACAGCCGCGCCATGCGCGTAGAGTAATCCCGAGGAAGCCGGAAGGCGCCGAAGCCCACGGAATGAATCGAGTCCCCAGGAATCGAGGTGAAGACCCTCTCGAACAGCTCTCGATAGAGTGTCTCGTAGCCCGGCCCATGAAGTAGGGGATCGAACCTCAGACCGATCTGCCAGCCGCGCTCGGCCAGTTTCGCCGCCGCCGCGATTCGCTGCTCGTTCGGCGGAACTCCGTGCTCGAGAGACTTCGAGAAGGCCTCGGGGGTGAAGCTGAACGCGACGACGCCGTTCGGAAAAGCCTCGCGCGCGAGCAGGGGACGGATGGCGACGCTCTTCGTCCTGAGCTCGAGGACGAGCCGGGGGTTTCCCGCGAAGAACGGAAGGAAGGCGTCGGCGAATCCAGTGATCGACTCCAGCGCCAGGCTATCGCCGTCGTAGCCGGAAAAGAAATAGACCTCTTCTCCGGGAGACAGATCCGCGGTCCTCAGGATCGCCTCCTGGAAGTCCTCGTAGTTCACGAAGAGCACGTAGTGGGCCGAGCGGTACATCCCCTGGAGAAAGCAGTACCGGCAGTCGTAGAGGCAGTTGAGAACATGGGAGAAGTAGAAATTGCGATCGCCTCCGATTCCGTAGGGCGCCGGGAGGACGAGGCTCCCGCGCTTCTTCGCGAGGACCAGCGAGGGCTTCCGCTTCTGCAGCCGAAAGCTCTGGTGGCCTCGGTTGAAGACCTCGCCGTAGCCGCTTATGGGAACGACGAGCGCCCGAGAATACCTGGCGAGAACGTCTCGGGCCCGCGGATGGCCCGCGGCCTCTTCTTCCACGTAAATGGTGTCGATCATGTGAACGCCACGAGAATCGAGAGGAACAGCGCGGCCGCGAGGAGCGGTCCGGGTACCAGCGAGGGATCGAGGATCACCAGGAGCGGCGCTCCGAGAAGGCCGATACCGAAGCCCACGGCTCCCTGGAGCACCGAGCCCACGATGACGACGACCTCTACGAACAGCCACTCGAGAGGCGTCAAACGGGCCGCTCCATAGCAAGAACCTGGAGGCGACGCTCCAGCTGGTCCAGCACCTCGGACGCGCTTCTGGCTTCACCCCTCTCCGGTCCACGATCGGCTGACGGATCGAGGGCGGCCCATCGCCGGAGAAGGCGCCGCAGCCTGCGGGTTTCGGATGTCGTGAAATGGACTCGACGCCCGTAGGTATCCACGAGCGCTCGAGACTCCACCTGCTCGCGCCGGAGCGGCTCGAGATCGTTCGCGATCTCGCGAAAACGATCCGCGGCCCACGCCACGACGTCGACGCGGCTCTCGATTAGATCTCGCACCGCGGCCTTGGTCCACGCCGCGGTCGTCGTCTCGCGGTTGTCGCTCACGATCTTGATCGATTGCACCAACTCCGACGACGAGAATCGAAGAGCCGTGGCGACGAAGCTATAGGCTTCCATGTCGTAGGCGGCGTCCGAATCGAAATCGGTCTCCGGACGATCCACGGTCCTGACCTCGACGGCCTCGAGGTCCGGCCCGTCGAGCCTCGTTGGATGAAAGCGATCGCGGGACGCGGCGTCGGTCACGGTGTGGGCGAGCAGGATGTCGCCGCGCGGGCGGTCGCGGTGCCCCGCGGTTCCGAAGTTGAGCCATACTCCGAACGGCTCCTCTCCCGTTTTCGCGTGGAGATAGGAGGTGGCGGCGGCGGCGGCGGGCTTTCCCATCCCCGAGATCACCAGGGCCGCCTCGTCGGAGCGATACCAGCGAAAGGCGCCTTCATATGGCTCCATGCGATAGCGCCGGACGAGCGCGTCGGCCTCAGGAGCGAGCGCGACGACGAAATGAATCATTGTCTAATGCTCGCTCGCCTCCTCACTCACTGCGCCGGGGCCCCACCCCCGGCGCTTCTCGCTCCGGGACTCCCTCCGGTCGCCCTTCGCTCGGGCTGAAGGCTCCGCTCACTC
>Ga0209521_10000985_pt1 | contig 22814 bp, 24 predicted proteins | sample Rifsed19ft4_FD_184016 | JGI IMG/M metagenome (GOLD analysis project Ga0209521, IMG submission 184016) | Soil microbial communities from Rifle, Colorado, USA - sediment 19ft 4 (version 2) | ecosystem: Environmental > Terrestrial > Deep subsurface > Rock core/Sediment | place: Rifle, Colorado...
CCGACTTTAAAAATTGAAGTTAGCGCAGCCGCTAGTAAAAATAATATCATATGCCCGGATAGCTTAAAATTCATACCTTCAGGATGTGGTAGTATTGATGATTTTATACTTAAAAAAAGTTTAAAAAAAATAAAGAGCAGTATCAGAATTTCATCAGATACGGTGCTTGGCCTAAATAAAAAGACTTCGGGCCAGCAAAAGTATAAAAAAGAATTTGGTGGTTTGCATAGCGCTGTTCTGTTTAATAAGGATGGAAATTTATTAAATCTGATAGAGGATATCGGAAGACATAACTGTATAGATAAAATCGCTGGCCATATGTTTATAAAAAAAATACCCGCTCAAGATAAGATTATATTCACTACAGGTAGATTAAGCATTGACGTAATCTATAAGATTTGTAGGATGCAAATTCCAATTATAGTTACCAATTCTTCGGTAACTTTTAGTGCTGCCCTGCTTGCAAAAAAAATAAATTTAACCGTTATTGGCTATGCCAGAAGCGGCAGATTTAATATTTATTCAGGATCGATGAGAATACAGAGATGAATTTAACAGGAATAATATTAGCAGGTGGTAAAAGCAGCAGATTCGGTCTCAATAAATTAAAAATCAAAGCTGATTCAGTACCATTATTTATGGACCAGATTTTTAAATTAAGTTTTTTTTGTGATGAAATAATAATAAGTACCTCAAAAAGCAATTACCCCATTGTTTTTTCTGAGTTAAATAAAATCAGAATATATCAAAAAAAATATAATTTCGAAAAAATGCAAACTTCTAATCCAAAAATAGACTTTAAAGATTTCCTTAAAAGAGTTACAAAACCTCTAAATATAAAAATTATTTTAGATGAAAGTAGTTGTAGCAGCTCAGTTATAAAAAGTTTTTTAAATATTACCAACCCTGGAGAATTTAAATCAGATTATGATAGAATTGGACCTATAATTGGTATTTATTCAAGTCTTATAAATTCTGTATATTTTTATTCCATAATCGTTGCATTTGATATGCCTTTTATTTCTTACAATTTGCTAAAATATTTGATTTATGAATCTGGAGTAAATATTGAAAAAATAAGCACAGATAAATCAGCAACAATATCTAATTATTCCAGAAAAAAAGATGCTTACATAATTAAGAGTGAAAAAGGGTTTGAAGTTCTCTGTGGATTATACTCAAAAGGCTGTATTAATATTTTAAAAGAGAATATTAAAAAACAAAAATATAAAATATCGGATATTTTTACTTACCTGGATATCGAAATCATTTCAAGTAAAAAATTAGAATCATTTAAAATTGATAATCTCAATTTTTTTAATATAAACCTGGTACCGGATTATCATAAATTTAAAAATATATGGCGGAATAAAAAGATTGTATTAGGTACTAAAAACTCATTTACGGAAGCATGGAATGATTTTTTCTTCAGGTAAATATAATTTTCAATCGCTGATTTTTGGAAAATACTTATCTGCCATATTACTTTACACGTTTATCTTAAAATAATAATATTGATATTTACAAATACTCTATCTTATTTATTTGGAGAAAATTATGCTTTCAGTTAAAGAAGCCCAGGATAAAATGCTCGGCTGTGTTCTGGAAATTTCAACTGTAAAAGTTTCTATACTTAACAGTCTTGGTCTGGTACTGGCTGAAGATTTAATCTCAAAAGAATATATACCCGTTTTCGATAATTCTGCAATGGATGGTTATGCTGTGAGAGTAGAAGATGTAAAAGGGGCGTATGAAAGCTGCGCTGTAAGGTTAACATTACTATCTAAAGATATATCTGCCGGGGAAGTACCAACCCAAAAGATAAGCCCGGGTAGTTGTATGCCCATTATGACCGGTGCTTCTATTCCAGAGAACTGCAATGCTGTGGTGATGAAGGAGTACACTATAAAAGATGGAGAAGGTATCCTGGTTTTTAAGGAATGTACCGAAGGTGAAAATATAAGATACAGGGGAGAAGACATAAAAAGAGGAGATACGGTCTTAAGAAAAGGCAAAAAGATTTTTCCTGCTGATATAGGGATTATGGCATCACTGGGCGTAAGTAAAATACTTATTAATCGTCCTCCGGTAGTAGGGGTAATAGCCACCGGGAATGAGTTATTGGAAATTGATAAAGAATTAGAAATAGGTAAGGTTAGAGATAGCAATAGTTATTCTCTATCCGCCCAGTTAAAAGAAATTGGCATTGAATATGTCAGGTATGGCATAGTAAAGGACGAAAGAAAGGTTCTGGAGGAAAAAATACTGGAGGCTCTCTCAGAGAGTAATATCCTGCTCTTGAGCGGTGGGGTTTCTATGGGCGATTATGATTTTGTTAAGGAAACTCTGATAGGTATTGGAGCGGAATTAGTATTCTGGAGGGTAAACCAGAAACCGGGAAAGCCTCTTGCCTTCTTAAAATATGGAGATAAATTTATATTTGGTCTGCCTGGAAATCCGGTATCGGTTATGGTCTGCTTTGAAATGTATGTGAGGCCATTAATAAGGAAAATGATGGGATACAATGATTTGTTCAGACCTTCATTAAGGGCCAGAGCTTCTCATGATTTTAAAAATAAAATAGGCAGGACCAATTTTGCCCGGGTAATACTCGATAAAAAAGACGATGAGTATTTTTTCCGGTCTACAGGTATACAGGGATCAGGCATATTAACCTCTATGGTGAAAGCTGATGGCATTGCAGTTCTTCCGGAAGATGCCGGTGACATTAAAAAGGATAGTGAGGTTGAAGTTTTTTTATTAAAAGGGTAGGCAAATTCAAAAGTTGCAATAGTATACGGGGTCATAGTATAAGGAGATCCGGAAAAAGTTTGAAAATTTATATTTCAAATAATATAATCAAGTTCAAGCATAAATTATAAATAAGTAATATTTAAAAAAATAAATTTGTCTCCGACTTAAATTTTCTAAGGCTTTGAAGCTATGAAGTTTAAGCGGTAGGGTTGATTTGGAAACGGATTAGCCTCCCATGTTTGGAAAGGAGACTTAGTTTGGGTTATTATATTAAGCCAGCAAGAGCTCCTTGCTGGCTTTTTTATTTTGTGCTAAGCATGGGTCTTGCTTGATTAAATTTACTTTTCAAATCTATGTATTTTTTATTTTTAGTTGCCAAAAATCATAGAAGTAAAAAAGTTAATAAAAGAACAATAAAACAAATACAGCAAAAAAATAAGACATTAAAAAGATAATAAAAGCAGTATAAATAAAAAAATAAAAACAATGAAAATAGTAAGAAAAGACAAAAATAAACATTTATGAAAATGTCAAAGTAAAAGGAGAAAATAAATTAAAAAACTGAAAGTCTTGTTTGTACTTCTTATTGTAATACTGATTGCCGCAGTACTGTGCTTACCATCTACAGGTTGCGCGAATGATAAAGATCTTATACTTGCCTCCACTACAAGTACTCAGGATAGCGGTCTTTTCGATATTCTACTACCAGCATTTGAAGAAGCAACAGGCTACAAAGTAAAGGTTATTGCAGTTGGTACCGGAGAAGCTATTGAGCTTGGGGAAAAAGGAGAAACTGATGTAATACTGGTTCACTCGAGAAAAGAAGAAGATCAGTTTGTTGAAAAAGGGTATGGAGTAAATAGAAAAGATGTAATGCATAATGATTTTCTTATCGTTGGCCCAAAAGAAGATCCTGCACAAATTTCTGGAATGACTTTAGCTGCAGATGCCTTCAAAGCAATTACCGATACTAAAAGTCTATTTGTATCCAGGGGAGATGATTCAGGTACACATAAAAAAGAGTTATCAGTATGGGAAAAGCTGGCAGTTACTCCTTCAGAAGATTGGTATATTGAAACCGGGCAGAGCATGGGAGAAACATTAAAAATTACCGATGAAAAAGAGGGTTACACCCTTACAGATAATGGCACATGGCTTGCACAGAAGGAAAACTTCACACTTATAGAACTGGTAAAGGGTGACGAGATATTATATAACCCTTATGGCGTTATTGCAGTGAATCCTGAAAAACACCCGGATTTAAAAATTAATTATGAGGGAGCAATGGCTTTCATAAACTGGATAATAGGTCAAGAAGGACAGGAAATTATTAAAGAGTTTGGTGTAGAAAAATATGGTCAACCTTTATTCTATCCAGATGCCATAAAGTAATTTATTACATTTATTTTTATTACATGCAGAGGCGATTTATAATATTAATGCAATATATATTTATAAAATGGTATACACTTTTAATAGGCAGTTTTACTAACTGCCTATTAAAACTATTAATAATTATTAATGTTTCTTAACAAATATGGAACTTATTTGGGAAGGCATAAAACAAGCATTTATTTTATTGTTTTCTGGAAACAGGGAAGTCTACGAAATAGTTCTTCTTACAATAAGAGTATCAGGTACTGCGGTTATAATTTCAATGGTGATTGGAATGTCTGTCGGGCTTGCAGTAGGATTGAATAATTTTAAAGGAAAGAGGTTTGTAATAGCAATTATAAATACTGGAATGGGACTTCCGCCTGTTGCTGTAGGTCTTATTGTCTGTGTATTATTATGGAGAAGCGGTCCTCTGGGTTTATTAGGACTTATATACACACCGACTGCTATGATTATCGCCCAGGTGCTTATCGCTTCTCCAATAGTCGCAGGTATTACTCTTGCGGCAGTGCAGCAGATCAATCCAAAACTAAAACTGCAGGCTCTATCGCTTGGTGCCAGTGGCTGGCAGGTTTTATGGATTATTATAAGGGAAGCAAAACTGCCAGCCTTTGCAGCCGTGATGGCAGGTTTTGGAGGTATAATCTCTGAAGTCGGTGCAGTTATGATGGTAGGTGGAAATATAAAAGGGCAGACCAGGGTTCTTACAACTGCTACTGTTCAGATGGTTAGGATGGGTCAGCTCGAAATAGCAATTGCACTTGTAATAATACTTTTAATCCTTGCTTTTAGTGTAAATTTAATTTTGACTTTGATCCAGCAGAAAGAGAATAAAACATGGGCACAGAGATTCTGGAGATAAAAAATTTAGAAAAGAAATATCCAGGTGGATTTGGATTAAAAATTGATTATCTTTCGGTTAAAGAAAATAAGATTCTTGTCATGATAGGACCAAATGGTTCTGGTAAATCCACATTAATCAGGCTTATTAATCTTCTTGAAGAACCTGACAGCGGAATAATTATTTTTAATGGTTCCAATATGCTAGGGGAAAAAGTGGACAGGATCAAAATCAGAAAGTCTATGTCGGTTGTTTTTCAGGAACCCCTTCTTTTTTCTACTTCTGTTTATAATAATATCCTGATGGGTTTAAATATAAGAAAAATTAAGGTGCAACAAAGAAAAGAAACCTTTAATTTTCTTATTGAAAAACTTAAGTTAGATAAACTTCTGGGAAGGAATCCGAAAAGTTTATCTGGTGGAGAACAGCAGAGAGCAGCACTTGCAAGAGCTCTAATACTGGAACCGAAGTTGCTTCTGCTTGATGAGCCTCTTGCAAACATAGATCCGGTCTTGCGTGAAGAATTAAGATCGGATATTTTTGATATTTTAAAAAGTATTGGTAGGTCTACCATTTATGTAACCCATGATAGAAATGAAGCAATGATAATTGCAGATGATATTGCTGTAATAAATGAAGGAAAAGTTGAACAGTTTGGAAAGAAGGATGAGATTTTTAGAAAACCTACCAGCGGATTCGTTGCAAAGTTTGTTGGAGTTGAAACTCTTGTTGAAGGCATTATTTTTGAATGCAGGGACAATGTCTGCAGAATTATGATTAAAGCCAATAATAAAAGGCAAAGTACTGATATTACTGATAATGCTGGTTATAGAAATGGACAGAACATTGAAATTTTTGTTGTAGCTGATGCTAAACCTGGAGAGGAAGTAACACTTGCAATCAGACCCGAAGATGTGACTTTATATAATGTTCATATGCCACATGAGATGTCATCAGCGATGAATTCATTTACAGGTGTTATAATTGATATTCGGGATGTTGGTATATTCAAAAAGGTTGAAATTGATTGTGGGTTTAAACTTGTTTCCTTTGTGACCCAGAATTCAATTGAAAGACTCGGTCTTGCAGAAGGAAAAAATATCACTGCTTCAATTAAGGCAAGTTCTGTTCACCTGTTTAAGAGCTGAGAAATAAATGAATGATTATTTAATTGACAGTTATAATAGAAAAATTGATTACCTTAGATTATCTGTTACCGATAGATGCAACTTAAGATGTATATACTGTATGCCTTCAAATGGTATAAAGCTTTATAGGCGAAGTGATGTTTTGTCATATGAAGAAATTTTAAAAGCAGTTGAAATGCTTGCAGAATTAGGAGTAAAAAAGATCAGGATTACTGGTGGAGAGCCCTTATTAAGAGAAAATATACTTGAGCTTATCGAATTTCTTGGCAAAATTAAGGGTATTGATAACATTTCACTAACTACAAATGGTATCCTCCTTTCAAAATATGTAAAAAAACTTAAAAACCTTGGAATTGAAAGGATTAATATCAGTTTAGACACCCTCGACGCTCATAAGTATAAAGAGATAACCAGGGGTGGAGATCTAAAAATAGTTTTGAATGCAATAGACAAGGCTTTAAAAATCGAAATTAATAATATAAAAATAAACGTTGTAATGTCTGATTATCTTGATAAAAAGGATATAGAAAGGTTTATTAACATGGCATTTAATAAACCAGTTCATATAAGGTTTATTGAGGTAATGCAGGTGCCATTTTTGCAAGAAAATTCTTTTAATATAGAATGCAGCAGCTCTTCTGATTTAAAAGCCAAGAATCATTTTGGACTTCCAGATTATAGTATTATTTTAAAAAGAATACTTCTCGTTATGAAAAAACTGGGAGACTTTGTAAGAGATGATAAACCTTTAGGTTTTGGTCCAGCAATTTATTATAAGGCAAAGGGCATCAAGGGTTCTATTGGTTTTATTTTAAACGATAAAATTTACTGCAGTGCATGTAACAGATTAAGGCTCAGCTCGTCAGGAAATTTAAAGCTTTGTTTATTTTCTGATTTGAAACTGGATTTAAAAGAAAGGCTAAGACAGGGAAAACAAAAGAAAGAAATCAAATCTGAAATTGTAGATTTTGTAAAAACAAAACCTGAAAACAGGGAGGTAAGCTGCAGGTTTAATAATAAAATTAATTATAAAAACAATAAAGGTATGGACTCTTTTAACCTTAAGCTTTCTGATTATATGAGTAAAATCGGAGGTTAGTCAATATGAATGATCTTACGCATCTGGACAGTAAAGGAAAAGCCAGGATGGTGGATGTATCTAAAAAAATAGAAACACTAAGGACCGCAAGAGCCTGCGGTTATATAATCCTTAATGAAGAAATTATAGACAAGATAAAAAATAACAATCTGCAGAAGGGTGATGCCATTTCTGTTGCTAAGATTGCAGGTATAAATGCGGCAAAAAAGACCTGGGAGCTTATACCTCTGTGCCATCAGATAAAATTAAGCAGCATTGATTTAAATTTTGATATAGATGAGATTGAAAATAAAATTATTGTTACCTCTTTTATCAAGGGTTTTGATAAGACCGGAGTGGAAATGGAAGCTCTCATGGCCGTAAGTATTAGTCTGCTGACTATTTATGATATGTGTAAGGCAGTTTCAAAAGAAATGAGAATAGAGGGTATAGAACTTCTGGAAAAAACCGGAGGAAAAACCAATTATTTTAAAAAGTCCTGAAGATGGAGAATGCTGTATTTTGAAAAATAAGGGTGAAATAATTTCTATAAATGTAAGTAAAAATAAAGGTAGCAAAAAGAAACCTGTAGATGAAGTTACCATAAATGAATATGGCATAGAAGGAGACGGGCACAGTGGAAACTGGCACCGTCAGGTAAGCCTGCTTTCATATGAGAGTATTAAGGATATTAACAGCAAGGGCATTGATGCCAGTCCTGGAGATTTTGCCGAAAATATAACTACCTCCGGCATAGATTTAAAAAGACTTCAAATCGGAGATATTTTGACAGTAGGAGAAGAAGGTGGGGTAATGCTTGAAGTTACCCAGATCGGAAAGGAGTGCCCCAAACCCTGTAGTATTTATTATTTAATGGGTTCATGTATAATGCCGCAAGAAGGGGTATTTTGCCGGGTCCTGCAGCCGGGCAAGATAAAGGTTAGAAACAAAATTATACTCGTTTTATAAGAAAGACTTTTAAAAATAAGGAATAAAAATATTTTTTTATATTTTGTAAAAAATTATAATTGTAAAATTTAAAAGGTAAAATTTTATGAAAAAACTATTAAGAGTAGCAATCATCACTGTTAGTGATAAAGGACACCGGGGAGAGCGTGAAGACAGAAGCGGTAAATATGTAATGCAATATTTCAAAGAAAAAGGATGGGAGATTGCTGGTTACGAAATAGTACCTGATGAGAAAGATATGATAAGTAAAAAACTTAAAGATATCTCAGATAATGAAAAAGCAGATCTGATCTTAACCACAGGGGGCACCGGTTTTTCACCCAGAGATGTAACTCCTGAGGCAACTGATGGGGTTATTGAGAAAAAGGTTCCCGGGTTTAGTGAGATAATAAGGATTGGAGGTCAGAAAAAAACTCCCAGAGCTATTCTTTCAAGGGGAGTAAGCGGGATAAGGAAAAAAACTTTAATAATAAACCTGCCCGGTAGTATTAAAGGAGTAAAAGATAGCCTGGAGTTGATATATCGTCCACTACCTCATGGTATTGATATATTGACCGGTAGTGATACGGAATGCGGTCAGTAATAATATAAATTTTAATCATCGATCTGGGGAATTCTATCTAATCCATAATTGGAAGGAAATACGCCGGTTGGACATATTTCCATACATTCCATACATTTTTCACAATATTTAAAATAAGAAGATTCTGGGATAAAAATAACCTTTTTATCCGTTCCTCTTCCTGCAAAACCCACGGCATTGTATCCCTTGACTTCTTTACAGTACCTTACACATAGTCCGCAAAGAATACAGTAGTTATTCTCCTTTTTAAACCTGGATCTGGTTAATTTATATTTTCTGGCAAGCCTCTTTATCTCAGGATTAAAAGGAAATAATGCAAGGTATAATTCTACCAGATTCTTTCTGATTTTTTCTACACCGGGACTCTCCGTTTTGACCACGAGGCCTTCTTCCGCCGGGTACCCATACAAACTGTAATACAATGCCTGCCCTGCGGTTCTAAATTAAAATACTTGTAAAAAGTGGTAATATCGTAAATATTCGTAAGAGGAACTTCTAGCTTATTACTAATATAAAGTAGAACATGCTTTGGAAGCCACCTGTATTCATTCTGAACATCTAAAAGTATCTGTATCAAGCTGCTTTTTTGATTATGGTGGTGACTGACTATTTTATCTACTTTCCCAAAATCTTTTATTACATCTTCCAATGCCAACTCCTTTTCTCTTTTTATTTTATTTAAATCGCTGAGCCATTCGGCTAACTGGTTCTGAATTGCATTTATCCCTTCCATGCCCTTATAACTCTCAAAAGTACTTTCATAGCTGATACCAGATAGGTAACCAATATTACCTGTTGGCTTATTCTCAGTATCTGTTTTTTTTTCATTTCTATCTGAACCACCATGCATCATTTTTAAATCTGAATTTTTTAAACTCGAATCCGGACTCTTATTTATCTTATATTTCGCTCTATTTTCCTCATAACCGGTTTTGTATATCATTCCTTCCCTTTCCAGCAGTTTCAAAGTCCGGTAAACCGTTGCCTGCCCTATTCCGGGATGTTTTTTATGAGAGAGCAAGAATAATTCTTCTGCATCCAGCTCATACAGGCTTTTTAGTAAAATATCAAGGATAATCATTCTGGTTCCGGTAAGCCTGAATCCGCTCTCTTTCATTCTGTTTTTATAAAAATCAATGTCTCTTTTATTGTTTTCCATCGGGCAGATTTTTTAGATTATTCGATTGTTTAATTGATAATGATAATGATATTCAATATAATAGCAGATTATACTCCGGGGACCAGTCCTGTCAATAAATGTATATTATGGTCACTCTATACAAAATGTAATAAAGAAGGTATTTTTTAAAGATAAAAATCTGAATTTTTATAAAGAATCGACCAGTTTGGGAGATATTATAAGATATAGTGTGATATTATAGGATATTATCAATAAATTTTAACTTTTACCCCCAGGGGGAGAGCCTCATAAAGCCATTTCGCGTCCTCAAATGCCAGCCTTATGCATCCGTGACTGGCAGGAGTGCCAAGTTTTGCATATTCCTCTTGAATCATATTCCAATCTTTATCGTAGGGTACACTGTGGAAAAGATAGTCCTCGTAAAATCTTATCCAGTAATAAGCTCCCATCTTATACTTTTCATTCCAAAACCAATAACCCTTTTCAGTGGTCGTAAATTCTCCCGGCGGAGTTGACTTTTCTTCGGTTCCTCCGGAGCATTTCATCTCTCTTATCAGGTTATCTTTATAATATATAAAGACCTTTTGCACCGAGAGATCTACTTCGATCCTAAAATTATCACTGCTGCTATAATCTATTTCCTCATCTCCGGTTTGTTCCGAATTTTCTTCTTCGTTATGTACTTCTTCACCGTCAGTCTGCCCCTCCTCTTCTGCACTTTCCTCATCAGTAAAATCTTCTTCCGCTTCCTCTTCGACCAGAGTATCCGAATCATCTATTACAGTCTCATCGACTTCTTCATCCAGTAAATCCTCACCATCCGACTCCCCTGAACCGGTTTCATCCAGATCGTTATCGGAATTATTATTTGTCACAATATGATTTGGGTCGTCATTGTCTGCAGTTTCCGATGATCCTCCCGAGGTTTCCGGATTTTCCGTACAGGATATAATCATGGTACCGGCAAATACACAAATCAAGAAAATATATACTATGGTTATTATTTTACCCTTACCTTTTTTCAATAAACCTCTCAATCGTTACACCGCCAATCCATTTGATAAACTAAAACCTCTCAAAGATTATTATAATAATTATAGGATTTTATAAAAGGAGAATTCAAAAAGTTTTTTCGTAAAATTTTTTAGCCGATTTATTATACAATTATAAAAATTTTGTTATAATGCAATCAATTCTAAAATGAATATCAAGCTAAAATAACCAAAGGTTATAGTGGCAGAAAATAGGTCAGAGAAAACCGCTAATTTACTTTGCAGAGTTATTTCGATTGTAAACCAAAAAGGCGGTGTGGGGAAAAGCACAACAGCAATAAATTTATCCACTTATTTAAGTCACTCAGGATACAGGACACTCCTTATCGATCTGGATCCCCAGGGGAATTCTACAACTGGATTGGGCATCTATATAAATAATAACAACGACTCGATTTATGATGTCCTTATCAATAACCATGATCCAAATAAGATCATAAGATCTACTCAACACGAATATCTCGATATTTTACCGGCTTCGACAAAGCTGGCCGGGGCCGAAATAGAATTAGTATCGGGTTTCAAAAGAGAATACAGGTTAAAAAAAGCAATCGATAGCATCGTAGATCTTTATGATTATATAGTCATAGACTGTCTGCCTGCCCTTGGGCTTTTGACTTTGAACGCACTTGCAGCTTCGAGAGAAGTTGTGATCCCGCTTCAATGCGAATATTATGCACTTGAAGGAATTGCCAGACTCGTAGATGCAATAAACCTGGTCAAGAAAAATCTGAACCCTGAACTGGAAATATCGGGAATAGTGTTGACAATGTATAGTAAGACAAGGATGGCAAACCAGTCTATTAGAAATATCAATAAGTATTTCAATAAAAAGGTTTATAAGACAGTTATCCCCAGAAATGTCAGACTTGCAGAAGCGCCAAGTTATGGAAAATCGATCCTAACCTATGACCCAAAATGTCCGGGAGCGGTAGCATACCACAATCTGGCGAAAGAAATAATAAATAATAACAACAATAATAATCATAAAAACCGGAAGTATGATACCGGCTCCATATCCATGAGAATTAAAAATTTCTGGGGCAGCGGCGAGTCCCCGCGTCATGCAGTAAAGAAGAGAAAATACCTTCACCAGAGTGTATAATTATCTTAAGATTATCATCATAGTGCATAATCATCGGATCATCTGACTATGCAAATTTAAGAGTCATAAGAGAAATTAAATGAATCTTGAAAGAATAGAATATTTACTTGCCGATGAACCACATTACCGGTTGAAGCAGATCGAGAAAGCGCTCTACAAGGACTTAATAGACAGCTGGAACGATGTCACTGTTTTGCCGACAGGACTTAGAGAAAAATTGGAAAAAGAAATCCCGATTACTTTCGATTTTGATACGGCTGCCTCTCTAAATGGCAACTCAATAAAGGTAATTATGAAACTGCCGGACGGGCTGAATGTCGAGTCTGTTTTAATGAAGCATAAAGGAGGAAGGAATACGGTTTGCGTATCATCTCAGATTGGCTGCCCTCTAAATTGTATATTCTGTAGAACAGGGAAAATCGGTTATATCAGAAATTTAAATCACTATGAAATTATAGAGCAGGTCTTATTTTTTTCATATTATTTAAAGAAAGCTTCCAGCTCAGTAAAAAAGGAGAAGTCTTTAGTAGCCCACGAAACTGTAAAAAATATTGTTTTTATGGGTATGGGTGAACCATTTCTAAACTACGATAATGTGATTAGAGCCATAAGATTTTTAAATGATAAGGATAAATTCAATATAGGGGCGCGTCATATTTCCGTATCCACTGCAGGGATCCCAGAAAAAATCAAAAAATTTTCAAATGAGAATCTGCAGGTCAATCTTGCGGTTTCTTTAAACTCACCGGATGATAAAATCCGCCGGAAAATAATGCCAATCGCACAGAAATATCCGGTAAAAGAAATTATCGATGCAGTAAAATTCTATATTGAAAAAACCCACAGAAGAGTCATGTTCGAATATATCATGATCAAAGATTTGAACGATTCGGATGCCCTTGCCGGACAGCTTATAAAACTGCTGGGCGGTCTTTTATGCTTTGTAAATTTAATCCCCTATAATGGCGAAGATTGTGATCTCAAACCTACACCGAGAAAAAGGATAAATAGATTCAGAAGTATTCTTGAAAATGGCGGTATAGCCGTAACGGAACGATTCAGATTCGGAGAAGATATAAATGCTGCATGCGGCCAGTTAATTTACAAAGAAATATAAAATTTTTAAATGAAGAAGTAAGTAGAATATTGACTATGATCCATAAATATTACATTATATTAGATATTATTTAATAACATCAAAGCACAGTGTCATTACTCGAAAGTAAGGGGGCAGTATGTCTGACTATACTATTATCGCCGAGGATCTGACTTACTATTATGGTAATTTAATTGCCGTAAACCATATTGATTTCAAAGTGGCCAGAGGGGAAATCCTGGGTTTTCTTGGCCCCAATGGCGCCGGTAAAACGACAACGATTAACATACTGACAGGACAGATGAAACCCAAAGGCGGACGGGCAATTTTACTTGGAATGGATGTTGCAGTAGATGTGAAAAAAGTAAAAGGAGATATTGGTGTCTGCTTTGAAACTACTAATTTATATGAGCAGATGACTGCTATTGAAAACTTGAATCTTTTTGCACGTCTCTTTGATATTAAATCTTTTGATGCCAATGCACTTTTAAATCGTGTAGGCCTTCAGGGGCGGGGGAAAGACCGGGTTGAGACTTATTCCAAGGGAATGAAGCAGCGTCTTATGGTAGCAAGGTCCATTGTGAATCAGCCTCAAATCCTTTTTCTTGATGAACCTACCGCGGGACTTGATCCAACTTCATCCCTGGCCATTCATAATATCATTATCCAGGAGAGAAACCGGGGAGCCACTGTATTTCTAACTACCCATGATATGGTAGAAGCCGATAAGCTTTCCGACCGGGTCGCTTTTATGAATCAGGGCAAAATCGTAGCTCTGGATATACCACTCAACCTTAAGCAGCAGTATGGTAAACGTGCCCTTAATGCAAAGGTGATCACACCGGGTGGTAAACTTGAAGACCGCGAAATTGCACTGGATACAGCTGATACACCAGGCAGCGTTAAAGAACTCTTTTCCAATGAGAAAATTGTCACTGTTCATAGCAGGGAAGCCACTCTTGAAGACATATTTATTAAGATTACGGGACGTGGCCTCGTAGAATGAATATACATATTATAGGTATTTTGATTTCTAAAGACCTGTCTCTTTTTTTCAGGAAAAGAGCAATACTTATATTAACTCTTATGGGTTTTATTTTTTATCTGATTATCTATTTTGTTATGCCGGTTTCTGTTGATGAAAACTTAGAAATCGGGTTATATTCTCCGGTATCACTACCCATTTTTTCACAGATAGAGGAAGAGGGTCTTGAAATCTCTAATGTAGAATCTGAGAAACTATTAAAAGAAGCTGTGCTCGATGGCAGTTATGTAGTAGGCATATCGATCCCTGCAGATGTGACGGAAAACCTTGGTTCAAAACAAAAACCTGTTATAAGTTTGTATTTTACTCCGGATACCCCACAGGAGCTAAAAGATGCTATGGAAATTGTAGTCAGAGAACTTGCTTTTATGCAGACCGGGCAGCCTCTTGCCTTTGAAGTATCGGAGGAGATACTGGGGCAGGATCTGACCGGTACTCCAATACCTCCGCGCGACCGCCTGCGTCCGCTGCTGGCTATCTTTATCCTGATGATGGAAATCCTCGGTCTTTCCAATCTTATAAGCGAAGAGATAGAACGGCGTACCGCCCGGGCTCTGCTGGTTACCCCCGTAACAGTTACAGATATTTTTATAGCAAAAAGTATCTTTGGTATAGGTCTGGCTTTTATTCAGGCAGTACTAATTATGACTATCATTGGCGGAATGAATACGCAACCATTGATCGTCTTAATTTCTCTGCTGCTGGGAGCGGCGCTCGCTACCGGAATAAGCTTTTTCATATCGGCCAGGGCAAGGGATTTTATGTCTGTGCTTGCATGGAGTTTCCCTGTTCTTATTATCCTTATAATTCCATCGTTTACTATAATGTTTCCTGGTGCAGTCACCGGGTGGATCAAGGTTATTCCCACCTACTACCTGGTAGATACTGTACACCGTGCGGTTAACTTTGGATCCGGTTGGGGAGATGTCTGGATTAATCTTTTAATTCTCTTTGGTTTCACTCTGGTTATATTCTATGCAGGCCTTTACATGTTAAGGAGGAAATTTCGATGAACATCAGACGTATGGGTGTGCTATTCAGCAAGGAGTTTCTTTATGGCTCCAGGAGTTATATATTTATTTTTTCTATTGTAGGACCGATTATTATTTCAATTATTATTTCACTTATATTCGGGACCTGGCTTGTTGAGAAACCGGATCTTGGTATCATGGATGAGGGAAGATCTCAACTTGTTTCGATGTTTGATGACATCGATTCAATGGATAATACTAAATACAATACTATTACTGAGATGAGAGAAGCAGTAGAAACCGGTGCCGTTGATATAGGCATTGTCATATCCTCAGATTTTGATGACTCTGTTTTAAAGGGAGAGAAAACGGAGATAAAAGCTTTTATCTGGGGAGAAAGCACGGCAAAGAATCGAAGCATAATAGGAGTGACAATAGCAAATACCGTAAGAGAACTGGCCGGTCAGGAAGCCCCTGTCGAGATAGAAACAATTACCCTTGGCGACGAAGCAAGCATTCCATGGAATGACAGATTGCTTCCCCTTATTGTGCTTATGGCAATATTTCTGGGCGGGATCATGTTACCATCAACATCAATAGCCATGGAAAAAGAGAAGAGAACAATAAGAGCTCTGATGGTAACTCCGGTATCAATTGAAGAAATTTTTCTGGCTAAAGGAATATTTGGTTTTGTTCTAAGTTTCTTTATGGGAATCCTGATTCTTGTAATAAATAAAGCCTTTGGTACCCAACCTTTACTCCTGACAGCAGTACTGGCACTCGGTGCCGTAATGGCAGCCGAGCTCGGAACGTTACTCGGAGTCTATGTAAAAGACTTTGCCACTATATTTACTATCTGGAAATCTGCTGGAATTATACTTTTCGCTCCTGCAATCTTTTATATGTTCCCCAATATTCCGGAGTGGATCGGTAGAATATTCCCAACTTACTATATCACCCAGCCTATTGTCGAATTAAGCCAGAAAAGCGGAGTTTGGACCGATATCGCAACGAACACTTTCATTCTGATTGCAATAGATATAGCTCTAATTTTTATCTTACTTTTTACCCTAAGAAAAAAGCAGTACACCGCAGCCAGTTAATTAATACTCCAGAAGTATCCCATCGGTATAATCCCAATAAAATAAAATAGTATCGTTTTCTTTGAAGTCCGGAAAACTTCCGTCATTTTTTACTTCGATTCTTATTTTCCCAAGGCTACCCGAAATCACCTCAAATCTTATATCAGGACCTTCGAATATTATAGATCTTACTTTTCCATTGAAAAAGTTTTTATTTCCCTGCGGTTTTCCTGTTATCCTTATCTTTTCGGGTCTTATAAAAAACACAGGGGGTGTTATCTTTTCTTTAAACCCGGAACTTTTAAATGCGCGTATTTTTTTTATACCCGGAACATCCCTACAACCTTTTTTAAAATCGTCATGCAAAAATATCTTCCCCCCGTTTTTGGTATCAAGTATAAACATATGATTATCTTTTCCTATAGATGAGACAGGAATAAAATTACCCGCTCCGATAAAATCTGCAGTAAAAATGTTCCATGGGCAGTTATAAATTGAGTCAGGAGTTCCCATCTGGATTATAATTCCTTCATTCATGACAGCAATACTGTCCGACATGGTAAGGGCTTCACCCTGGTCATGAGTCACATATAGAAAAGTGGTGCCAATCCTTTTTTGGATTTCTTTTAATTCTCCCTGCATGGAAACTCTAAGTTTTTTATCCAGCGAAGCCAGGGGTTCATCCAGAAGAAGTATCTTTGGTTTTACTATCAGGGATCTTGCCAGAGCCACTCTTTGCTGCTGACCGCCGGAAAGTTCTGAGATCCTTCTTGTCTCGAATCCTTTAAGGTCCACTATCTCCAGAATATTTTCAAGTTCAGTTTTTATCTTATGTGAGGGAAATCTCCTTTTCTTAAGTCCATAGGTGATATTTTCACGGACATCCATATGAGGGAAAAGCGCAAGATTTTGAAAAACCATCGCAGTATCCCTCCGGTTAGGTGGAATACCTTTCATATCTTTCCCGTCGATTATAACTACTCCTTCATCCTGTTCTATAAATCCCCCGAGGATCCTTAAAATAGTCGTCTTGCCGCACCCCGAAGGACCGAGAAGAGAAAAGAATTCTCCCTCTCTGACTTTGAAGCTTACTTTATCTACGGCCAGGACATTTCCATAACTTTTTGATATGTCTTCTACGAGAACGATATAATTCATCGGATTTAAATATGATTTAATCTATGGTTGAAAGCTCTTCCCAGAAATCATTGTAAGCAGCCACAACTTCTTCCGGAAAATTGAGCTGCCATACCAGTCTGGCAAGTTCTTCATCAGTATATACATACAGGTCTTTATTTATCCCTTCTACCAGGTCTATAGAACCGTTCACTGTTGTAGTATAATTGCTTTCGCTCACTACTGCAGCTGCAATACCGGTCCTCAGCATGAAATCAATAAAGTCATGTGCCCCTTCAGGATTTACTGCATCAGCCGGTATCATAAATGTATCTGTCCATCCAAAACCGCCGGTTGAGGGAAGGACATATTTGAATTTCGGATCCGAGGATTCAAGATTTCTGCCGCCGCCATCCCAGATATGGCTTACCCAGACTTCTTCGTTATTTAAAAGATCAAGGATCTCCGCACCGGTATCATAGAACTTAAGTACATTATTCTTGAGTTCAACTGCTTTGCTCCTTATGCTCTCCAGTGTTGCCTGAGTATCGGTAAGCAGATTTGCCCTGGGTATCCCCATGAGGTCAAGACATATCATCAGAGATTCTGCCGAATTTTTGGAAGATACTCTCTCCTTAAGAGCCGGATCAAATAATATATCCCAGCCTATCCCTTCCAATGAAGCGGTATATTTTTCTGTATTTACCACAATACCGCTGGTTCCAAATACATAGGCAATAACATAGGTATCTCCGGAACCAAGCTGCTCTCCGTCCCACATGCTCCAGTCCTGCTCCTTAAAGGATTCGGACACATTTGCATAATTAGGAATCTTATCCAGATCAAGCGGCTGTGCGAGACCCTCTACGTAGAAACGATTAACCTGGTTTTGCGTGGGCATGATTATATCCGCACGACCCCCACCTTTAAGGAACGTAAACATTTCATCATTCCCGGTTATCAGGTTTATATTTAAAGTTATCCCTGTTTCCTGTTTAAACATATCTGCAACACTATCGGGCAGATATCCTTCCCATACATAAACTGTAAGTTCTTTCGGTACATGGGTATTCTTACAGGCAGGAACAAACAGTGTAAAAAAAAGTGCAATCGCTAGTAAAAACATGAAAAACTTCCTTAGTTTCATAATCTCCTCCATCTTACGATTAGATGATATTTTTTATCGGATATATTTTAATATTATATCCACAGGGTAATTTAAAATAAACCGTTATCCCCTTTCTTTCATTAAAATTCTACTGTATATCTTTCTGCTTACCAGAAGAATCGCTATCATGCTAAGAGTGAATAATGTGATGAGAACGGATATCACATTGACCTTTGGCGAAATACCGAACCTCAACTGTGAAAATATATAGACCGGAAGAGTCATATTACCGCCAATAAGAAAATAAGTGACTATAAATTCATTCCAGCTGATCATAAAAGCGAATAACCATCCGGCTATTATAGCCGGCATCAGGATAGGGAAAACTATATCTCTGATACTCGATAACCAGCTGGCGCCAAGATCGACCGAAGCTTCCTGCAGGTCCAGCGGCATGCTTTCGATTCTACCCATAAGTATCAAAAATACATAACTCATACTTATCGAAACATGGGAAACTATAACGATTGGGATTCCAAGAGGAAAATTTATGGTTCTGAAAAATACCAGTGCAGCTATCCCGATGGTCAGACTGGGCATGAGTACAGGAAGTATAAGAAGGGTCAAAAAAACACCGGTTCTTCTGGCAAGTCCTTTTAAAAGCCCGATAGATAAGAAAGTCGCCAGTACGGTCGAAATGGTTGCAGAAGACAATGCAATAATAATACTGTTTTTTATTGCTTCCTTTGCCAGCCTATCGCCGGCGAGTTCCGCAAACCATCTCCAGGTGAAACCCTTAAGCGGAAAACTGTAACCTTCACCGCCGTTCCAGGCAAATATAAAAATGAGTATAATTGGAATAAAAATATAAAGAAAGAAAAGTACAGTATATATGGTCAATATAGCAGAACTTTTATTTTTCATCTTTATTTAATTTAAGAGTTGCCTCTATTTTTATAAATCGACTCCAGCCCGAATATTTTCGAATAAAATAACACCAGGGCTATCGACAGTACCGCCAGTGCCACGGTAAAAGCAGAACCAAAATTCCAGTTACCTACTCTGTTGAACTGGTTCTCTATTATATTACCGATCATTACCGAATCGGTTCCGCCAAGTATTGCCGGAATGGCAAAAGAACCCAGGGCCGGTATAAAAACAAGCAGTGTTCCTGCAAAAATTCCTGTAAGACTTAATTTAAAAGTTATATCAAAAAAAGCCCTTATCCTTGATGCCCCAAGATCCAGAGAAGCTTCCACAAGTGAATCATCGATCCTAAGAAGTGATGCATATAATGGAAGGACCATCATTGGAGTATACATATATATGAGTCCGAGCAAGACAGAAGTCTGACTATATAAAATCCTTACCGGTTCATCTATTACCTTTAACCAGAGCAGGAATTGATTTAGAACCCCGTTTTCCGAGAGAATCAATTTCCATGCAAAGGTCCTGATAAGGTAATTTATCCAGAAAGGTATCATAAGGACCACTATGAGCACCTTGTCGAATCTGGTCCTTTTGGCAAGGAAGTATGCGACCGGATAGGAGAATATTATGGAAAACATAGTGGTGAGAAAACTAATTTTGAGCGACCTTAAAAGTATTATAAGGTAATGTTTCTTCTGAAAGATAACCGCAAAATTGCTAAATGTAAATTTCAAAGGTTCTCCCGGGACCAGGCTATGAGCGGTTACGGCATAGATCAGTATTACCGATAAAGGCAAAAGAAAAAAAATCAGAAACCAGATAAGCCCCGGGTAAATTAGATTTTTATTCTTGTTTTTTATGACACTCATGAATCCAGATTAAACAGTTTTTGAAGTTTTAAAATAAATAATCTAAATCAGATTTTATCAGATATCTTTGTTTCTTAAAATTCCCTTCAACTACGGGGTATTCTTTTAAAAATGTTATAATGTAACTTTAAAAACCTGTTATAAATATTTATGACAAAATACATTATAAAATCAGATGGTAAAAAAGAAGCTTATGATGAGGAGAAAATAAAATCTTCCATTATAAAAGCCGGATCTTCTCCCAATATGGCTGCAGAGGCTGTCAGAATAATCAATAAAAAAGTAAAAGATAACATGAGCACCAATGAAATCTACAATAAAGCCCTGAATCGTCTTAGAGTGCTGGAACCCCGGGTCGCCCTTAAATATTCCCTGAAAAGAGCAATTATGGATATGGGACCCGAAGGATTTGCTTTTGAAAAATATATAGCAAAGATTTTAAGAGAATATGGTTTTAATACGGAAGTAGGACAATTTGTAAGTGGTTATTGCGTTCAACATGAAGTCGATGTCGTTGCAAAAAGAGAAGGTAAAGTCTATCTTATAGAATGTAAATATCATAACTCACCTGGAATTAAATCCGATGTAAAAACCGCCCTTTATATCCATAGCAGATTTCTTGATATAGAGAAAGCCAGCAGAGAAAAAGATAGCAACAATCACAATCATTTAGAAGCCTGGCTGGTCACCAATACCAAATGTACATCTGATGCCATAAAATATGCCAATTGTGTGGGCTTGAAAATTATGGCGTGGCACTATCCGGAAGTTGAAAATCTGGAGTATTTTATTGAAACAAAGAAACTTTATCCAATAAGTATACTTTCTACAATCAACAAAAAACAAAAAGAGCTTTTGCTTGATTCCGGTATTATATTGATAAAAGAACTCGAAAGTTATGGAGCGGATGATTTGACCAGATTGATACATGTGAACCACTGGTATGCATCAAAAATTCTAAACGAAGTAAGAATTTTATTATGAGTGAAGAACCGGTTTAATCCTGCCTGTTGAATAAAATAGACCCCAGTACGCTTACTATTATAGTTATAGATAACATAACGACGATATCCAGCCATAAAGGATATAACTGCAAAGCAGGATTGTTAAGTATCACAGTACGCATTGCATCGATACCATAAGATAGAGGATTAATTTTAGAAACTACGTTCATCCATCTTACTGTATTGTTCAATGGAAACAGGGCCCCGGAAAGGAAAAACATAGGCATAAGCAGAAAGTTTGTTATCACCTGGAAAGCCTGCATTGATTTTATTACAGAGGCAATATGATTCCCATTGCTGAGATGGTCATCGCAACCAGGAACATGATGGCAAGTACCTTAAAGAATATAGCAAATGTAATGGGGATGTTGAGCAGAGGGCTGAAAAGCAGTATTATGGCACCCTGGAACATGGCTATAGAAGAACCACCAAGAAGTTTCCCTACAACTATAGAGGTCCTGGAAATAGGTGCGACCAGGATCTCCCTCAGGAACCCGAATTCCCGATCCCAGACTATCGACATTGCACTAAAAAAAGAAGTAAAAAGTACGGTCATACCCACAATACCCGGAAACATAAAATCAAGAAAATCTTTACCGCCTCCACCACCAAAGGTGCTGAAAGAACTTGCAATCCCCGTTCTTTCGCATCATGCGCCTCGCTGCCGGTAATTTCTTTTAACCAGGCTATTTTTCCGGCTGTAAAGATCTACTATATTCAGTACTTCTTCCGATCTTTCTTTTAAGGTGTTGCGGGGCCAGGTTTTTGACTTCTATAATATTTTTATCTTCGCTATCAGCACTTATATTATCCATTTATAGTTTTATCTCTTCCCTTTTATCTTTCTTTCCTTTATCTTCCGGTACTCTTTTCCTGACATTTCTTATCTTCAAGAAGATGTAACGTGTAGAAAGGAAATGGCCGTGTTTATGTTAAATTAAATATATATTAAACTAAAAAAATTTTATTAAGAATAAATATAATGTCAATGTCTTAAACTGCTTTCGATGTTCCTAATCCTATGATGGACTTAAGACATGAAAAGTTATCAGCAGCATTTTCCACAGCTTGTAATATTTTATCATACTAAAAAAGAATAATGTGTTATAATAAGGCTATATTCTTTAAATAAGGAATATATATATCTACATCTGTTTCCTCTAGTTCGATAAGAAGATATCCTCAAAAGATTATTCTATCCACCAGACAGAGACAGCACTGTAAAAAAGAAAGGTGGTGATAATAAATGGCAAAGAGATTATTTGTAGGAGGACTTCCTTATAGTACAACAAGTTCCCAATTAGAAGATATTTTTTCTAAGATAGGTAAAGTTATTTCCTGTGATGTAATTAAAGATAGGGATACCGGTCAGAGCAAAGGATTCGGATTTATAGAAATGGAAAACGACAAAGAAGCAGATGAAGCTATCGAAAAGTTAAACGATACTGAGTTGGAAGGAAAAAAGATTGTTGTTAATGTTGCAAAACCAAGAGTAGAAAGACCAAGGTTTGACAACAGAGGAGGGGG
>Ga0209521_10000992_pt1 | contig 22767 bp, 19 predicted proteins | sample Rifsed19ft4_FD_184016 | JGI IMG/M metagenome (GOLD analysis project Ga0209521, IMG submission 184016) | Soil microbial communities from Rifle, Colorado, USA - sediment 19ft 4 (version 2) | ecosystem: Environmental > Terrestrial > Deep subsurface > Rock core/Sediment | place: Rifle, Colorado...
ACGATGAGTCCGGTCTTCCCCTCCTTTTCCATCACGCGCCGGATCGTCTTCGCGGTCTCCATCCGCTGATTCGAGTCCAGATACGCGGACGGCTCGTCGATCAGGTAAATGTCCGCGTCGCGCGCGAGGCAGAGGGCAACGGCCACGCGCTGGAGCTCACCGCCCGAGAGGGATGTGACGTCCCGCTCCATGATCCCCTTGATCCGCAACGGCTCCGCGATCTCCGCATCGAAGTACCCGGAGTCCGCCTTCTTCCCGATGGCCTCCACGAGCAGCGAACGGACCGTTCCTTCGTACGCGCTTTCCAGGTACTGCGGCTTGTACGACACCGCCCACTTCCCCTCGACCGTCCCGCGCGTGGGCTTCTCCACGCCCGCGAGCATCTTCACGAACGTGGTCTTCCCGGTCGCGTTCGGCCCGACGACCCCCACGACCTCACCCTTCCGCAGCCGCCCGCCGTCGACCTGGAGGGAGAATCCATCATACGCCTTCGTGAGGTCCGCGAACCGGAGCAGCTCCGTCGCCTTCCACTCGCCTCGCGGCGGCCGGACCTCGAACGTGATGTCCCGGTCCCGGAATCGGATGTTCTCCTCCTTGAGATATCCATGCAGGTACACATTGATCGCCGTCCGGACGGGATGCGGTTGCGCCACGACGCCGTACGCGCCCTCGGAGCCGTAGAGGAGGAAGACGTGGTCGGCGAGGAAGTCCAGCACCGCCAGGTCGTGCTCCACGACGACGACGCGCTTCCGCGCCGCCAACTCGCGGATCGTCCGCGCGACGCGGAGCCGCTCGTGGATGTCCAGGTACGACGAGGGCTCGTCGAAGAAGTACACCTCCGCGTCTTTGAGCATCGTCGCGGCGATCGCAACCTTCTGCAGCTCCCCGCCGGAGAGCGTCGCCACCTCGTGGTCCAAGAACGACTCCATGTTCAGGGCCTGTGCGACCTCCTTCGTGCGCCCGCCCTCGTCCACTTTCTTGAGGAGGACGCGGACCTTACCCTTGTACAGCTTCGAGATCTTGTCCACGTACTGCGGCTTCATTGCGGTGCGGATCGTCTTCTCCGCGATGCCCTGCAGGTAGTCGTGCAGCTCCGTGCCCTTGTACGCCGCGAGGACGTCGTCCCAATAGGGGAGCTTGCGGCGGTAGTGGCCCAGGTTCGGCGCGAACTCGCCCGAGAGAATCGAAAGCGCCGTCGTCTTGCCGATCCCGTTCGGCCCGAGGATGCCCGTGATGCCGTCGCGTCGGGGGACAGGCAAGCGGAACAGACGGAACTCGTTTCGGCCGTACTGGTGGATCAGGTCCTCTTTGAGGGGCTCGGGCAGGCCGATGATCCGGATCGCGTCGAAGGGGCACTTCTTGATACATATTCCGCAGGAGATGCACGTCTCCTCGCTGATCGCGGCCTTCCCCGTCTCCGGGTCGATCCAAATGACCTCGGTCCCCGTGCGCTGTGGCGGGCAAAATGCCATGCACTCGTGGTTGCAGCGGTTCGGCTGGCAACGGTCCTTGAAGACGACTGCGATGCGCATGGACGCGTTCCGATGCGTGGCGCGACTATTAAGGTGTGCGGCATTGCCATCGGATGAAACCGCGGGTTCGCTCTAGAAGCTCTTACTCATTGGGCGGTCCCGGCGACCCAGACCTCCGCTCGACGCCAAGGTTTATCGCGCGCCCTCTCCTTGGCGGCGTCGATGGTCCCCGGCGGCCGCATGAACCCGAAGCAGATGAAGCAGATGATGAAGCGTCTCGGGATCGAGCAGGAGGAGATCGCGGGCGTCGAGGAAGTCGTCATCCGCACCGCCACGAAAGAGTACGTGTTCTCCCGCGCGCAGGTCACGATGATGACCGTCCAGGGACAGAAGACGGTCCAGGTCGTCGGGGAGCCCTTGATCCGAGACCGCCCCGGTTCGAAGGCCGCCGTGGCCGCGCCGCTCGTGATCCCGGACGAGGATGTGCAACTCGTCGCGGAGAAGGCGGGCGTGACCCAGGCGGAAGCCCGTAAGGCGCTCGAAGAGGCGAACGGGGAGCCCGCGGAGGCGATCATCCGCCTCATGTCGCGATAGGCTGGCCACGCCGCGTCGCGATCACGAACCGCCCGGGGGACTCCTCCCGACTCCGGACGCTTTTAAGGGCGCGCCCCTTGCCGGGGCGATGCGCGCTCGAGTGCGCGAGGTCCTGGGAGTCTGGGCCCCGATGCTCATCGGACTCGTCCTCATCGCGCTGGCCCTCAACTTCCTGATCACGCCTCGGGCGCCGCCAGGGCCGTCGTGCGAGCCGTTCTGTGTAGACCCTGCTGCCGAGGTGGCGTGTGGCGGCGGGGTCGTCTTCGTCGGCGTTCTGCTCGTGATGTCCACGATCGGCCGCTGGCGGAAGGTCCGCCGGACCATGACCGACAAACCGGCCGAAGATGCGAAATCCACGGTGACGCAGGAACCCCGCCAAAAGAATGTATAGTATACGGGAATGGGTTGGCTGTGAGGCGCGGTCGTGCGTGACGTGTCCCGGCAGCGACCCGTGCCGTTCCCGCTCGCCGAGGTGGGGCTCCGAGACGCATCGGACGAGGAACTGCGTGCGGTTGACGAGCGGATGGGCCTCGCGCTCTCCCTCGCCGAGATGCGGACGATTCAGTCCCACTTCCGGGGCCTGGGCCGCGACCCGACGGACGTGGAGCTGCAGTCCCTCGGGCAGGCGTGGTCCGAACACTGCTGCTACAAGTCGTCGAAGGTCTTCCTCAAGGAGTTCATCTTCCCCGTCCAGGCGCCGTGGGTGCTGGACCGCGGGGACGCGGGGGTCTGCGAGTTCGACGAGGACCACGCGTATGCCCTGAGGATCGAGAGCCACAACCATCCGAGTGCCGTAGAGCCGTACGGCGGGGCGACGACCGGGATCGGCGGCATCCTTCGGGACGTGCTCGCGATGGGCGCGCAGCCGATCGCGCTCTGCGATCCCCTCCACTTCGGGCCCCTCGACCATGCGTTCGAGACGCTCCCGAGGGGGACGAAGCATCCGCGATACCTGTTTGGCGGCGTCGTCTCCGGGATCCGCGACTACGGGAACCGCGTCGGCATCCCCACCGTTTCCGGCCTCATCCAGTTCGACGAGGGGTACGTCGGCAACATCGTCGTGAACGTCGGGTGCGTGGGGTTCGCAAGGAAGTCCCAGATCCAGCGGAACCGGGTCGGGAAGGCCGGCGACGTGTTCGTGCTGTGCGGCGGGCGCACCGGACGCGACGGCATCCACGGGGTGACGTACGCGTCCGCGGACCTCACGGAAGAGGCGGCGGAGGCGTGGTCCGGCGGCGCCGTCCAGATCGGGGACGCGATCGTGAAGGAGCCGCTGATTCACGCGTGCCTCGAGGCCGCGCGCCAGGGCCTGCTGCACGGGATGAAGGACCTCGGCGGCGGCGGCCTGAGCTGCGTCGTCGGGGAGATGGCGAGGAACGGAGGCCTCGGCGCAGAGGTCCACCTCGAGGGCGTTCCCCTCAAGGAGGAGGGGCTCGCGCCCTGGGAGATCTGGGTGAGCGAGTCCCAGGAACGGATGATGCTCGCGGTGCCGCCGGAGAATGTGGAACGCGTGCTCACGATCTGCGAGCTGTATGATGTTCCGGCGGCGCCGATCGGCCGCGCCGTCCCGGGAGACCGCTGCCGCGTGTGGTACCGCGAGGAAGTCGTCCTCGACTTGGACCTGGAGTTCTACACCGGCGGCCCCGAGTATACGCGTCCGTTCGATCTGAAGGTCCCCGCGGCCCCGCCGCCGGAGCGCATCCCGCCGGAGCCCCACAACTACGCGGAGACGCTGCTGCGGGTCCTCGCGTCCCCGAACGTCGCGAGCAAGGAGCTCGTCGTCCGCCAGTACGACCACGAGGTCCGCGCGTCCACGGTGATCAAGCCGCTGCACGGGAAGATCGGGAAGTCAAGCCACGGAGACGCCGCCGTGATCCGCCCGCTCCTCGACTCGTACCGCGCGCTCGGGATCGCGTGCGCCTCGACGCCCCAGTTCACCGCGATCGACCCGTTCCGCGGCGGCGCGAGCGCGGTCGACGAGGTGTGTCGGAACCTGGCGGCGGTCGGCGCGCGTCCGCACTCCCTCACGAACTGCATGAACTTCGGGAACCCGGAGAAGCCGGACCGCCTCGGGGCCTTCCGGGAGGCGTTGCGCGGCATCGGGACCCTGGCGGGGCAGCTCGGCATCGCGATCCCGTCCGGGAACGTCAGCTTCTACAACGAGAGCCCTCTCGGGGCGGTGCCCCCCACGCCCGTCGTGATGGGCGTCGGGATCGTGGAGGACTTCCGAACGTGCGCGACGTCGGACCTGAAGGCGGCGGGGAACCCTCTGTACGTCGTGGGCGACACCCGCCAGGAGATGGGCGGCAGCGAGTACTTCCGCCTCGCGGGCGGCTCCAGCGCGACGGTCCCGGACGCGGACGTCGTTGCGCTCCGTGGCGGGATCGAGGGCGTGTTGGCGGCGATCCGCGCGGGCCACGCGGCCGCGTGCCACGACCTCTCCCAGGGCGGGCTGGTCGTCACCGCGGCAGAGATGTGCCTCGGCGGAGACCTCGGGGCGACCCTCGACCTCGGGCATCTCGATCCGCTCCGGCTCGACCTCCTCCTCTTCTCGGAGACGAACGCGCGGTGGCTCGTGGAGGTCCGGCACGGGCGGGAGGAGGCGTTTGCGAACCTGTTCCACGTCCCGATCCATCGGATCGGCACGACGGGCGGCGGGACCCTGCACATCCGGCGGGGCCGGGACTCCGTCGAGGTTCCCGTCGGCGAGATGCGCGAGGCTTGGACGCACGCCATCCCCCGGCTGGTGGTCGGATGAACCGGGCGGACGTGCGCGTCTGCGTGCTCCTCCTCGAGGGAACGAACTGCGAGGACGAGAGCGCCGCGTACATGCGGTTCCTCGGCGCGCAGGCCGAGAAGGTCCACCTCAAGCAGCTGACGGGCGAGGCCCCGCCCGAGTTCCGCCGGCAACTCGCGGACTACGACCTCCTGTTCCTCCCCGGCGGGTTCGCGAACGGGGACTACGTGCGCGCGGGCGCGATCTTCGCCGCCCGGATGAAGAGCAAGCTGGGCGCGGACCTGGAGGACTTCGTCCGCTCCGGGCGACCCGTCCTCGGCGTCTGCAACGGATTCCAGGTGCTCGTCGAGGCGGGGATGTTGCCCGCGCTCCGGGGCCCGATGACGGACGAGCCCGAGGCGGTGCTGGCGACGAACGACTCCGCGCACTACGAATGCCGGCCCTCGTACCTGAAGCACGAGAACGGCGGCACGTGCGCGTTCACCCGCGGCCTTAGGAGGGGCGAGGTCCGCGTGTTCGTCTCCGCGCACGGCGAGGGCAAGTTCCTCCTCCCCAAGGAACGGGAACGGGAGATGCTCCGCGAGCTGATCGACAACGACCAGGTCGTGTTCCGGTACGTGGACGATCAGGGGCGGTACGCGGGCTACCCGTGGTGCCCGAACGGTGCGCTGGACAACATCGCCGCCATCTGCAACCGCGAGGGGAACGTGTTCGGCGTGCAGCCCCACCCCGAGCGCGCGTTCTTCCGGTATCTCCATCCTGACTGGACGCGGACGGGAGATCCGGAGGCCCCCGGAGACGGTCGGGCGATCTTCGAGTCTGCCCTCGACTACGCAGCTTCGAAGGCCTGATTAGGTGCGTGAACTCGAAGTCCTGACGTGTCATCGCCGGTGTACTTGTAAACGCCTCCCTTAAGTACGAGGAATGCAATACATGTATTGCATGCAAGGCGTGCGACTTGGAAGACGCACCAGAGGGGCGGGAAAACCGACGACCTCCCTACGGCTCTCGGAGAGACAACTCCAGGAGATCGACGACATCGTAGGGCGAACAGGGATGCGCTCGCGGACGCAGTTCATCGAGCAGGCGATTTCGCGGTACATCGAGGAACTCGCGGAGACAAAGATCGTCGTCGTTAGGGCGTGGACAGAGGCGAAGGCCACGGCGGCGATTCTGAAGTACCTGAGAGGAAGACGGTCGACCCACGTGTCGGACATCGTCGAGGCGCTCGGCATGGAGCCCGAGCAGGCATTCCGGGTCGTGGACGCGCTGATGAAGGAGGGGAACGTTGACCGAGCTTCGTGAACCAGGCGATGCCGTCGTCGGAGAGAAGCTCGTCGCATGGGGTCGCAAGATCAGCCGGGTTCACCTGATTTCCGGGACCGGAGCCCATCGGGGGCAGAGCGTCGACGTCTGGGGCATACCTGCCCAGTGTCGGATCGACATCGCCGTGCGCCTACGGTAGCTCGATGAAGTGCAGAGGCGATCTGCGAGCCTGCGGAGGGGCTGGACACGCATCCGTGTGACCGTCCTCGTGGGTGCGGTAGCCGTGACCCTGACCACGGGGCTTGCTTGGACTTGGCTGACTCACCTCTGGGCGATCGCCATCGCGCGCTGCGCGTGCTGCCATGAGCGCATGAAGTCGCAAATCGCGTTCCCGTACTCCAGGAGGCCCCAATCCTCGTACGCCTCCGCGAGGGACCGCTCGGACCGTGAGATCTCCCGGTCCACCTTCCCCTGGTCGTCCGGATCGTTGACGGGCGCCTCCATCGCCTCCGCGAGCGCAATCCGCGCGAGCATCTCGTCCGCCTTCACGAGGAGGTTTGCGATCAGATCGCACTCGGCGTCGAGGTCTGCACGCTTCTCGGGGGTCCACATGCTCGCCGTGAGCCGGCAGTGGACCGTGCGGACGCCTGAGTCGTCGTCATCGTCATCATCGTCGTCCTCGTCGTCATCGTCCCGGTCGGGGCAGTCGCAGTCGTCGTCGTCGTCCTCGTCGTCATCATCATCCCCGCCCTCGTCGTCGTCGCCGTCCCCGTCGAGGACATCCGGGCCGCCGGGGTTGCGATCGCCGTCGTCGCCGCCGTCATCATCCCCGCCATCGTCGTCCTCGTCGTCGTCACCGTCGTCGCCGCAGCCGTCGCGATCGTCGTCGCCATCGCTGCCCGAGCAACCGCAACCGCCGCGGTCCTCATCATCGTCATCATCCTCGTCATCATCCTCGTCGTCATCCTCACCGCCCTCGTCGCCGTCGCCGCCAAGGATGCCTGCGCCGCCGGGTGTGTCGTCGCCGTCTCCTTCTTCGTCGTCACCGCCATCATCATCCCCGCCATCGTCGTCCTCGTCGTCGTCACCGTCGTCGTCATCCTCATCGTCGTCGTCGTCTTCGACCTCGAGCTTGATCAGTACGTCTACCGCCGCGCGTTCGCAGAGGAACACGTTCTTCCCGAGCTCGGGGTCGAGGTGGGCGCCGTCGATCCACCACGGGAGGATCTCATACGTGAATGCCAGACCCGCGACCGCGTCCGCGTCGAGGGAGAGGGAGAAGCCCATGCTCGCGTCGTGAGCGTGGACCTTGAGCGTGACGAGCCCCGTCTTCTTGTCCCGCTTCGACTCGACCGCGACGTCCTGTTCCCACGCGTCGATCCACAGCGTGTCGTGATACCGGAGGGACTTCTTCGGCCAGTTGTCGGGCAGGTCGACCGTCGTGACCACGCCGTTCGCCCAGTTGATGACGAGATCGGCGTACGAACCCAGGCCCGCGGTCCAGGACGGCCCCAGGACGAGGTCCACGCGGTCTCCGAGGTTCCTAGCGACGGACACATCCGGTGCCACTAGCGTTGTGATCGCGTGAGGCCGGAACGGGGCCGCGTACCCGAGACTCATCCAGACGAACCGCTCGGCGTCGTCCAGGTTCCGGACGAACCGCCAGTCGCCGTGGTCGATCGCCTCGCCCTTGAGAGCCCGGAGGAGAGACGCCGCCTCCGACTTCAGCTCGTCCGCGCCCGCGATGTGGATCTCGAACGAGACCTGCGCGCTCCCGCGGTCGTCGTCCGTCACCGTGAGCGTGACTCGATAGTCCCCGGGGAGGGCGTACGCGTGTTCGACGGAGTCCTCGGCGGCGAACGGGAACGTGCCGCCGGGAGAGGGGAACGGGTCGGGCCCGACCCCGTCGTTGAAGTACGTCCCGCCCTCCAGGACGGTGCCGTCCCCGAAGTCCCACTCGAATGCGAGGTCGTCGCTCCCCACGTCGTCCGCCGATGCGTTGAACGTGATCGGGTCGAGCGGGAAGTAGAATCCCGCGGGGAGGTGCCGGTCCTGGTCCTGCGTGACCTCCTCGATCGACGGGGACGGGTCGACGTTGGACACCGCGATCGTGGCGAACGCAGTCCCGCACCCGCCGTCGTCGTCGCACACCTCGACCGTGACGAGGAACTCCCCGTTGTCCCCGTAGACGTGGTCTGCCGCCAACGATCCCGTCGTCGGGACTCCCGCACCGCCGGGGACCTCCGTCACCGAGAGGCTCTCGACGGAGCCGTCGCCCCAATCGACCACGGCGGTGAAGTCCTCCACGGAGTCGCCGGCCCCGAGGTCGAAGCCCGGGTCGGAGAACGCCGCCTCGAACGCGATGGCAGCCGCCTCGTCCCCGCCGGCGTCGTCCGCCGCCACGGTCGGGGCCACGTTCGCGACCGTGATCGTCGTCTCGTAGGTCACCACGCCTCCGTCGTCGTCCTCCACGGTCAAGGTGACGAGGCACGCGCAGTCATCGCCGTACGTGCGCGAGGAGCCGTCCGTGGCAGTGAGGGGGAAGGTGCCGTGGGGGGACGGGAACGGGTCGGGGCCGACGCCGTCGTTGTAGTACGTCGTGCTCTCCGTGGGGCCGTGCGTCCACATCCAGATGAACGTGAGATCGTCGCTCCCCGGGTCCTGAGCGGTCGCGGCCAGGGAAACGACCTTGCCTTCGTCGACGGACACCGAGTCCGGCGGGGACACGGTTAGCGCGGGCGGGAGGTTACCGATGGAGAACGTCGTCGTGACTTCGACGACGCCGCCATCGTCGTCCTCGACGCGGAGGGTCACCGTGTAGATGCCGTCGTCCCCGTACGTATGCGAGGAGGAGTCGGTGGCGGTGAATGGGAACGTACCCCAGGGGGAGAGGTCCGGGTCCGGTGCGGCGCCGTCGTTGTAGTACGTCGTGCTCTCGGTGGGGCCGAGCTCCCAGGTCCACGTGAACGTGAGGTCGTCGCTGCCCGGGTCCTCGGCGGTGGCGGTGAGCGTCCAGGCGACGCCCTCCTCCTCCGCGACGAACTTCGGGGGCAGAATCGTCAGCCCCGGGGCGAGGTTCGACACGGAGAACGTGCCCCCCGACATCGTGATGCCGTCGTCGTCGTCCTCCACCTTCAGGTTCCAGGCGTAGACGGCGTCGTCGCCGCACACAAGCGTCTGCGCGTCCGTGACGTCCCGCGGATGAACGTCAGGACTCGGGTCCGGGTCGGGGACGGTCGAGGGATCGTTCGCGTACAGGACGGGCGCGGACCAGCCGGTGCAGTCGCCCGACCACGTGTACAGGATGTCATCGCTGCCCGGGTCCGCGACCTGGGCCTCGAAGCCGAGGGACTCCGCCTCGTCCCCGGAGGGGATTGTCGTGAACGCGATTGTCGGCGCGACGTTGTGCACGGTCACGGAGGAATCGCTCGTGTCCGTGAGCACTCCGTCGCTGACCTCGAGGCGGACCGTGCCCGTCCAGTCGTCCCCCCACGCATACGTCGCGAACGGGTTCGGCGAAAAGGGCGTGTCCCACGTGCCGTCGGCGTCGAAGTCCCATCGGTACGTCAATGGATCACCGTCTGGCTCAGAAGACAATCCAGCGTCGAATTCTAGGGGTGATCCTTCGTCGCCAATGTAGGGTCCTCCTGCGCTCGCCACTGGCGGTTCCTCGTCCGAGAAGGGGCCCATTAGGGGATATCGGTCGAGACTGTCAGAATCGATAAGGTAGGGATTGTCACCGATTCCGTCTGGATTCGGACAGTCGTCCTGACTCGGTCCACTGCATTCATCTGGACCAGCAAAATCCGACCAGTAATTGCCACCGTCTGGATACCCATCGTCCCAGGTATTCTCGCTACCGCGATTGTCAAAAGCCTGAACGGCGCTGTCGAGGAAGTTGTTGTGGTAGACTCGAATGTCGGTCGAGGAAAACATGTGTAAACCGGTGCCCTCCGACGCAGTGATGTTGTTCGCCACAATCTCAAGTCTGGTGGAGCCTGCCAAGTACATTCCCCACCAACGTCCTGCGATCTGGTTGCGACGAATGACAACGTCTTCCGCGCTAAGCACGTCCAACGCTCGGTCCGCGACGGTGACTAAATTCCTAGTGAGCGTCACATTCCTCACCCCCAACAGCTGAACTCCCGTGACGGCGGTATCGGACTCCACCCGATTCCCAGTGGCGCTGCTATTGTCGGTCAAGGCGAAACTGATTCCGCGACGATGGATCGCCGTTACTTGGCTATTCACAATGGTCACGATAGTTGAACCATGAACAGCGATTCCGTCGTTGCTATCCGAAATTGACGCATCCTCCACTCTCCCATTCTTGATATCCTGAAGAGTTATGCCGTTGAAAGTCCCGCCGCCACCGTGGACGCAGATGTTCCGGAGAACGAAGTCCATGTCCGTATTCTGAATTGCAATGCCGTCTTCGGCGTTGGCATCGATGTCCCATCCCTCGATCACGTAGGGGTCGTCCGGCGTGCCACTGCCTCCCCTGACCCCGTTTTCAGGCGTGAACTCAGCATTGCTGGAGATTTTGATAGGGTCACGTGGACTGCATGGCGTTGTCTGTTCTGACCCTGGAACATAAGCGATGATGGAGGCGATGACCGAAGACACGATTGTCACACAGACCGTGAGTGTCCGAAGCCCGGTCGGCGTCGATACCGTTCCCCCCGTTCGGTCGAGGTCATGCGGGACATGAACTTGATTGCGCAGCCTGCCACCTCCCGAACGTTGATGGGTATCTCGCTATTTAGACCATTTGAATTCTTTACTACCTCCCTCTACGCACGAGACCTCGAGCTCTGTGCATCAAAGGTGACTGTTTCTCGAGGAAAGGGGTTCTGACAGTCCGGACACACATCACATCCGTGCCGACCGAGAAGCTCGAGGCGACCGTCGCTTCGGACGCGCGCCAAGAGGACCTGAAGCGCCAGCTGAAGGGGTCACTGCGTTGTTGCAGCCGCACCCGACCGGGACGCACGCTCTACCGATCGTCAACGACACGATCAGGCTGTGCACTTACCCTACTATCAACGAACGCTCCCTCGCCCGCTTCACCACTTCGGCGGCAATAGCCCTGCACTCCGCTCCATACTCAAGGAACGTGCTTGCGTCTGTAGCGTTTACAACCTCACTCGCTCCTTTGCCCGCAAAACCATACTCCGAAACCCACTGAAGGGGCGCGACGACGTCACAAAGCCATCCCAACCTGGCCACATGCCTCCTGGCGAGGCGAACCACTTCACCGTCGTCACCTCCGAGCGAATCGACTACGGGCCTTAGGTGGATTCCCACCTCGTGCTTCTGAGGTGGTTCGTAACCAGCGAGCGCCAGTAACGATTTCGCGGCGAATTCGATGGCTTTTGAAGAATGAGCCACCGAATCGGCATGGTCTGAAGAGACCACGTTCTCTGCGTTCTCCAGGAAACGGCTGCATTCCTGAAGCCACCGCTCAGCTTGCTCCTCGCTAGGTTCCGTCCTAGCAAGAGGTTTCTTCGTCGCCTCCGTCGTTTCCCGCTTGGACTTCTCTTCGATGTAGTCTATCCCTTCCGCCGTGATGTCGTAGCGTGGATCCATAGGGGTACTCCCACCGACGATGACAAACTCTCCGTAGCCAAAGGGAGGGCGAACGAGCTTCTTCTCAATCAAGTACGTAAGTTCTCGAGCGATGTCCCCGACAGGTACATCCGGGATTTTCTCAGCCAGTTCCTCTTGTGTCTTGCCTCTCCCATAGACGGGATAGAGATGCCCAAGAATCTTGTCACGCAGCGCCGCCAAACTTGTCTGTCCCATGGCTCACTGATTGCTGTGACCCCATATAACTGCTGTTCCTCGACCTGAACGGTCGTCTCCACAGTGCTTACAAGTTCACTCGGCGGGCGCAGCCTATTCATAGAAGCGGCGCCCTGACTCGCTCGGGTGATGCGGTTGCCTTCAGACGAGCAAGAGATGCGTGACTACGTGAGATGGCTGGTTCGCAACCGCTATCAAGATGCGCTCCCGATTCTCGCCGCGTCGACCTCAGGCTTCGGTTCAAGGCTAGGCTTGCTCGAGCGGGACCTCGCGAATGCGCGAAAGCTGCTCGGCGAATTCCGTGGGGAACAAGCCCGAGCTCTGCATGATCCTCTCAGAATCTCTCGGATAGGCGAGGATGAGAAGCTACACGAGTTCTCGCAGTCTCTGTACTACTCTGTCCTAGAGTGCATCGCTAGGCTCCAAGTGATGATTGAGCTCATGCTTCTCTACTATGGCTGCCTCAGGATCGGCGTCGGAAGGCTCCCTGGAGTTCTCACGGAAAGAGGAGGGGTCAACTACGAGAACGAGGTCGGCCGTATCCGGAGACTGCGCATCCGCGATGTCTGGGCAGATTTCAAGTTCCCCGACGTCAGGGGCTATGTGTGCTCGACGAGTGAGAAAGCCCTTCTTAGGCGGGTCCTGAATCGGACCGCGAAGACGATTCGAGGCTACCTACTCGACCTTGCTGACTTTAGAAGGAATTTCCTGGCAGTTCACAACAAGTACAAGCACACGATGGTGGAGATCGTGGATCGATATGCGACTGTCCAACGCGACGCAGGTATCGACTGTATGCCCCAGTTCTACGTCCGGAGCAAGGAGAGGAGCCCACGGAAACGACAGTGGAGAGTGTACACGTACGCGGTGCGCAGTGACGAACGCTTCCTCGATTATCTTGAGTCGCTCATCGACAAGTGGGCCACTGTGACAGCCAGCCTCAGCGATACCCACCTACAATGGCTCGTAAACAAGGGCAACGCGGCCTTCCCTCGGCACATAGACGTCAAGCCTGATGAAGCGCCGAACGTGAAGGCCGCCATCGATGGTGAGCCCAGTTTCCGTCACGTGGTCAACTTCCTCGGAGCGTTCCACATAACATGGATGCCCAAGGCTGTCCAGAGGATTGAACGATCTCTGCGACGAGGCTACGTTGCCCGCCTCGCACTAGATATCATGGATCCCCGGAAGCTGAGGAAGGTTAGAATTGCCAGGAAGTCGGCTCAGAGTTCCTCGTCATGACATGGACTCTCGGCTCGCCGTCGGTCCACAATCCAGTCGGGCGGCAACCGCGAATCGCAGCCGCGATGTGTCGCCGCAACCCCCTGGGATTACGTCAGGCGCGAATCCATTTTATCCGTGCGCATCGTCAACGGTTGGGACAGGCTCCGGACGGACAAGTGTTGCCCCCGCGCTCACCCGGCCGCGGGGGTCTGAGGCTCGGGAGGGTTCGCGGTCTCCATCACGAGGGCGGTCCCCGTTGAGGAGAGCCGGACGGTGCCTCGCGCCGGCGTTTCCACAAGGACGTTCTTCCGGAGCATCTTCACGTTGTAGTGAAGCCGCTGCCTGGAAATCCCGAGGCGGCGACCGAGGTCCGCCTGGGTCATGCCGCCGTGCGCGTGGAGCGTGTCGAGGATCGTGAGCTGCAGGCGCGAGAGGAGGAGGCCGTGCTGCACGGGGGCGCCGTCCGGGTAGAGGATGCGGTGCCGGCCGTCCCGGACGGAGCGGACGAAGCCCGTGCGCTCGAGGACCCAGAGGTGGTAGGCGAGCGTCCCGTTCCTCACCCCGAGCGCGCCGCGGAGGTGCGCGTACGGGGTTCCCGGGTTCGCCTGGAGAAAGCCGAGGATGCGACCCCGGGTGAAGTGGTCCAGCGCGCGATCCGCCGTCATCCGGAAGAAGAGGAGGCCGGCGAGGAGGGCGACGGCGACCGTCGCGAGGCCGATCGCGCCCCAGGGGAGCGGGAGGACGGCCTGCGACTCCACGACGATCCCGGGCTCGCTCCGGCAGAGGACTTCCCCCGTGTTCGCGTCGACCGTGGCGCCGTAGACCCACGTCTGGGAGGGACCTGCGGACCAGGACACGGAGACGTCGTAGTCGAAGTCCGTGCCGTTCCGGACCGTGGCCCTCGTGACCTCCGCGACGGGATCCTGCGCGCCGAACCGGGTCCGCGCGTCCTCCACCATGATCGCGGCGGCCTGCGCCGCCGGGACGTCCGGGCTCCCGGAGGATTTGTACCACGGCCACATCTGGACGGAGACCACCATGAGGTCCGGTTCCCACCCGGGGACCCCGTCGGCGACCGTCGCCACGAACCGGTTCCACAGGGGCGCGCCGCCGATGTCCTCGGTCGCGGTGAGACCGACCTCCCACATCCGTTCCTCGCTCGGAAGGCCCGCGTTGTAGACCTCGAGGATTACGAACGCGCTCGCCGAGCCCGCGTCGAACCCGACCGCGGTCGCTACGGTGCGGACGACCGCCTCGAGATCCTCCTCGCGGGTGGACGCCGCGACGAAGCTCGTGTTCCCTTCGAACGACGCGTGCGCGAGCCGACCGGACGCCAGGTAGGACGCGCGAATCTCCCCGCGGACGAGCGGAAGGGCGTACGCCTCCACGGCGCCCGGGCTCACAGGGCACCCGGGGTGGGTGCGGGGGTCCTCGAGCGGGTACCAGAAGGGCGCCCGCGTCTCGTCCACGGACTCGTTCAGCCGATCCGCGAGCCATAGCGTGAGGTTGTCGGCCTCCGAGCGGTCCGCGAACCCCGGGTCGGGCCAGACGAGGACGGGGGTTGCGGTCGCCGTCGCCGGAGGGGAGGCGAGGAGGAGTAGGGTCGCGACGAACGCCAAAGCGCCGAGTCTCATCGCATAGGCATGGGAAACGAGGGACTTGAGGAGATTGGTTCTCGATTTTGACCCCAAGGAAGGCGTGCCTCCGGGAGTGAAACCAAGGATGAAGGTCGAGGGCCCCGTGCCCCCTGCGATGTCCTGTGCGCCTGCGATCTCCGCCGGCGAGATGCGATGCGTTCGCGTGCACGGAACGGAGGAGTGTACTTGTCACCTGCGTCTGAAGTCCCCATGCGCGTTGTCCGACGGCACTCCGGTTGTCCCCGTCGCGTCAGCACGTCAACCCCTCCGTCATCCATGGCTGAAAGGGCGTCAGCGATCGGCGTTTGGGCTTTTGATGACCGCAGATATGATATCGGACCGTTAGCAATTCGTCCGCTATGCCCCCTCGACTACGCGTCTATGTCGCTTCGCCCTACGGCTTCGCTGAAAGCTCGCAAGATTTCATGAGGAAGCTAGTCACCTTGATTCTGGATGAGGGCCTCGAACCGATTAACCCGTGGGATCTTACGGACACAAAGGAAATCCGCGCGGTGCAAGAGATGCGGAACCCCGAAGAAAGGCGCAGGGCATGGCAGACATTGAACACGAAAATCGGGGAACGAAACAGGGAGGGAATCGACTCCTGCGAGATCGTCTTGGCGTGCCTAGATGGCCCGGATGTAGATTCTGGAACCGCGAGCGAGGTCGGATACGCGTTCGGCAGAGGAAAGAAAGTCATCGGCTATCGCGGTGATTTTCGGATGAGCGGAGACAATGAAGCCTCAGTCGTCAACCTACAGGTCCAGTACTGGATCGACGCTAGCGGTGGGAGCATCGTCAGATCCTTTGGTGAGCTGCCCGAGCAGCTGCGAACACTCCGTCGCGACATGCCACCTCGGCCCGGGGCCCTGAAGCGGAGTTGACTCGCGAGTTTCGTGGTTCAGAACCATTCTTCTTCTTGCGATCCACGGCGCTCGTTTTGTCGCTGACTTTCGCGGAGCAGATTAGTCCTGGGATGGCGATAAGCCCGATTCCTAATCCAGTCTTCAGCGGGTTCCTCCCGACGGTTGAACAAGTTATCAAGAACCCCGACAAACTCGTCTACCTTCTGTGCGATCACCCGCAGGTCAATCGTCCGGTCACTGTCCTTCAAGCGGACGCGTGAGACTGAAGGAACCCAAGTCGCCCCATGGGGCCGAGCAAGCCCCAGCTCCTCGAGGCGCTGTAGGAGCATTGCCAATCGAGGAACGCACTCGCGTTCGATTTCCTCGGCTTCCTGGCGGAATTGCTCGAGCTCGGTCAAGATGCGACGGCTCTCCGGGTCCTGAGACGACCTTGTAGGGGCCGAGGCCAAGAACGAAACACCTCGGGCACGTGCGGTGACTCGCAAGCGATAGGAATTGACCCTTGCCCTCAGATAATACGCGCTCAAGACTGCCAAGAGGTTCTGGTAGCGCTTCCCGACGGCGTACCCCCTCGAGCGTAAGACAGCCATCGCAGCAAGACAAAGAAGCGCGTTGTCGGTTCCGTCTTTCAGGCAGGTCATATTCGAGGGGACGAGTAGATTCCTAGGAAGAACCTCCTCTTCACCTTCTTCCAGCAGCACAGCTGTAGCTTTTCGACGAAGGAAACGACGTTCGTACGCCCACAGGTTGCGGGCCAAGGACAAAACCACTATCGGAGAGTCGACCTCGCTGGGGGCGATGTTGTGCTTTCCAGCCGCTGCCCGGCTGAGGACCACCGAGTATGCGATATCGATCAGACTGTCGGTGGCTAGCGTCTGCAGAAGCTGGACGGCACTGTCCAATGCCTCGAGAGCTGGGCCGGCGTGCGCCTCTCGGACCGCGGCGAGGGCCCCAGAATTACGGACGGTCAGGGGCTGTTCTCCGCGTTCATTGGGATGAGGATTCCGAAGAATCCACTTGTGCCGCTCGAGGATTTGTGCATTCCCCTCCGGCTCGGGACCGAAGAGGTAGATTCTTACCAGAAGAGGGGTGGACTTGTTCCACACCCGAATTTCGAAGAGAGACTGGACCGAGATTAGGATCTTCGTGAAGGCGGTCGTTCCAATTACTCCTCCGGCAATGCAGGAAAAAACGAGGGCATAGAGTTCATGAAGATTGCTGACGACGAGTTTTCCCTGGTGGAGCGCCGACATGGCACGAACACGTTCGAGCGTTTCATCAGCGCGCGTGAACGCATCAGGCATTCGCTATCACCTTACTAAGCAGATCCCGGTGTCGTTTGTCAGGAATGCTCCAAAGCTGAGCACGTTTCCCCACCCCCCCCGTTTGAGAAGGATGGCGCCGTACGACGTGAGCCCTCGAGAGGCGAAACGCCTCGCCAAGTGATTTCAAGTACAAGCTGACAGTTCCCGCAGAGAGGCTTGTTTTCACACAGATTTGGGCTGTCGTGAGCTCTTCTCCGGATAACAACACTTCCAGCACCCGAACGGCTGCGCGTCGCTGGTTCATCAAGCGCTCGACAGCGCTCTCCAGTTCCACAAGCGTTCTCTCAGATCGGCTTTCTTCTTGGTGAAGGTCATATTCCCCGGCGTCCTTGAACTCCTGCTGGCATATCTTGTTCACCTGCTCTCGAATCTTCCAATTTTCAGTGTCGATGTACACGTACAGGACCTCCAGTTGCCGGTACCGCTCCCCGTACCGTTCGAGCGCTGCCTCTTTGAGTCCTTCATCCAGAAACTTGTGACCCTCCACTGGGAGGCGGAGGTAGTCCTTGGCCGGTGGCACAATCGGGTATCCGATCAGGGCGTTGCGCCCAGTAGCCTCGCGGAGTGTGTTGAGAAAGCGACCGGCCTCAGGAGGACTTCTCCGGAAGGCGTCGTAGTGTCGTTGCGCTTTTGGCCCAGTCACGTTAATCGAGAAGCACCTCTTGTACAACTGCCGATGTGCGAGGCGGGACGCAAGTTCTCTGCCCCGGAGTGCATCGGAGTCGCTTTTCACCCATAGTGAATCGCCGTGTGCAAGGGCATGGAGGAGCTCGTCATCGCCTAGCACATAAAGCGCTGGGAACGCGTCGCCTTTCAAAGTCAATCGAACTGCGTCAATGAGCATGGCATTGGCCGCCATCACCGCGTGATGAAGATAGGCATGACGGAACAGATACCACCGGCCCTTGATTACGTCCTCAACCGCACTGAGAATGATTTGATTGTCGCGCACGACGAGTCGGTCCGTGCCGTCTCTTTCTTCCAGCATGAATCCGCTGTAGATGGCGTCGTCATACGAGGCGCTAGGAAAGCCGAGGAAAGCGCTGTCACGTCGGATATAGTCCAAATTGTCCGCGTCGACGATCCCAGAGACTAGCTCGCTGAGACCAGGTCGCTTATTGCTGAGAATCGCGCCAACTTCGGAGCGGGTATCCTGATCGAGAACATCCGCGACGAACCGGACGCTTTCCAATTCCCTCGGGTTCGCGCTGCTGAACTTGCTCCAGTAGTCCTGTATTCTACCATCCAAGACGAACTGCGTCACATCCTCATGAAGGGGCATGAATTCCGCGGTGAACGACGGCTCAAGTACGTGGGCGAAGCAACTATGGGCCACATCGTGCAGCAAGGCGGCGAGCCCCAAGAGCCGCTCCTTCTCACGTGAATACGGAAGATTGCTCTCCTTGATAACTCTCCGGGTCGCATGGAGCACTCCGATGCTGTGAGCGAGGCGTGAATGAGTAGCTCCCGGGTACACCAGGTACACCAGGTGGAGCTGACGCAGGCGGTTCAAACGCTGCATCTCAACGGTCTCGAGAACCTCGTATTCCTCCTCCGTGAGCGCCACGTCGCCATGCACGGGATCTCGAACGTACTGCATTCCAGGAGCCCTATAGGCGTCCTCATGGTATTAAACTTTCTCGAAATTATGAGTACTATCTTTGAGAAATGCGTCAAAGTTCATGGGATTGTCTGGAGGCAAGCGATGCCCATTTCAACCATTAAAACAGGATCCATGCAGGCTCTGAGCGTGAGGAGATCCGACGCCAATATGGCAAGTTTTGATGACGTGACCCCTGTTTATCTTTGAATTAGTCGCAAGACTTATCCCGGTGTGGAGCCATGACACGGGCGAATGAAGTCGGCTGGCATGCGACGGCTCCTACAACGCTACATGCGCACACCCGCAGGCTCGCAGACCTTACGTTTCCTCGAAGAGGTCCCTCTCCTCACGGCCTTCGCACTTATGATCCTGGCTACTCGAATCCTCTTGGAGCCCATGATCCCCACTGACTTCCCTCAGATCAAGATTGCGCTCTGGCTGCTGACCTGGATCGCCTACCTGTTGGCAGTCGCGAAAATCGTTAAGCTTGGCGTGAAAGACCTGCTCGGGGCTGGAACGGCGTAGAAGTCGAGGATCTGGCGGCGGTGGAGCGCCCGTCCTCCGCGCGAGGTTTACCCACCGCCGTCCCGTGTCACTCTTTGGGGACGCCCAAGTTGTCAACGACATTCGGGTCTGGATCGGGCTAACTCTTCGTGTTCCTCACATCTTGCCTTTACCCGCTGATAATTCGGTACAGGCTCCAAGACCGCCATGACAAAATCCACTTTCTCAGAGACCCAGGGCTGGCCAAGACCTCGAACGGCTCTGGCGGCGAGATGGACAGGCGGCTGAGCGACGGTCCTCGCGACCTCTGTCTCTGCACCATCAAGGCTGAGGGCGGTCGATGAGAAGCCTAATCTTTTCGCGCTAGTGGGACACGCCGAGTCCCCACGAGCGCGCGGAACCTGAGCAACGGGGTTCCTCAAGCCCTCCTGAGCACCACGTCGCCCTTGTCGTTGACAAAGTAGACGATCGTGTCTCCGATTTCGAGCCCCTCTTGCGACCTCTTGTCGAGCAATTCCCTCACGTCCTTGAGGAGGGCAATCTTCCAACCTGCAGTCACCTTGGTCGTTCCCAGAATCCGCTCGGCCATAAGGGAGGTTCCGGGCCGAAAGAGACTCAAAAGGTATTTCCGGCCTTGGGACAATTTAGGTCTTGAGGCCTAAAAAGGTCTGGAGGTTTGGAACGATGGAATCCGACACGCCAGAATGCGGGATTTGCGGTCAGCCCCTTCTGCAGCCCGGGGAAGCGGATCGGCACAGAATCATTCATCTCGTTCCTGCTAGCCTAGCCGCGCCGCCGCATTGCGATCACCCCCCAATCTTCGTGCTCCTGTGGCAGGGACTTGTCGAGATCGTTCCCCTCGTGGTCGACACCACGTCCAGGCGCGTGCCCAAGATACCGTGGGCCTCGGACACGTTGCCCATCCCTGTGAGGAGGGTAATCGAGGTGCAGAACCTCAAGGATTCAAGGAGCGACGGACCGCACTATCCCCGGACCCTGGAGGGAGCGGGGGCCCTTGATCGCCTCTATCACCGGCTCGGCGGACCCAAGGCCCCACTGGAGACGGTTCCTGAGAAGAGGGGCCCCGGATTGCCTCCCTCGGACTGCACATGCCCGATCTGCGGCTTTGCGGTCCCGTTCAACCGCAAGGTCTGCCCGGGTTGCGGCGAGCCGTTCGAAGTCCCCAAGTCCGGCTATCGGGATGCAGTTGACTACGGCGACTACCCGAGCGACGATACTGACAGAGGAGAAGGCAACTGATGAGGGAGGCCACGAAAGGGGGGCTGACAATCGAGGCCGGAAGGCGATCACGGACGTGGTCGGCTCCACCGGGACGGAGCAGGGCACGGTCCCCTGGCCGCGAACAAGCCTTGAGACGAACCGCTTGGCGGACATCGTGTTGACCCGTGCGGAATGCTTCCCCGCGACGTTCCGCCCTTCCGGGAGGGAGCAAAGCCCCCCCGCGGGCCTGTCGGATTACAGGTGCATTCCGCACACGGCGCGAGGGACGGGGACAGGTTGGCCGGGGCGACCCTCGCGCGCACGCGCGCGCGCGAGGGATCGATTAAAATCGAACCCCCCCGTATCTCCCTCATACATTTAGACGATCGATTAAAATCGTCTGGTTCTTTAAAACTAATTCTTCCGGCGCATGATGGAGGCCCCGAAAAACCTTGGGGCCTTGGAACGGAAGCCCTTCAAAGACCCAACCCATGGGATAGGGCTTCTTGACCGGGAGAGACGCGGAAAGCCCGAAGCACTGTAAGGGACGCGCCGATGAGACCCGGCCCCATGCGCAACAGGGGACCGACTCTCCGGACTGAGCCGGGGTCAGCGAAGGAGCCCAACCCGGAGCGCTAGGAAGGCCGGCGAGAGCCGATGGAGAGTGACTAACCCACGAGTTGGGGACTCGGGACACCAACCCTACGGTGGCGGGAATCCGTGCGAAGGCACGGACCGGCCTCGTAGAACCCGCCTCGCGAGAGGTGTGGGAACGCCAACAGTACCCTACGGTGCAGGCAAGGTCGTGAGGAGCCCTAAAATGGCGTCGATCCACGGCCGAGTACGTGAGGGAGAGACACTCCGGCGAGCCCTTCCGAAAGGGCGATGACGCGGAGAGAGGAACGGATCAGGAGGCTACGCCGGGAGGCGGACCACCGTTCGGGAGGTGAAAAACCGATGGTCTACACGCCGGAGATGCGGACGCAGGTCCGCGCGAAGGCCGTGGAGGTGTACAAGCAGAACCTGACCGAGTGGGTCGAGCGCGGCGCGGTTCTGACGGAGACCGACGGCGGCCGAGTGCGGGCGGAGTTCGTCATCGGCGGGGAGGTCTACTCGCCCATCCCGCCGTTCCCGAAGGCCTACTTGGCCGACGCGGGGACGAAGCGGGAGGGGAGCTGGACGCGCCGAACGCTGACGAACTTGGACGGCTACATCACGAAGGCCCAGATCGAGGCCGACGTGGCGGACGCCGTGGCGGGCCTGCCCCTGGACCCCTCCAGGATGTAGGCGGCCGATCGAGCGTGGACGGCGCTATATCCGTCCTTTTCCTCGGGTGGCGCGCGATGATGCTGGAGCGACGAGCCGGACGCGTCGCGGACACCAGCCGCGGAAATTCGATGCGGCGCCGCGTCAGGGTCCCACGACGCGCAGGCGGTAAGACCGCATCGCTCTCGGGTGGTTGAACGGACCTCAGCGCCTACTTTGAGATCGCAGGACTTGGGCCGAAGGCCGAGGAGAGCCGCCTCGCGACGGAATGGTTCTACCGGCGAGAGCGGGAAGGCTGGACGGAACTCGACCGCCTCGGAGTCCCGCGCCAGCGGTGGCGGGACATCCGGACGTCGGGCGAGTGGGACGCGTTCTACTGCGCCGTGTGGGCTTCCACGATGAAGGCCCTCGCGGACGCGTCCGGTCTGTCCGTCTCCCGAATCGCCAAGGCCCTCGGGGACAAGAGCCCGTTCGGCGTCCGCCACATATGGTAGGACGCCCCTTTCGGGTGGTTGAACGACACGGAGCACAGGAATCGCAGCGAGTCGCGAGGTCGAACGGCTCCGCATCCGGGAGGCCGAGGGGATCGGCGGGCCCGCGGTGCGGTGCGGCGTATGCCCGGACCGGCACTGGATCCCGGCGGAGGAGGCGGAACCCTTCTACCCGGAGGCCGTGACCGTGCCGCGCGAGTCCGCGCGGCCGTCTGCGGAGGCGACGGACTTCGTGGACGACAAGGGCGACGTGGTCTACGTCTGCCCGGCGCAGAGCCTCGCGAACTGAACCAAACCGTCTTCCCCCTTTTTCGGGTGGTCCGTTGAACCCCCCCACTCGGCGGGCCATCCTCGACTTTTCCGGGGGGTCTGAGGCATTGGGACCCGGCGGTTTGGGAGCAAAGTCCTCCTTCGGGATGGCGCGCAACCTTCGTAGACGCGAGCTCCTGGAGATCCGCCGCCAAGGCCACGAGGAGTACCTGCGGAACCACTTTGGGCCGAGCTACACGCTCCGGATTGAGGGCGACGAAGCCGTCGTCCGGGGCCTGTGGGGAACGCTGACCGTGCGGATGCCGAGGGACGACCTCTGGGACTGGTACGCTCTCCGCAAGCGGGGCTTCTGAGCCCCGCATCCTTCGGGCGTGGTAGATCCGGGACCTCGGGGTTTCCGTTGAGGGCACCGTGGAGAACCACGGAACGACGTGTGGCGACGACGAGGATATACGAAGCGCCGCCGGAGACGGCGGCGTGGTCGGT
>Ga0209521_10000996_pt1 | contig 22730 bp, 17 predicted proteins | sample Rifsed19ft4_FD_184016 | JGI IMG/M metagenome (GOLD analysis project Ga0209521, IMG submission 184016) | Soil microbial communities from Rifle, Colorado, USA - sediment 19ft 4 (version 2) | ecosystem: Environmental > Terrestrial > Deep subsurface > Rock core/Sediment | place: Rifle, Colorado...
CACTCCAAGAGCGCTTCCGGCGTTGCCTCCTTGCACTCGTAGACGGCATCGTCGCCGTCGTTGTTGTTGAAGATGATGCGGCGCTCTTGATGGGCGGCTTTCTTCCGCATGGCCGTCCATGAGTCTTCGCTGGTCGCGCCGGCTCCGTCGTCGGCGGTTTGGCGATGCTGCAGGCTCTTACCGATGTCGAGTGGGTAGACAATCTGGTCTTCATGCGCGTGGAGCAAGCACATATCGTTGGTGATGATTTCGAAGCGCGGATCGGCGGTCCTGTCGGAGACCCCAATTTTTTTGGTCAGATTCTCGTCATGATCGTCCCTCTCGTTGCGTGCCTCCTTAACCAGGCCAGGACCGGCTGGCAAAGATGTTGGATTCTTTCTGGCGGAGTGCTCATTGTCGGTGCCACGGTGCAGACCTACTCGCGAGGCGCGGCCATCGCCTTGGTGGTCGTGATTTTCCTGTCTGCTCTGAGCTTCGTCCCCCCCAAGCGCAAGTCCTTGGTCGTTGTTGTCCTCGTCGGTGGGTTTTTCCTATTACCGCAGAACTTCGTTGAAAGAGTGAAGACGATCAGGGAACTGTTACCCTCAGGGGAAACTGAGACGATTCGCCCGGACAGCTCAATCCAAGTGCGGAGGCTTTTGAACCAAGTTGCATGGCGTCAGTTTCTTGGCAATCCCCTCATCGGTGTGGGGGTGGGGAGCTATAGCGCCCGTTTCTCTGAGTATTCGGGAGAAGTGAGCTCCGCCGCCCGCAGCTACAAGGATCCGGGAGCGCGTCGATATCCCCACAGTCTATACCTGGAGATTGCCGCGGAGACGGGCGCCCTGGGCCTAACGACTTTCGGGTTAGTGCTTGTTGCTTGCTTTGCGATGCTGAGCGGGGCTCGTCGCGACCTTCTTGCGACAGGGGATCCAACAACGGCGTGTTTTGCTCGAGCTCTTCAGATCGCCCTGGTCGCATATCTTGTTACGAGCCTTTTTCTCCACGGTGAGTTCGCACGCTATCTCTGGATGGTTTTTGGGTTCGCGAGTGCTGTTTATCGGACCTCGACGCCCGGTAACGTAGTCGGCGCGGTGCCGAGGTAGGAGAGCGCTCAGTGACACCGATCCCCGTTTCTCGGGATCACTCACGCCCATCCGCTGACCGCACATACACCCTGCGTCGCCCCGTGGCCATCATCCTTTCAAGATTCCCGTTGGTCACGGAGACTTTCATACTCAGGGAGGTTCTCGAGCTTGAAAGACAGGGACAACCGGTCCGCTTGATACCGCTGCTAAAGCTAAACCCTGAGGTTGTTCACGCGGAGGCGCTACCCTGGGTCGACAGGGCCCTGTACACGCCCTTTCTATCGCCGGAGATTCTCCGATCGAACTTGACCTTTCTGCGCAGGGAACCTCGACGATATGTTGCGGTTCTAACCAAAGTGCTGCTCGGTTCGCTTGAGGGCCTGGGCGTATTCGTTCGGACGTTGGCACTCTGGCCCAAATCCGTCTACTTGGCGAGCCGGCTTCAGGAAGAGGGAATTCGACACATCCACGCCCACTACGCAACCTATCCGACGTTAACCTCCCTTATCCTCTCGTCTCTAACAAACATCAGCTTTAGCTTTACGGTTCACGCACACGACATCTTCGTGGGACGTGCTCTGCTCAAGGAGAAGATACAGGCGGCCAGGTTTGTACGGACCATCTCTACGTTCAATAAGCGCTTCTTAGAGAAGGCTTGCCCCGGAATTGCTGATAGCAAATGTCGTGTCATTCATGTCGGCGTGGAGCCCGAGCGGTACGGTCCCAGGAGTTCACCATCTTTCGTCACTTCCCGGTCTCAGGGAGGGGCCGCCAAGATTCTCTCCGTTGCCCAGCTGAAACCCTATAAAGGCGTGCCTGTCCTAGTCCGAGCGGTAAAAGAGCTGGTAGACAGCGGTGTCGAGCTGAAGTGCGACGTGGTCGGTGACGGGCCGTTGCGCCCCAAGATCGACAGACTCATTTCGGAGCTTGGGCTGAGCGATGTGGTTCGATTGCTCGGCTGGCAACCCCAGCAAGAAGTCGCGCGGCTCATGGGACAAGCGACGGTGTTCGTGCTTCCCAGCATCCTTGCAAAGGACGGACAGATGGAGGGCATACCGGTCGCCCTCATGGAGGCCATGGCCGCGGAACGCCCGGTGGTGGCTTCATGCTTGTCAGGAATTCCAGAGCTTATAGACGATGGAGTCAACGGACTCCTAGTGCCCCCCAGCGATGCCGGTGCGTTGGCTCGGGCCATCCGGCGTCTTCTCGACGACGGAAAGCTGCGCGAAGCTATGGGAAAGCGCGGTCGTCAAAGAGTGCAGAAGGACTTCTTGCTTACTGGCTGCGTGGCGGAGCTACGAAGCGAGCTAGATCGTCACAACGAGTTCTTGTCCTTTGAGCAGCTTGGCGGTTTCAAGGAATGTGGGGAAAAGGCTCTTGCCGGCGGGGACATCGGACTGCGTCGGACGCATGACCGAGAGGACAGCCGCGTGATGGAACTCGTGGTGGGGGGCGAACCAAGAAAGGACGTCATCTATAAGACGCAGAAGTTCGTGGCGGGGCAGTCCGATGTGCCCAAAGAAAGAGCGCGTCGCGAGTTCGAGGTCCTTCAAACCCTCTATCGCCGTTTCCATGCACACGCCGGCTTGCCCAGCCCCGCCTCGTGCGACGAGCCACAAAGGTATGGCGTCCCTATGCCGCTGTGCCTCGACCTGGAGCGAGCGGCCATCCTCATGAAGGCGTGTGTCGGTTTGCCCCTGGACGTTCTTATCCGCAAGGAAAGGGCCGCATGGGGTAGAGGGCTTCGACCGTCTCTCGGTTCAGCAGTGTGGCGGGCCGGCCGCTGGCTGGCCCTGATGCAGCGAGAGACCGTCGAGAGCGCGGATGCAGAACCCGTATTGCAAGCCGTGCTGGCTTTCGCTCGTGACGACATTGCTCGGTGTCGGGAGAGGGGGATGTCCATTAGGCTCGCAGACAAAGCATTGGGACGATTGGAGCAGCTTCAACGTAACGTGGACCCAACGACTCTCGCGGTAGTGGGACATCACGGTGACCTGTGGCCAGGCAATATCTACGTCACTTCGGATTCGGTGGAGGTCATCGACTTCGAGGGTTTTCGCGACGGCCTGCCGTTGGAAGATGTTGCCTATTTCTTGGTACACCTGGGTCAGTTCTTTTCCTATCCTGGCCTCGGCAAGCAGCTCCAAGAAATCACTGCGTCCTTCCTGGACGGTTTCTGCAGTCTGGAAGAGCGGGCTCGGCCGACAGAGGCGGATATAGAGTTCTACCGTCTTATCAAGACAGTTCAAGTTTTTGCCCATAGCGAGCTTGGCCTAGCGGCCGCAGATCTTGCCGCGCGGTGGCGCCAACGCGCCTTATTCCGGATCCTGCGCGGAAGCTGACCGAGCCTATGGCAGCCGAAACAACCAATCTCGGAAACACGGCAGCCCGTGGGTTGATTTGGACCTTGCTAGCGACCATTGGAGGCCGTGTTGTTACCCTCATCAGCCTCGCCCTCCTCGCCCGACTCCTCGTTCCAGCGGATTTCGGGTTGCTCGCTCTTGCTCTTACTTTCATTACCTACGTCGAGACCGTCGGAGATCTCGGCACTGGCATCGCCCTCATCTATTGGCCGTCGCGAGAGAAGGAAGCAGCCCAGGTCACTTTTTGCGTCAACCTCGCCATGGGCTTCTCGTGGCTTGCCCTGAGCTACTATCTCGCACCTTGGGTGGCTGGGTTCTTCCACAGTCCGGCTGCACTACCAATCTTGAGGGCTCTCGCCTGGAGCTTCCCTCTCAAGGCCCTGGGGAACACCCACGACGCTCTCAGTTTGAAATGGATGCGTTTCAAGCTTCGCCTCCTACCCGAGCTCGGCATGGCGTCGACGAAGGCTGTCCTTTCCGTGCTTCTAGCCTTCTCCGGCTATGGTGTCTGGAGCCTCGTGTTCGGGCAACTCGTTGGCATAGCGGTTTGGACGCTGTCCTTGTGGACGCTCATACCCTGGAGACCCGCCGCTCGCGTTCCCATCGATCTTGTGGGGCCCATGTTGCGGTATGGCCGCGGAATCGTGGCGGTGAACGTACTCGCGGCAGTGCTGCACCACGCCGATCTGGTGGTCGTTGCACGAATGTTGGGGGCGGCGACCCTGGGTTTCTATCAGATGGCTTATAAGGTCCCAGAGATGACGGTGACTCTTCTCATGCGGACCGCCAGCAAAGTTCTATTTCCTACGTTTTCCAAGCTCCAGAAAGACGAGCGCTTAATGTGGGATGCCTACTTGGAGACGCTGCGTTACGTCTCGCTCATGATTGTCCCCGCTTCCGTAGGGCTGTTCCTGTTGGCCGAGCCAATCGTCCTCAGCCTGTTCGGGGAGGTCTGGAGGCCGGCTGTGCCCTTGCTTCGTGCCCTTGCCGTTTATGCGGGCGCGCGAGGCTTGGGAACCCATTCGGGTGACATCCTCAAGGCGACCGGCCGGCCTGGACTACTAGCCGCGACAGGTGTATTCAAGGCCATTCTGCTCGTCCCGGTCCTGGTCATCGCCGCTCGAACGAGTGCCTTGGCGGTCGCCACTGCCCTGGCGGGCGTGGCCTCGGTCGGGAGCATCTTCAATATTCTGCTTGTTTGCCGACTACTGTCGATTCCCGCTCGCGAAGCCTTTCAGAAGCTCTTTCCGGGGTTAGTTACCGGGGGGGCGGTGACAATCGTTCTGGTGTCGGTGGGAGATGCGCTCCAAAGGATGGAACCCTCGTTCGCTCTTCTGGGCGGTACGCTTCTTGGTAGTGTCACGGTTCTTGTCGTGGTGCGGTTACTGCAGCCCGAACTCTATGGCTTTTTGCGAACGAGGCTACGCCTACCTGGGCCCTCCGATCAAGATGCGAACGATTGGCGTCCCGGGGACGCGCCCGCGCAGCGCGTCGAGCAAGCAAGACAGGTTCCCGAGCTGGTTCCCTTCGCCCGCTTTCTGGTACCCATCCACGATCGCGACATCGTCAATTACTTCCTCGATAATCTCCTGGTTCCTTACACGACGTGGCAGAGGCTCACGCTGCCATTGGCTGGCCGCTTTGGATGCTGGGCCCGGAAGAAATGGCTGGCGGCTGCCTGGTGGGCCGGGGATAGGGAGGCCCCGTTCGTCCGGGGCAACGGGGGGCACCGAGTGTCCCGCGCGCAGAGTGAAACAATACGGGCGAACTTTGATGTCGATCTTGTAGCTAGGCTCCTGGGGAACGGGAAAGGGAGTCTGACGCTCGAATCGAGCCTGGAAGAACGTCGGCCACTCCGATGGATGTTGCTCCGCGACTATGAGTCTGGCCACCGCAATCGCTCCGTAGTCTTCGTTTTCGGCCAGCAAGACCTGCATCCATCGGCGATTCTCAAGCTCCGTTCTCACGACGGCCCGGGAGGATCGCTTTGCCACGAGTGGAATGCGCTTCGTCGCGTCGGCAGTCTGGCGGAGCTGGATGGAAGCGTCCCCCAGCCACTCGCCTTTCACGCCGATACGGAGTTTGAAGCTCTTCTCATTTCATGCCTTTCGGGGCGCTCGGCTTATGTCGAGATGCACCGTGCGTTCTTGCGTCGTGGGCGCATCGCGGACCATTTCCGCATGGCTGCCGAATGGCTGGCACGCTTTCATCTGGCGACGCGACGGTCCGGCTCCAGTGGGGAGAAATCTCTGAACTTGGAAGAACTAGTGGGCCTGGCACCGCGTGGATCGGTGGATGTCGATCGAGGATGGTGCGAACGCCTATGGGAGGCCTGGCATCAAACTCCATTCCCTATGGTGGCGAGCCATGGCGACTACTGGGCGAGGAACATCTTGCTGGATGGCGAGGGTTGCGACATGTCAGTGCGCCAGGCGCAGGAGTTGCCAGGGGTCGTGGACTGGGAACACTATTCCGCGCAAACCCCATTCTTTCTCGATCTCTTTCATTTTCCGGTGACGTACGGGCTCAACTTCCCCTGGAACCGCCAGGGAAAGGTCGATTTGGAGGAAGCGTTAACGCGAACCTTCCTTGAGGAGAACATAGTGTCTCTCGAGGTTCGCCGATACTTTGGGCATTACGCTCGGAGAGCCGGTCTCGAAGGAAGCCTGGTATCAGATATGTTTCACATCTATTTGCTGAATCGGCTTCCGGAATACCGAGCGGAGGAAAGGGCTGTATGGCTGCGCCTACATCGCGCTTTGCTGAGCACGGACCGCTCCGTGTTCTCTGGCTGATCGACTCGCTCACCCTGGGAGGTGCGGAGTCTTTGGTGGCTGAGTTTACTGGGGCGCTCGATCCTCGACGCTTGAGTGTCCAGGTTTGCTGCCTCACAAGCATTGGCGACAATCCAATCGAGGAAGAGCTTTGGGCGCGAAAGGTCGCTTGCACGAATCTGAATTCACGCCATCTTCGAGATATTGGCGCGCTGAGGCGGCTGGTGGGTTTGGTACGCCGAGAACGCTTTGACCTCATTCATGCACACCTCACTTATGCAGCGATCTGGGGGGCGTTGGTATCCCGTTTCACCAAGGTACCCCTTCTGACGACGCTTCATGTCAAACCTTCCACCGATCCTGTTTGGAGTCGCGAGGGACTCCGCCATCGTCTGATGTGCATGCTTCTCAGTGTCTGGTGTGCAAGAGTCCTCGCGGTCTCGAACAGCCTCCGCCGCGCCTACGTTGAGACGAACCGGATAAAAGCTGAAAAGTTGATAGTTGTTCACAACGGGGTGAATTGTCGGGCGACAAAAAGCGTGACGGCTCCTCAGGGACTATCGCTGCGTCGGAGTCTGGGGATTCGAGAGGACGCACCCCTCGTCACGACGGTCTCGGTTCTGCGCGAAGGCAAAGGAGTCGAGGTGCTTTTGGAGGCTACGCGCCAGATCCTCGCGCATCACGGTGATGTTTCATTTCTGGTAGTTGGAGACGGTCCTATGCGTAAGAACCTCGAGGATGTCGCCCTTGCTTCGGGAGTGGGCGACCGGGTTCACTTCCTCGGTTTTCGCCGCGACATCCCGACCATCTTGCGAGCGAGCGATCTTTTTGTGTTGCCCAGCCTAGAAGACGCGTTTCCGACGGTATTGATGGAGGCCATGGCCGCCGAACTCCCGATTGTCGCTACCCGGGTGGGGGGCGTTCCCGAGATTATCGACGCCCCGGCGACGGGCCGACTGATCCCGGCCGGGGATGCAGATGCACTCGGACGGGCAGTGATCGATCTCTTGGGACGTCCGGAAGAGCGGACTGCCATGGGAGAGCGAGCGCGCCGACGGGCGGAGGACCATTTCTCCATCGAGGTCTGGTTGGAACGGTTGATGGCTGTTTATCTCGATGTCGTCTCCGAGCAGCCCATCCGTTCCCTCGTCCCAATCGGATAGTCATTGTGAGACTAGTGGTCGTAGAGTTCTCCGGTCGAGGTGGTATGATCCACTATGTCTACCAATTGTGCCGCGGACTAAGCGAGGCCGGGGCGGACGTGACGCTCGTCACCGATTGCAACTATGAGCTCGACGGCCTCCCGCACCCCTTTCGCGTCAACAAGCTCCTCCGACTGTGGGATGCAAGACCGCAGAGCGAAAGTTCACCACGTCGGCCGCTGCGGAAAAAGCTCCGCCGCTTTGCTCGAGCCTTCATTTACTACCGGGAGTGGATCCGGTTGATACTTTACCTGCGTCGGCAGCGTCCCGACCTGGTGCAACTCGGTGACCTCCGCTTCGCCTCAGATTATCCCTTCGTTCTGTTGTTGCGGTTCCTGGGGCTCAAGTTGATCGATATCTGCCACAATGTCCGCCCCTTCGCGCTGGGTGGCGGTGGAGCCGGGCTGTTCCGCCTGTCGCGATGGGAGCAACTCCTTTTCGAGAAAATCTACCAGAGCTGCGACCTGGTCGCGGTTCACTTCGAAGCCAACCGTCGCGAGTTCCTGTCGACGTTCGCCGTCGAGCCCGATCGTGTTATTGCGATCCCACTCGGCAACGAGATGATTTTTGAAGAACTAAGAAATCCTTCCGCGAACGCGACACGTCTGCGCGAAGAGCTGAGCTTGTCCAGCGAGAACCAGGTGGTTCTGCTTTTCGGGACTCTTTCCCGCTATAAGGGCATCGAAGTGTTGTTAGAGGCATTCGCCATCGTTCGCCGAGCTGATATTCGGGCGCTGCTGGTTATCGCGGGGTTCGCCCTACCCGATTTTGATTTGAGCGCTATTTCTGCCCGCGTGCATGAGCTTCGTCTCGATGCCGTCGTTCGTATAGTTCCCAGGTACATCGAACCAGGTTGGGTGGCAGCTTGGATGGAGCTTGCAAACGTCGCAGTGTTTCCATACCGATTCGTATATCAAAGCGCCGCTCTTCAGGTCGCTCAGTCGCTCGGTGTGCCCGTGGTGGTGACGAATGTGGGGGCCATGGCCGAGGCCGTATCGGACAACGAGACGGGGTTGGTGGTTCGTTCTGAGGATGCGGCCGCGCTCGCCGAGGCCGTGCTGCGTATCCTCCATCAACCGGAGCTTGCGCACAGGCTATCGCGGCGTGCTGCCGAGAATGCGCGCACGCAATTCAGCTGGGGGCTAATCGCTCGCCGCCTACTCGACCGTTACCGCCTAGTCCTTGAAGATGGGCGAGTCAGGGTTCGATATCAACCAAAGGAAGGTCTGTAGCAGACCTTTTGACCTGAACTAGCATTTCGATGACCTACGACGTCTGGGCGAAGCGCAGATTCTTACTGATTCTGGTGGCGCTGCTCCTCGCGCGGCCGGCTCGAGCGCAGGAAGAACAACGCATCGAGACCGAGATACGATTGAACGCCATTGCGTACGGTAATTTCTTCCAGGCACCGGACGGTGCCGACAAGGAGAACGTGCAAGCAGCGGAAGCGCAGGCTCGCCTGACCTATGGGCTAGGCGAGAATCTCTCGACCAAAGTCTTCGGATACCTTAGCCTGACATCGTACAGACAATTCAATTCCTCCCCACGATTCGCGGGGGGGGTGATGCACGACAGCCGTCCGCACGCGGTTGAAGTCTCTGCCGAGCTGGAGCTGAATCAGCCCCAGGTAGACGTGGGCGATGGGCTCGATACTGCAGACACGATCAGTTTGGTTGGAGCGTATTCGTATCGTTTGACTCAGGACTGGGAGGCAAGCGCCGCTTTCCAATTTCGAGATCAATCGTTCGATCTGAGGCCTCGCAACGACAACCATATGTATAGCGCGGGACCTGCCTTGCGTTATCGAGGCTTTGGTTACAAGTTCTCTCCCGAGGTGGGCGCTTCCTGGGGAGACCGGAACGCTGTCGACAACAACGAGGATCTCTCGGAGCGCGATATTTTCCTCACGCTTAGGTTCATTCCCACACCACCGCTCTACATCAGCACAAGGCTGCGCCAACGTCACCGTGGCTTCTCGGTGCAGGAAGAAGACAGAAGCAACTTCGGTAGGATGGACGATCGCCTGCAATGGACCGTAATGGCGAGTTACCAGTTTACCCAGCACCTGGCAGCAAATCTCTATTATGCCTACACAGATGCCGATTCCACGCGCCCGAGCCGAGTCTTTACGACGAACCTCTTATCTGTCGGTGTGGCGTATGGCTTCTGAATCTAATCCTTCAACGTACCTTTTGCCAGGTCACTGGTTGTGAGCGTGTTACGAATCGCCAAAAGCCGGCGAGCGCTGCGGCGTTCGTAAAGCAGAAGTAAAAGACAGTGAACGGTATTCTGGGTTTGTGCCCGACACGGCTCAAGCGATAGCCTAGGAAAGCAACCGCGTAGAAGCTCGTCTGGCCGACCCAAAGGAGGCGATACAAGGGCATATCGAGTAACAGGAGATTGAGAAAGTAGACAACGACCAGCAGGAACGGGGTTGCAGCCCAACGCAGCACACGGTGGGAAAGATACTGCCAGAATACACGACCACGGAGCGGGTTGAGTAATCCGGGCATCCGCTGCATCGACTGAAACCCTCCCGCTGCGATGCGAACGCGCCGCTGCCACTCGGCGGCGAGGGAGGATGGGGCTTCTTCCACCGCCACCGCGTAAGGCTCGTAGACAACACGCCAGCCCCGCTCCACCAGCCGCATGGACATGATGAAGTCTTCGATGATCGAGTCCTCTTCGGGCGGTTCGAAGAGGTCGCGACGAACGGCGAAAAGCTCACCCGCGGCGCCCATGACCGAGCTGAGGGCGCTATCGCATTTCTTGAGGAAGGATTCATACCGCCAATAAAGACCTTCCCCCTCGCCGCGCACCTTTTTTTCACCTGCCACCGCTCCCACCTGTGGATCGGCAAAGTTCCGGACCATCAGCCGTAATGTCTCCGGCTGTAGCATGGTATTGGCGTCGGAGAACAAAATGATCTCGCTGTCGAGCTGGGGCGTCACCCGGTTGACAGCAGCAGCTTTGCCTTTCCGCTCGGGTTGGTGAAACAGGCTTACCCAGTCATTGGCGAGCCCCCTCACGATCTCTGGTGTCTCGTCCGTGGAGCCATCTGTTACGACGGCGATATCCATCGAATCCCGGGGATAGTCCAACGCCAAGCTGTTTTCTATTTTCTCGCCGATAACCGAGGCCTCGTTGTAGGCGGGGACAACGAGTGTCACCCTCGGCGTGATTTGCGCCTGTTTGACCGGGCGACGGAAATACCCAGCAAACAGGGCGACCAAGACAGGATACCCCAGAAACGTGTAGACGATGGTTGCAACAGCGAGCCAGAAGAACGTTTGAACGAGAACGATCACGGATTGAGGTCCCCTCGGTGTCGGACCAACCGAAGACGACGATAGGTTCCGGCCAGGCGTTCCAACGGATTCAGCAAACCAAAATCTTAGAAAGCCTAATGTTCCATCTCGAGGTCGGGTGGCCCCCGACTTCCTCGAAAGGTTGGACCGACATTCCACCAGCCGCCGACGGGCTGCCAAGAGTCAGGGGCTCGGGATGTTTGGTTTGAAGATCGTTTGAAACGACCGTCTTCGGTCCAGCTATCATGTTGATTTCAAGAGGGAAGACATCAATTGGTGCCGAAGCGGGGATTTGAACCCCGACCCTCGCAAGGAGGACTGCGCCCTGAACGCAGCGCGTCTGCCAGTTCCGCCACTTCGGCACTTCGGGAAGACGCCGTGGAGAGCCCATGATAGGAGCGCTTCAGTGCCCTGTCAACAAATGATGGTGCTATCCGCGTTTAGGGGTTGACGGCTGCGTGCTAAACTAGCGGCCGGTGTCCCCGCCGACCGATACGGAAATTCGCAGCCGGGCCCTAGAGATCTTGGCACGGCTCGGGCGTCCTACCAGCGAGAAGGATCTCCTCAAGATGCTCCGGGTCAAGGGGGAGGCCCGTCTCGCCGCCAAGCACGTGCTCGAGGAGATGGTTGCCGCGGGGAAGCTGGCCCGCACCCGGACCGATCGTCTCGGGCTTCCCGAAAAGATGGACCTCGTCGCCGGCCGCCTGGAGTGCAAGCCAGGGGGATTCGGCTTCGTGCGTCCCGATCGCAAGGGAGAGGTGGACATCTACGTGGCGGGAGCGGCGCTCGGGGAGGCGCTTCATGGCGATCGCGTCCTGGTCCATATCGATCATCGCAAGAACCGCTTTGGAAAGCCCGAGGGACACATCGTAGAGGTTCTGGAGCGGGCCTCCACGCGGATGGTTGGCCGTTTCGAAAAGGATGCGGAGGGGGCGCGGGTCATTCCCTTCGATGCCAACTTTCTGTACGAGGTGTTCGTCACTCATGGTGAGGAAGGGGGAGCCTACCCCGGGCAGATGGTGGTGGTGGAGCTGACCCGTTATCCCGGCCCCTTCCGGGCTCCGCTGGGGAAGGTGATCGACGTTCTGGGCCGGGCGGACGAGCCGGGCGTCGACGTTCGCGTGATCATCGCCAAGTACGGACTACCCGATCCCTTTCCCGAGGACGTGCTCCGAGAAGCCGAACGCATCCCGAGCGAAGTGTCCAGGGAAGTTATGAATGGTCGTACCGACTTCCGGAGCGAGGACATCGTCACCATCGACGGGGAGACGGCGAGAGACTTCGACGACGCGGTGCAGGTAGAGATCCTCGAGAACGGAAACTATCTCCTGGGAGTCCACATTGCCGACGTGGCGCACTACGTGAGGGAGGGAAGCGTTCTCGATCGGGAAGCCCTGGAGCGCGGTACCTCGGTCTACTTCCCGGAGCGGGCGGTGCCCATGTTGCCGGAGCGCCTCTCGAATGGAATATGCAGCCTCAATCCGGGTGTGGATCGCCTGGTGCAATCGGTGCGCGTCGAGATCAGTCCAAAGGGTGGCATCGTCAAGTACGACCTCTACGACGGCGTGATCCGAAGTGCGGCGCGCATGACCTACACCGAAGTGCGGCAGATCCTGGTGGATGAGGATCCGGAGGTAAGAGAGCGCTACCGGAGTCTGGTGCCCCTCTTCGAGCGCATGCTCGGGCTTTACCAGATCTTGCGGGCTCGGCGGGAGAAGCGAGGCTCGATCGATTTCGATTTACCGGAGCCCGAGATCCTCCTGGACGTGGAAGGCCTGGTGACCGGGATTGTGGCGGCCGAGCGTAACGTCGCGCACCAGATCATCGAAGAGTTCATGCTCCTCGCCAATGAGGTCGTGGCGAGTCATCTTTCTCGAGTCGACGTGCCCAGCCTGTATCGCGTTCATGAAAAACCCGATGAAGACCGGGTCGAGGAGTTCGAGGAGTTTATCTCCGGTTTCGGCTACCGGCTGCGAACCAGCTCGGAACCCTTGAAGCCGAAGAGCTTCCAAAGGCTCCTCAAACAGATCGACGGAAAACCTGAGGAACGTTTGATTTCTTTCTTGATGCTGCGAACCATGAAGCAGGCGAGATACACCGCGGAGAACGTCGGGCACTACGCCCTGGCGGCTCCCATCTATACACACTTCACCTCACCCATCCGGCGTTACCCCGACCTGGTCGTTCATCGTCTCCTGCGGGAAGTACGAACGAAGGGCGTGCCGTTGGCCGAGACGCAGCAAGAGACGGAGGCCAGGCTTCCCGAGGTCGCCGAGCATTCCTCAATGACCGAGCGACGGTCGGAAGCGGCGGAACGGGAGCTGGTAGATTGGAAAAAAGTGCGGTTCATGGCCGACAAATTGGGCGACGTGTTCTTCGGGTACGTCACCGGCGTCACGAACTTCGGCCTTTTCGTCGAGTTGGAGGAGTTTTTCGTGGAGGGCCTCGTCCATATCAGCACGCTGGTCGATGACTATTATCGATTCAACGAGAAGGGTCATACGCTTCGTGGCGAGTCCACCGGCAAGCTCTATCGGTTGGGCGATCGTCTGGAGGTTCAAGTGGTCCGCGTGGATGAGAAGAAACGACAAATCGATCTGGCCATCGAGGGTCTCCGGCCCGCGCTCGGACGCGGGCGTTCCGCTTCCGCCCCCGGCAGGTCGGCGAAATCGAGCTCCAAGCCGGGGCGGAGGTCGAGACGTCGCTAGCGCGGACCCGGCTTCCGCGGTAGCCTGATCGGCTTCCCGATTGGCCGAAGGGATTCTCATGAAGCACATCCTGATCATCGAGGACGACCCAGACATCGTAGAGCTGGTCCGGTACAACCTGTCCAAAGAGGGGTACCAGGTGGCGGCGGTGGGCGACGGCGTCGCCGGCCTGGAGAAGATCCGGAAATCTCAGCCCGATCTGCTGGTTCTGGATCTGATGCTGCCCAAGCTCTCCGGCATGGAAGTCTGCAAGGAGATCCGGCGGGATCAGGCCTTGAAACAACTACCCATTCTCATGCTCACCGCTCGCGGTGAGGAAATGGATCGGGTGATCGGGCTGGAAGTCGGCGCGGATGATTACGTGACCAAGCCCTTCAGCCCGCGCGAGCTGGTGGCCCGCATACGGGCTCTTCTTCGCCGGACGGAGTCGATCGGCACGGAAGAGCGACCGCTTCAGATCGGGAGCCTTCACATCGACCCCGGCTCCTACCGGGTCGTCCTGGATGGTAAACCCATTTCGCTAACCGCTTTGGAGTTCCGTCTTCTCTACTTCCTGGCGTCGAAACCCAATCGAGTCTTCACCCGAGATCAACTGTTGGACCGCGTTTGGGGGACCGAGCGGTTCGTGACGCCGAGAAGTGTGGACGTCTACGTCCGTCGGCTAAGAGAAAAGATCGAAGCCGACCCCCAGAATCCGACCTACTTGAAGACGCTCCGGGGCGCTGGCTACCTATTCGAGTCCGGTGCAGCATAGACTCTTTTGGAAGCTGGGCCTCAGCTACCTCCTTCTTCTTCTTTTGGGGTTGCTGGCGGTGTACGTGGTCACGGTCCGGCAGATCGAGCAGAACTCCCTGCGGGCCGCCTTCAACCAGCTGGAATCGCTGGTCAAGCTGGCGCAGGCGCGCCCGCTCGTTCTCGATGATCCCGTCGAGTTGGAGTCGTGGAAATCCTGGCTGGCTCGAGGCGGCGCGCGCGTGACCGTCATCGCCGTCGATGGAACGGTGCTCGCCGACTCGGACGAGGATCCTGGTCGGATGGAAAATCACTCCGACCGACCCGAGATAGAGGAGGCCTTCGCGTCCGGAGAGGGACGGGCCACCCGCTTCAGCGAGACCGTCGGTCGCGACTTGGTTTATCTCGCGGTCCGCTACCGGCCGGACGATCGATCTCCTGTTGTTCTTCGACTGGCTCTTCCCCTCGCTCAAGTCAACGAAGCGATCGCCCAGGTCCGGCGACCCATCGCCACCGTCTCGCTCGTCGCTCTGATACTGGGGAGCGTGCTCTCGTTTCTTTTCGCCAGGGGATTCTCGGGTCGGGTGGAACGGCTGAAGAGCTTTTCTCGCCGCGTGGCGGAGGGCGATTTCGAGCCATTACCCGTGGGCAAGAGCCGCGACGAGATCGGAGAGCTCACCGAAGCGCTCAACGAGACCGCCACCAGGCTCGACTCGAGCATACGTAACTTGACCGAAGAGCGTAACCGCTGGACCGCCATTCTATCCAGTATGTCGGAGGGGATAGCCTTGGTGGGGGCCGACCAACGGATTCGATTTTGCAACCGGGCTTTCTGCGAGGCGCTATCGGTTGGCCTCACCGAATGCACCGGGCGTCTTCTGGTGGAAGTCACCCGCCAGTCAGAAGTCCTCGCCTTTAGCCAGGCGGCGGTATCGGAGGAGCGAACCGTGGAGGGGGAGATAGTGGTTCTGTCCCCACGCCGCCGTCATCTTGTGCTCAGGGCGGCTCCGGTCAAGAACGAGACTGCCAGTGGCGCGGTGTTGGTGCTGTTGGACATCACCGAGATCCGGAGGCTGGAGCGCGTGCGGCGTGATTTCGTCGCCAATGTGTCGCATGAGCTGAAAACGCCACTCACCGCGATCCAAGGTTTCGCCGAGACGCTGCTGGTCGGAGCGAAGGATGATGCGCAAAACAGTGAGCGGTTCCTCCGGATCATCCTGGACCACGCGGCCCGCCTGGGGCGGTTGACCGACGATCTGCTCAAGCTCTCCAGAATCGAGGCGGGAAAGCTCGAGCTCGAGCGCCGGTCCTTTCCGGTCGCCGACCTGATAGAGCCTTGCGTGGAGACCGCGCGTATCAAGGCAGAAGCGAAGCGTCTCAAACTGAAGGTGGAGTACCTCCCCGGGCTATCTCCAGTGAGCGGGGATAGCGATTCGCTGGGAGAAGTGCTCCAAAATCTCTTGGACAATGCCGTGCAGTACACGCCACCCGGCGGGGAGATCACGGTGCGTGCGGACGTCACGGGCGATCAGGTTCGCATCGCGGTTTCCGACACCGGAATCGGGATCCCATCCGCCGAACAAGAACGCATCTTTGAGAGGTTCTTTCGAGTGGATGCGGCACGCTCTCGCGAGGTGGGAGGCACCGGATTGGGCCTCGCCATCGCCAAGCACCTCGTCGAAGCCAATGGCGGCCGCATCCAGGTCGAAAGCGAAGTCGGGCAAGGCTCGACGTTCTCCGTTTACCTCCCCATGGCCCAATAGCCGCCGGAAACGCACCTCGCCGCCAGTCGGGGCTAGCCCCCCTCTCTTCCTAACGCCAAGCAACCACTCTTCTTGCGAATTAACGCGATCTTAACGATCGGTTCATCCCGGCGAAACCCCTCCTGGCAGACACTGCGCCGCAAGTTTAAGGAGATTGTTAGCTATGGAAGTATCAGCGCGGTCCATTTCACTGGCGTTAGCGATTACCCTCCTTGCCTGCGCCCACACGATTCAGGCGGCCCAGTCCTCGGAGGCGGGATCGCCTTCGGGCCAAGCACTTGCGACCGGCAAGGTGGTGGGTCGCGTCGTGGATGAGTACAACGGTATGACCCTGCCTATGGCTCCGGTGGAGCTCATCGCCACTGGGGAGATCGTCTACACCGACCTGGACGGCAAATACGAGATCGACGTCGCGCCCGGTACACATCGACTGAAAGTGACCTTCTCGGGCTATGAGGAGAAGGTCATCGAGGTGGAAGTGGCGAGTGGCCGGGTCGCCCAGGCGGACGTCGTCCTGGGGCTAGAGAAATTCCAGGAAGAGGTAACGGTCATCGCCCAAGCGATCGACGTCCAGACCAATACGCAGGAGGCCCAGCTTCTGGTGCGACGTCGAGCCAATGCCATCGCGGACAACATCTCGGCGGAGGAGATGTCGGTCAATGCCGACTCGAGCGCCGCGGACGCCATGCAGAGAGTCACCGGGCTCTCCGTTGTCGAAAGCCAGTACGTTTTCGTCCGCGGGCTCGGCGAGCGCTACAGCAACACCACGCTCAATGGGGCGGTCCTGCCCAGCACCGAGCCCGACAAGCGGGTCGTTCCTCTGGATCTTTTCCCCAGCGGCCTCATCGATAGCATCCAGGTGCAGAAGACCTATTTGCTGGACAAGCCGGCGGATTTCACGGGCGGCCTGGTTCAGATCGAGCCGATCCGCTCTCCCGATGAGATGCAGCTCCGCTTCTCCGTCAGTCAGGGCGGTAATTTTCAGACCACTTTCAATGATTTTGGAACCTACCCGGGAGGGAGTTTGGATTGGTTCACCTTCGACGACGGGACACGTGCTCTTCCCGGCGTCATTCCCGACGAGCGGGTGGTGAGGGGAAGCTCCGTCACCGGACGCGGTTTTACCGCCGCGGAGATCCAGGAGTTCGGTCAGTCCTTCGCCAACGTCTGGGAGCCACGGGTGGGCAGTGCCAAGCACGATCAGTCCTACAGTGTGATGTGGGGCAACGGTTGGGAAAAATGGGGGGCGGTGGTCAGCTTTACCTACAACTACCGCAACCAGTTCGCGGAGGAGGAGCAGAACTACTACAAAGTCGGAGGGGGGCCAAGTTGAGAGCGTGAACTTCTTCGGATCGATGATCGAATGGAACGGTCGCTACAAACTGTTCAGCTACAACATCAGCTAGTGGTTCCATTACGGCTCTTACCATCTATTTACGTTTTGTTAACACAACTGTAACAAACTGGGAGAAAAATGGTAATTGGAGGAAATTATGGAAAAGTGGCCTTATTCCCAGGGCTGGTCCCTTGGACTAGTTCTGGGAGCACTTGCTCTGACTGCCGTCTCGCAACAGCGAAACATCACGGTGAAAGGCTCCGACACCATGGTCATCCTCGGCCAGCGATGGGCCGAGGTGTTCATGGCGAAGTATCCGAGCGTCACCGTTCAAGTCACGGGGGGCGGCTCGGGGACCGGCATCGCTGCCTTGATCAACGGAACCACGGACATCGCCGAGGCTTCGCGGTCGATGAAAGGTGAGGAAGTGGCCCTGGTGAAGAAAAACCGGGCTCAAGAAGTCCTGGAGCTTCCGGTGGCGGTCGACGGCCTGGCGGTCTACGTCAGCGAGCAGAATCCGCTGGCAGAGCTCAGTCTGCCTCAACTGAGGGGCATCTACACCGGGGCACTCAAGAACTGGAAAGACGTGGGCGGAAGGGACGAGCGCATCATTCTCTACGGTAGGGAGAACAATTCGGGTACCTACGTGTACTTCAAGGAGCACGTGCTACAACAGGCGGACTACCATCCGACCGTGCAAACCCTTCCCGGTACCGCGGCCGTCATTAATGCGGTGGCCAGGGACCCTCGGGGGATTGGCTATGGGGGCATCGCCTATGCCAAGGGCGTGAAGCGAGTCAAGGTGAAAAAGGACGACCAATCGCCGGCGATCGAGCCCAACATGGAGAACGTGCTTTCCGCTCGCTATCCGATCAGTCGCTTCCTCTACTGGTACTTTGCCGGACAGCCCACCGGGGAATTGGAGACGTTTGCCAAGTGGGTTCTGTCCGACGAAGGGCAGGATCTAGTCGAGAAAGTGGGGTACTATCCCCTGAACGATCAGGACCAGGCGGCATCCCTGCATAAGCTGGGCGAGCCTGGTTTGTCGCGGTAAGTGGCGGCCGACCCCGTCGAAGCAGGATGAGGACATCTTGAGTACCGCGACGCTCGAGCTGTCTTCAAGCGCGGTGAGCCGGGATCGGCGCCGGCGGATCGATCGCCTGACCCAGGTGTGGGTCTATCTGTCTGCGGCGGCCGCGATTGTCCTCATTCTTCTGATTTTCGTCTTCGTTGCCCGAGAGGCCATTCCGATTTTCGTCAGTGCCGCGGTTCACGAGGAGGTGACCCTCGAGACGCTCTTCCTTCCTCAGAGCTACGGCACACCTGAGGCCCCTTTGCCGTACGTTTGGCAGCCCGTTTCCCAGGTTCCCAAGTACAGCCTGATGCCGCTTTTCGTCGGGACTCTCAAGGTCACGCTGGTGGCCATGCTCTTTGCCGGCCCCCTGGCGATCCTGGCGGCGATTTATACAACCGAGTTTGCTCCCCGATGGCTGCGAGAGGTCATCAAGCCGGTGGTGGAGCTCCTGGCCGGGATCCCGTCGGTGGTCTTGGGATTCTTCGCTCTGATCGTGCTGGCGAGCTGGATTCAGGACGTCTTCGGTCTCGATTTTCGCCTGAACGCCATCAATGCCGGTGTGGGGCTCGGCCTGGCGGTCATTCCCATCATCTATACCTTGACCGAAGACGCCTTGACCGCAGTACCCCGGCGTTTCCGCAACGCGTCCCTGGCTCTCGGGGCCACTCTCTGGCAGACCGCATGGCGCGTCGTGCTTCCGGGGGCGCTGCCCGGTGTGTTCGCCGCGCTGGTACTGGGGTTCGGACGAGCGATTGGCGAGACGATGATCGTCCTCATGGCCTCCGGTAATGCGGCCATCACGTCCTGGAGCTTCGCGGAGCCGGTGCGCACGCTATCCGCTACCATCGCCGCGGAGCTGGCCGAAGTGGTGTTCGGCAGCCCGCACTACCACGTGTTGTTCTTCATCGGGACTCTGCTCTTTGCCGTCACCTTCCTATTGAATTGGATGGGAACTCTGATGGTCGAGCGCCTGAGAAGACGCCTCACCGGAGCGGCGGGATGACGCGGCGACTCTTGGCGGATCGAGTCTTCGTCGCTCTCACCGCGCTGGCGGTGGTGGTGATCGTGGGCATGCTGGCCGTGATCCTGGGGAACATCGCGATCCACGGAGGGGAAAGACTGAGCTGGTCGTTCCTGACCGCCGCTCCCCAAGTGGGTATGACCGAGGGGGGCATCTTTCCCGCCATCTTTGGAACCGTGCTGCTGGTCTGGCTGATGACGATCTTCGTGGTGCCTCTCGGCGTCATGGTGGCTATCTATTTCTCCGAATACGCCCATCGGGACTCTTGGCTGTATCGCTGGACCCGGCAAGCGGTGAACAATCTGGCGGGCGTTCCCTCCATCGTCTTTGGCCTCTTTGGCCTTGGCTTTTTCGTGCAATTCGTCGGCAGGGGAATCGACCGTGCCCTATTCGAAGGAGAGTTGACCTACGGTCAGCCGGCGATTCTCTGGGCCGCCCTGACGATGGCCGTTTTGACCTTACCGGTTGTCATCGTCAGTGTGGAAGAGGCCTTGCGTTCCGTCCCCCAGTCTTATCGGGATGCCAGTGCCGCGCTTGGGGCGACAAGGAGTCAGACGATCTTCCGCGTGGTCCTGCCCAATGCTTTTCCCGGCGTTTTGACCGGCGGAATCTTGGCGGTCAGTCGGGGAGCCGGCGAGGTAGCTCCCATTTTGTTCGTGGGCGCAGCCTATTTCCTGCCCCATCTGCCCACCCGTCTGAACGATCAGTTCATGGAGCTCGGCTACCATATCTACGTCTTGACCACCCAGTCACCGGACGTGGAGGCAACGAAACCGCTTCTCTATGCTACCGTCTTGGTCTTGCTCCTCCTGACTTTTCTGTTGAACTTGACTGCTATCGCGCTGCGCAACAGGCTGCGGGTGAGGGCTGCCGCCGAGCGTTAGAGTGAGAACGATGGAAACCATGCGCGAATTTCCACGACTGAATACCCAGGTTCGAGCCCGGCAGGACGCGACGGAGGAGAAGTCCACCAAAGTCGACCTGAAAGGGGTCGGTATCCGCTATGGCGACCAAAGCGCTGTGAAGGATGTCGATCTGTCGGTGTATCGGAAGCTCATCACAGCGATCATCGGACCCTCCGGGTGCGGCAAGTCCACGCTTCTACGTGCCATCAACCGAATGAATGACTCGATCTCCGGGGTAGTGACGGAGGGGCAGGTTCTGCTCGACGGGCGAGATATCTACCACCCTGGCACCGATGTGATCGAGCTGCGGAGGAGGGTGGGGATGGTCTTTCAGACGCCGAATCCCTTCCCCAAATCCATCTATGACAATGTGGCTTTTGGGCTTAGGATCAATAGAATGGCGCGAAGCCGAGCGGATCTGGACGAACGGGTGGAGCGAGCACTGCGGGCGGCCGCCTTGTGGGACGAGGTGAGGGATCGGCTCCATCGGAACGCGCTGCAGCTCTCCGGTGGTCAGCAACAGCGTCTCTGTATCGCGCGGGCACTGGCGGTGGAGCCAGAGGTCTTGCTGATGGATGAGCCGGCCTCAGCCCTCGATCCCGTGGCAACGGCCAAGATCGAAGAGCTGATGTTCAAGCTCAAGAAGGACTACACGATCGTGATCGTCACCCATAACATGCAACAGGCCGCCCGGGTGAGCGACTATACCGCCTTCTTGTTGTCCGGCGCGCTGGTGGAGTTCAACTCCACCGCTCAGCTGTTTACCACGCCGGGCGATCCCCGTACCGAGGCCTACATCACAGGCCGTTTCGGTTAGGAGCCAAGCGATGGAGCGCCACTTCGAGACCGACTTGGAAGAGCTGAAGCAGCAGCTCCTGACGATGGGGGCCATTGCCGAGAAAGCCGTGCACCAGTCGGTTTATTCGCTCTTGGAAGGCGACGAGGGCAAAGCGAAACAGGTTCTGGAGGAAGAAGAAACGATCAATGAGCTCCAGATCCAGATCGACGAGGCCGTCCTTCGTATCCTGGCACTTTACCAGCTCATGGCGAGCGATTTGCGTTTCGTACTGGCGGTGAGTCGTATCAACGCCGACTTGGAGCGCATCGGCGACCAGGCGGTCAATATCGCAGAGAGCGCCTTGCGCCTCGCCCACTACCCTCGTGTCAAACCGTATGTCGATCTGCCGCGGATTAGCGAGCTGGCAGAAGGCATGGTGCGAGACAGCCTGAACGCTTTGGTCCAGGCAGATGAGAAGCTGGCCAAGGACGTTCTCGTGCGAGACGACCTAGTCGACAAGTTGCGCGATCAGATCTTCCGCGAGCTCCTCACCTACATGATGGGCAACGCCTCGATGGTCTTTCCCGCCTTCGATCTGATTTTGGTCGCCAAGGATCTCGAGCGCATCGCAGATCACGCTACGAACATTGCGGAGGACGTCATCTACATGCTGGCGGGTCAAGATGTCCGTCATCACGCGCAAGACCGCAGATGACTTTTTGACGAGCTAGGGCTCGAACCGCATTTCTGGTGACGGGGTCGGAGCGCCGGTTTACTGCAGCAGCGAGTCGATAACTTTCGAGAAGGCTTCGAAGGGCTGGGCGCCGTTGACTCGTTGCACATCGACCAAGCGGCCCTCTTCGACTCGGCCCACGAAGTAATGAGGGGTTCCCTGAATGGCGAGGGTCTGCCCGTAGGCCAGATCCTGGTCGACTCTCTCCGATTCCGCCGGCTCCGCCAGGCAAGACTGGAACCCCGTGACGTCCAGCCCCAGCTCCTTCGCCAGCTCCGGGTAGAGCTCCGGTCCCAGCTTGCCCTGATTCTCGAACAAGACGTGGTGCATTCTCCAATAGGCTTCTTGCCGTGCGGCACAGTTGGCGGCAATGGCGGCCGCCTTGGCCTGGGGGTGTATCTGGGTCAAGGGAAAATCTCGAAAGAAGAAGCGCACCTTGCCCGTCTCGATGTAGCTCTTTTCGATCTGGGGAAACGTTTGCGCGAAGAAGCGCTGACAGTAAGGGCACTGGTAGTCGGAGAACTCGACAATCGCCACGCGGGCGTCCGCATTTCCCAGGGCGCGGTTCTCGTCCAAGTTCACGGTCTCGGGGGGAGGAGGGGCGCTGGGGCGTACCGCGACGCGGTGGATGTCACCCACCTTCTCGCGCAAGTCCCCCACCTCGGTGCGCAGCGTCTCGATCTCCTTCCGTATGGCGGCGAGCTCTCTGAGGATCGAGCTCTCCGTGGAATCGGTGGGCCGATCCTCCTGCTTCTGTTCGGTGGTGGATTGGATTCCTGGTCCTTCGGTTGCCATCGTTACCGCGGCGGAGAAGAAGAACGAAAGGAACACCAGACGCAAATAGCTCATGGGACACCTCTTAATATGGATGATAACACAGGGTTTTACCCATCCAGGGGCTCGGCTATCATACCTACCGAAGGTCATGAAGCACGTCATCGTCGGCACCGCCGGACACATCGACC
>Ga0209521_10000997_pt1 | contig 22729 bp, 20 predicted proteins | sample Rifsed19ft4_FD_184016 | JGI IMG/M metagenome (GOLD analysis project Ga0209521, IMG submission 184016) | Soil microbial communities from Rifle, Colorado, USA - sediment 19ft 4 (version 2) | ecosystem: Environmental > Terrestrial > Deep subsurface > Rock core/Sediment | place: Rifle, Colorado...
AAGCCGCGCCCGCCTCAACATCCAGGAGTGATACGCCGCGGGCGGGCATCACCACATTCGAACTGCTGGCTCCCGTCTTCAATTCGACGCGCGTGGCGAGGACATCCTTCAGATCAATATCAATTTGACTTGCACCCGCCTCCACGATCAACGTCAACGGAATCTCCTGCGTGAGTTGGAATCGCCAGACTCCTTCAGAGGGACCGATAAACGGGACAAACGACGGGCCCGCCTCCACCTTCACCTCAAGCCTGTCACCATTTAATCGACTCTCGCGATTCATCCCAACCGCGGATGAGCCAACGAGCGCCACCCCTGCTGGGGCGCCGCCGCTGATCTCAATTTGACCCGCGCCATGTGAGAACTTGAACTTCGCGTTCTTCGCGGCGCCAAGCGGAATTGAGAATGTCCCTTCGGCAGATCGAGCGGGACGCCAATAGACATTCAGGATCATCCAGCCGCCGACCAGGATAAGCGCCAGCGGCCAGAAATATTTGAAGACGTTGGAAATGATCCCCTGCGTCTGGAGCAGAAGAAGGACACCCAATAGAAGGAGAGCCCCTCCCCAGAAGAAATTATCGCGTTTCATTATGTCCTCCTTTTCCCCTCCCGGCAAACCCGCGCACAAGAACATAGAGACCGAGCAGAATGAGCAGGATCGCCGCGCCGTAATCGCCCAAGATGGCAAGACCACCGAAGAACGTTCCAAAGACGAGGAACAACACTGCACTGATGGCAACGAGATTCAATCCGCGTGTGAGATTGGCGCGCGTGTTTTCGCCGAGCAAACCCGCCAGGATCGTGCCAACACCCACAAAACCAGGGATGAGCGCCCACATGTAGGACCACGAGCCAAAATCCCCGGTTTCATTTTGATAATACAAAATGCCGCCAATCCCCGCGATGATGGACGCCGGAACAGCCATGCCCGGCGCGCCGGTGATCAAGCCAATGAGCAGGACGATCAATCCGGCCCCGATTGTCCACATGGGCCAGGTGAAGTTGTTATCCAGCCAGTTCTGCACTGCCGGAACCTGGCGGGTGACCACAAGCCACCCGCCAATCAATATCAAAAGAATACCTAGAATCAGGCTGGAACGGTTTTGTCTCATGGCATTTCTCCTTTTGATCGATCAAAACATGAAGGAAAACGAAATTGGTTCATTAATATTCTACGACAGAAATGTTGGAAAGTTTCAATGTTATCCTATTCAAGCTCCGGTTCGCATTCAAAACCGATTGGATCCGTGAGCCAATTACACTCCCAAACTTGAGAAGTGACCAGAATATCCGGCCTATTCCATCCCTTCTGACGGGCGAGGTCAATGAACGTAGCGATAGATCAATTTGACTGTTATCAGAGAAGATCCGTAGGATGGTGCGGTAAACGAATATTCTCTTTGCACAGGTTGCCCCGGAATCAGACGTGTATCAGAGGCTTGTGATATAGGTTGGGTGGGATTCCAATAAGCAGCCGTGGGCGCTACGTTCGTATCCTTATCCTTCAGGATATTAGCATAGATTTCACCCGGACGGCCTGCATAATCTTCGGCTTGATTGCCAACCCCACCCCATAACGGGATTATAGGTCCACCCATCTGCGCCAGCAAAGTGCCGTTCTGGTCTTTTGCCTCAACAAGAAGAATTAAATGTCGCAATGGAGAATCCGTCGGAAACCTATGTCCCGCACCTGTGTTTACGACCGTCACCGTAACTCTGATGATCCCTTCCTCCATTATTGGTTGGACAGTAAGCGTTGCCGCCTCCTTGACCGATAGAGGAATTTCTTGGGAAGGGTTATCTGGATCAGGCCCATACTTCATCAGGTTGTGATTGAAATCTCGAAAATTCAGGTTCGTTTTAGAACACGCATCACGCTCGCTCGGAAGTGTTTGTTCGATCTGTTCGGGATAGAGCATATGGCAATCCTGGCAAGAACGATAATTCGTGTTTTCCTTGATCACTTTGCCATCACCTGAAACGATGTTCTTCTGACCATAGGGACTTTCCAGCCACTCGCCGTACGAGTTATAGATCACAGTATCAAAGAATTTTCCATGGTGACATGCCGCGCAAAACTTGCTCTCACTAAATACAGGGAAGCAAGTTGCGTTGATTTCATTCTCGTCCAGAATCGGAAGCGCTTCAGGCTTAGGATCCACTAGGGGGCCAACATAAAATCGTTGGCCGGAATGCGGACGCGCAAAAGAGAAAGATAAGTAGAAGCAGGATACTGAGGCCAATAACCCGCCAAAATCGTGTTGAGACTGCCCCTGCAGCACCCTTCAAAAATACCTCCTTGTGCTGAAAAGTGCCACGATTATGGACGATATTCAGATTTAATACAAGTAAATAACGTCACTTTTGTGGAGCATCCCCGAGGTAAAACAGGCGGGACCAAATGACAATTATCTACATAACTCAGGCAAAACCAGCCATTCCCCTTTTTGTTTTGGATGTTCTGACTCGACCAGTTTCTGTTTCTCGACCAGGCCGGCAATTGTGCGGGCGGTCAATTCTTTTTGCCACGCGAACAGCTTTTTCACGTCGCGTTCCTGGGCCGCGCCGACCGAATCGAAATAAAGTTCAACCAATCTCCTCCGGGCGTCAGACTCACTGATGAAGCGCGCCTTTTCAGCCAGATCGGGATAATGCCGCGAAACAATTTCATAAATGAATGAATATTTCCACGCGCCTGCTTCAGAAACGCCAATGGGCAATATCTTGAAATCTGATTGCAAAACCTCGAGCGCTTTGTTGAATTCAGATTCCTTGGCATTTGCCAGCTTGGCGGCGCGGCGCAAGTCAATGGTATTCAGCGCGCCTTCCTTGAGCAGGGCTTCGTATACTTGTTTCGCGGCTTGTGTCAGGCGCCCCTCTTCATAGGCCAGCAGATAATCCTCGTCAGGCGAGCCATAGTTTTCTGACAGTGCATAAAAATACGGGGCAATCTCAAGTGAGATCATCGTCGCTTTGCGGCGCAGGATCTTTGCGTAATACCAGATCTTCCTGCCGAGCGCGTTATCCTTCCATCCCCACGTGACATGACCGGGATCATCGTGCTTATCTGCAACGACTCTATTCCCGGCGACGGCCGTCCACAGGCTGGGCAGATCGATCCCCTTGATGGGCCAAAAATAGACGAAGCCACGCGCGTTGACGAAATGGAGAGCCGCCTTCGGGGAAGTCACGCGCAGAGACAGGGGCAGGCGAAAGGTCCGCGCACGATGCGAATTGAGTTTTTTCAAATCCAATCTGGGCATGAGTTGATTATAATCCGCCGATATGCGCTTACTGTTTATCTTTCTCGATGGAATCGGATTGGGTGAAAATGATCCGGCGATCAATCCATTTGCGCGGGCAGATATGCCGAACTTGAATACGCTCTTAGATGGAAGATCATTGTTAAAGGATGCCGCGCCTTTTTACGGAGAATATGCATCTTTGCTAGCAATTGATCCGGCTGTTGGCGTCGGCGGTTTGCCACAATCTGCGACTGGACAAGCCATTTTACTGACGGGAATGAATATCCCTGCAGAACTTGGTTATCACTATGGTCCCAAACCCAACCGCGAAGTCGCGGCGTATTTGAATGATGGCACATTGTTTTCGAGATTTACAAAGGAGGGGAAAAATACTGCCTTACTCAACGCGTATCCCCCGCGCTATTTTCAGGGGATCGATTCGGGCAAGCGCCTTTATTCCTCCATTCCGCTTGCAGTGACAAATGCCGGATTACCGCTTTTCAAGCAGGAGGCTTTATACGCGGGACGCGCCCTCTCGGCGGATTTTACTGGCGATGGCTGGCGGCTTATGCTGGGTTTCGTAGACTCGCCTGTGCTGGATCCGCATCAAGCGGGACGCAAGCTTGCCACGCTTGCCAAAGAGTATGACTTTTCCCTGTTCGAATACTGGGCAAGCGACTACGCAGGTCATAAACGGGAAATGGAAACCGCAATTGGATTGATGGAAACTTTTGACAGTGTTTTGGGTGGATTGATAGAAGCATGGGATGAGGATGGTTTGATCCTGGTCACATCCGATCACGGCAATATGGAAGACGTCTCGACTCGCAAACATACCGATGCCGATGTGCCCGCGCTTGTCATTGGAGATAAAACCGCGCGAGATGAGTTTACCCGAGACCTGAAGGACCTCACAGACATAGCGCCCGCAATCTGGAAAACCGTGATGGGTTAGTCGACGAATCGCATGAACACTTGATTGCCAAGCAGGCGACCGCGTTGGGTAAGCCTTAACCTCCCCCCCGGCGCCTTGTCATCCCCGAAGGAGGCTCCTAAAAGGAGAGGGGCGTCGCTCACATACTCAAGCAACCCTAATTTCAATAATTCTTCAATTTCCTTCTCGTACACATCGCGCATGGATGTTCCAAAGCGTGCTCGAAATTCGTCTTCTGAAACGCCTTCCTGAGTTAACCGTAAACCTGTCATCATGAACTCTGACATGTCATCTTGATGAGTCTGCTTGTGATGGTTGACTGTTGCGGGAGATAAAGGCAAAGGCTGAAGGATGAAAGCTGAAGGATCGGATAACCGGTCAATGTAGGTCTTGATTCGCAGCGCGTTCGAGTAACGATAGCCATCCGCATATCCATGTGCGCCTGCGCCAAAGGCGAGATACGGAAGTCCGCGCCAGTATTGGAGGTTGTGGCGGCAGGCATGCGAAGGATAAAGGATGAAGGATGAGAGATGAATGTCGTTGTCCTTTGCCCAGTTGCTGATCTCATATTGAACAAGACCATTTGCCTCAAGAGTCTCGCCAGTCCATTCATACATTTCCGCGGCGAGATCAGGATCGGGAAGGGGCAGCAAGCCTTTTGCAGACCATCTTCCGAAGGGCGTGCCGTGTTCGAGAGTCAATGCATAGGCGGAAATGTGTTCCGGGTGCAGGTCAAGAATCCGTTTAACGGTTGTTTGCCAGGTTTTCAAACCCTGTTCGGGCAGGCCGTAAATCAGGTCCAGATTCAGATTGTCGAACCCGGCCTTGCGCGCCGATGATACTGCTTCAATAACATCGAAGAAGTCATGCGCCCGCTCGAGCATGCGCAACTCTTCCGTGTTTGCGGATTGGGCGCCGAAACTGATCCGGTTTATTCCAAGTTGTCGCAGTTCGAGCAGGTTTGAATAAGAGACCGTGCCAGGATTAGCCTCGATGGTTATTTCTACGCTGTCGGTCAAAGGGAAATGAGCTCGGACGGCTTTGAGAATGGATTCAAACTGTTTTGGTGAGAGGAGAGAGGGTGTACCACCGCCGAAGAAGATGGTGTGCGCGTCAGTTGAGTAGTTAGATAGTTCGGCAGTTCGGTGTCCGATAAATTCGATTTCTCGAATCAACGCGTCAACATAAGCAGGAATGGCGTCTTCCTGACCTGCGTAGGTGTTGAAGTCGCAGTAGGCACAACGATGCGTGCAAAAAGGGATATGGATGTATATAGAGTGATTAGGTGTCATATACCAAGTGAACAACGCGGCGTGGAAGGCCAATAAGGAGTGCACCAGGGCCAGCAAATAGTAGCCACATGGCGGTTCGGAGTCCGTGGGCTTGCGCGGCGAGGCCAATCCCAAGCGGGATTAATTTACCAATAATTCCACTGACGCTTCCCAAAGCCTGTGCCGTGCCCGATTGGCCTGCAGGGATGAGAAAAGATTCGCTTTGAGAATAGCTTCACCCACGCCAAAGACCAGTTCATCGATGGATTCGATGAGGAGATAAATCATTTCCGATGAGCAATCGAAAAAATGTCCGGCTCCCATGCAAAAAGAAAGCCGGACTTTCTCTGTGTTGACTGAATTACTTGTGAGGACCTTCGTCGGTGGTCTTAGCCGTAGTAGTCTCAACGACGACGGACTCACCCGGAGGGGTGGGAGGCATGGTTGTGGTTTCTGTCTTAACCGCCGGAGCCAACCGATTAAAGTAGCCCTTGGCGCTGTCCAGCGTATCCTTGCCTTGCTGCAAAATACCAACCAGTGAGTGTACTGGATACGATCCGCTGCCGATGACCAAGCCAGTGATAAGCACGTCGAACCGCGCGGGGACTGCAGCAATACCCAACAACGCAAACATTTGCAGTTGACCGATTGCCGCAATGATGACACCCAACTCTGGAGGCTTTGCATTTCCATATTGTACTTATCGGATGCTTCGGCCAGGAATTGACGAGCCTGCTTGACCTCGACCTCGGCGCTCTTCAGCCAGCGCAACCCGCGCCCCAGATAGGCGACCATCTTATGCCAGCTGCCTTCAATCACGTTGAAGACGGACTCAAGTGTCCGTTCGACCGCAGCCGCAGCCACCAGCACCGGAGCCAGTACCAGCATCAGATTAGCGCCGGCCTCGAGTTTCGAAGCCTCCGCATTCTTAATCGGCGCGATGAACAAAACCCAGCCGATCAATAGCAGCCACAGGAGCACGACGGCCGCGATCAGGACGCGAAACCATCGTTGCACCTTAAAGAATTGCTCCCGCTCGGACCAGGTTGGCATACCACCCTGTACAACAGGTTTATTACTTTCAGCGCTGTTCATTGTAGGCCTCCTTTATTTGAATCTATGTGGTAGAAAAATTAGGAAGGACGTATTACCGAAGTGAAAGCTGACATTATGACCGTGTGCCGATGAACCTCCTGAACTCATACGAACAGACGACGGGTATGCTACGATTATAAATCTGCGCCCGTTTGCAAGCCAAACTTTGCAAAGAAAGTGGTTAGCTGCTCGGGTGTCTCAGACGCGCAACCAGCGCTGGCGGAATCTCGCTGAACTTCCCGCCCCACCCCAATGGACTGCCCTGCGGATGCTCAGGCGGGAAGGCACGCTCGGCAACGCGTACCGTGGATGCATTATTGAATGCAGGATGAGTTAAAGAAAAGACAAATACGCCCGGCGGCTTAAGCAGCTTGGGCAAGGCGCGAAAGAGTGGTTCAATGTCGGCCATATCGAAAAGAGCCATGTTACACAGCGCAGAATCAAAAGTATGTTCACCCAGCGCGAGCAAGGCGGATTCATCGGTGGCATCCATAACATGATAGGTGATTCGGGAATCAGGATTGGGGCGCGAGTTGGCAAGCCTAATAAGCTCTCCAGAGAAATCAAAGGCAGTGACGTTTGCGCCGAGGGCAGCGAGGCGGCGGGAGGTCAACCCGTTCCCACAGGCGACGTCCAGGATATTTTGGCCGGGCCGGGCATCCAGAAAGGAGGCGATGACAGGCCAGCAAAGCACATTGAAAAAGTCGTTGCCTTCGTCGCCCATGCGCGCATCCCATACTTCTGCGTTGGCATCCCAGGCTTCGCGGGAAATCTGGTTGGGGTCATTGTCCATGCGTCTTGTTTTACCATAAAAACGAAACGCAAATTGGATTGTTATATAAAGTAGAATGATCAGAGAGAAGCTCTCGTATGGAAGAAACCCGAAAAGCGGGGGCACTATTCAAACGATCCTGCAATTCGCGAAGCCGCAAAAGGGAAGGAGATCTATTCGTGGGCTGATAAAATAGAGGGTGAAGTTAAAAGTCTGTTACACTGATGTTCGCTTCACCCCACAGGCAGGGAATGTTTTTCATGACGATGAGGTAATCCATGGCCAAAGTTTTTGTTTCCTACTCCAGAAAAGATTCAGTAGTCGCCCGAAAATTGATCGAGGCACTCAAAACTATCGAACAGGACGTGTGGGTGGATTGGGAGGACATTCCTCCTGCAGTGGATTGGCTGGAGCAGATATTCCGCGGCATTGAAGGTTCGGATGCCTTCATCTTTCTCATCAGCCCGGACTCAATTGCATCCGAAGTCTGTAACGTGGAGGTCAAACGCGCGGCCCTGAACAACAAGCGCATCATCCCCATCGTTCTCCGTGATGTCGACCCAAAAACGACCATCGAGATTATCAGTAAACTAAATTGGACCTTCATGCGTGAACAGGATGATTTCGATGAAGGGCTTGCAAAGGTAAAGGTCGCGATCGAGCTCGATCTCCCATGGGTGGAAGAACACAACCGGCTGCAGGCACGTGCACTCCACTGGCACCGCAAAAAGGAACCCAGCCTGCTCCTGCGCGGCAGGGATCTGCGCAATGCGAAGAACATGATCGCTGCGGCGACAAGCAAAGACCCCACACCGACAGAGCTGCAAAAAACCTACATCCAACATAGCAATCGCAGCGAAAGAAATCGAATCATTCTGGGGATTGCAACAGGCATTGCCGTCATTGCCCTGGCGATCTTATCTTATAGGGCCGTCCAGGCATCCAATGAAGCTCAATATCAGAAAAATATCGCGGTAACGAAAGCAGAGGACGCCAGACAAGCTCAGTTGGTAGCTGAAGATGAGCGAGGGAAGGCCGAAGCAGCGCAGAAAGATGCCGAGGAGCAGCGCAGGATTGCTGATGAGCAAAGGGATATTGCTCAGGCACAACGAAGCGTGGCAAGGGCACAGATCTATCAAACGAGACCGGGAGGCTTATATATAAGTACCTTGCTTGCAATTGATTCGCTGCAAAAATTGCCTACTGATGAAGCAGAGGAGATCCTTAGAAAGAACATTGGTCTGCTCCCTCTCCCGGTTGCACAAGCTTCGCAATCTGGAATCATCAATTCCGTGGAATTCAGCCCAAATGGCACAACCTTTGTAACAACCAGCGCCGATGGTACGGCTTGTGTGTGGAACTCCAAAGATGGGACAATGCTTTTTTGTGCGGACAGTCCCGGATCCGTGAATGATGCGGTATTTAGTCCAAACGGTGAGCTCATCGTAACGGGCGATAATTCCGGCCTCGTCCAAATTCTTGATACAGAGAATGGGGATATCCAGGACAAGTTCGAATGCGACTCCCCCGTGAAGGATGTGAATATCAGGTCTGATGGGACATTGCTCGCAGTTGCCTGCGAGAATGGTAGCATCACCATCATTAATTTGACTACTCGCAAGGAAGGTTACCATCTGCAAGCGGCCAGCAATATTAATGTCTCGGCCCTCAGTCCTAACGGAGTGTGGTTGGCAGTCGGTTCGAAGACAGGAACCGTAACAGTTTGGAACCTAAACAAAAAGGGAGAACCCCTATCGCGTCTAAGACATAAAGGCGGAGTCCTTGCAATCTCATTCAGCCCTAACAGCGAGTTCATTGCTACAGGTGGAGAAGACAAGACTGCCATTGTTGTGCGTGCGGACACAGGCGAAGAACTCTTGCCCGTTACCAACGAAGACTCGGTGGAAGATGTTGCTTTCAGCCCGAATAGTCTCTGGTTGGTAACCGTTTCGAATGATCAGAGGATCAGGGTTTGGGATATGGTGAGCGGCAGGGAGAGACTCCGCATGCTTCAGGATAGTCGGGTCACCGAAGTACAGGTCAGTTCGAACGGTCGATGGATCGCGACGACTGGAACCGATGAAACGGTTCGAGTCTGGAATGCCGCCACGGGAGCGGAAATATTCCGGATCCCTTTGAAAGCCAGCGGTTCAGTGCTCGCATTCAACAAGGATGGCAATTACCTTCTCTCAGGCGACGAAAGCGGCGAAATCAACATTTGGGATATTTCCAGCATGGCCGCGCCGGAAAATTATGTTCAATTCAACGGGATTGCAGGAAACATCCAATTCAGCCCAGCGGGTGACTGGATGGTCGCTTCTGACGAAAAACGGGTCTGGTTGTTGAACCCGGAGCAGTTATCCAATCTGACAGCGCGTCCGCAAGGCGAACCGATTCTTGAATTCAAATCGAATGTGAAGGATGTCATCTTTAGCCCCGATTCAAAATTGCTTGGCATCCTTACAGAGGGCAATGAGGTCGCCACATACAGAATCGAAAATCAGTCTTTAAAGACAATCAAAGTCACTAGTCCTATCGTGTCAATAGCGTTCTCGCCAGACAGCCTGCAATGCATTACAGGTGACGCAGAGGGTAAAGTCCAGGCCTGGAATGTGAACAATACTGAATTCATTGAAAACCTCAGCGAGGAGAATTCGAAGGTGCTGTCCATGGCCACAAGTCCACAATTCCTGGCAGTGGGCCTGACAGACAAGATCAATTTCTTTGATATGAAGAGCGGGCAGACACTCCCAGAAATCGAATCTCCCGGAGAGCATTCACTCCTGGCTTTCAGCGCGGATGGTGCTCTGCTGGCTTCGAGGAACTCCTCCAATCAGATCAACATCTGGAAATATGGAAATAGCGGATCCACCCCGGTCGCACCTACCATCCAGGAACAGGTATTCTCACTATCCTTCAATTCAACGGGAAAGCTGCTTGCTATCGGCACGGCAAGTAATGTTTATTTGATAGATACAAGCACCGGAGAGGAGGTTGCTCGCATCCCACATGCAGATAATGTAAATGGCGTTTCCTTCTCAGCCGACGGAAACATCCTGGCGACCGCCTCCTCCAAAGTCGTTCAATTCTGGGATGTTACAAAGCCGCAACTCCAACGGATCAAAGAAGGCGATCTCATCAAAATTGCCTGTTCGCGCTTACCGAAGAATTTCAGTGACGCCCAATGGGGATCACTATTAACCCTGTGTGAAAATTTGCCAGTGCCATAAAAACGACTGCATCTTCGATAGTGAAAAAGTCATCGTCCCAAAAGATTGACTTTCTGGCACAACCTAGTATAAATCCGTTCCCAGAGTCTATCCGAGGACTGTTTCATTCGCCGCACAAAGCGAACAGCCTGTCATGGCGGTATGAAGTACTGAGCAGTACGTTTTCGGACAGGTTCTTTATGTTTTTTAACACTGGAGGTGCGAGTGAACGCGACTTTGAAACTGGGAGAGCATTTTATTTTCGATCTCTCCGACTGCAACCATGAGATCCTCATGGATAGCGAGCGGGCATACTCGCTGTTTGCGCAAGCCGTGCACGAAAGCGGCTTGACGGTTGTAGATGAGGGCTTTTACAAGTTTAGCCCGCACGGCTTTACCTGTTTTTTGCTTCTCGCAGAGTCGCATGCAAGTTTGCATACCTGGCCCGAATACGGCTATTGCGCCATTGACCTTTTCACCTGCGCGATCGGCAAGGATATGATGCCTCTGATCCAGCGCATCAAAGAGGCGTTTGGCGCAGAGAGTTTTGCGCTTCGCAAGTTCGACCGCGAAGCGGAGGTCGAAACGCAACCAATACCCATTTCGGTATAGATCGCCATGAGCATCTGGTTTACGGAGGAACTGCATCCTTACTACCGAAAGGGGATTCGAGTTAAGCGCATCCTTGCGGATGAACAAACTGAATATCAACATCTTCAAGTCGTCGAGACCGAGTTCTTTGGCAACACGCTGATCCTCGATGGCATTATCCAGCTGACTGAACGCGACAACATGGGCTATCATGAAATGATCGTCCATGTGCCGATGCTCGCCTTCGGAAAACCCAGACGTGTCCTGATCGTCGGAGGTGGGGACGGCGGCTCCTTGCAACAGGTGCTCAGATATCCATCGGTGGAAGAGGCGCTGGTCTGCGAACTGGATCAGCGTGTAGTGGATTTATCGCGCGAGCACTTCGCCGCTTCTTTCGGAGACCCGTGGGCTGATCCACGCGCCGAATTGCTTGTGCGCGATGCCTTTGGCTTTCTCGAAGAAAACCCCGGCCAGTTCGACGTGATCATCTCGGACACCACAGACCCAATCGGCATGGCAGAGTGCTTGTTCTCGGATGAGTTCTACAAACTCATGGTGCGCGCCCTGACGCCCAACGGAGCCGCTGCAACACAATGCGAACAACCTTTCTTCGACGCTGCATTGATCAAAGAAATATACAAGTCAGCCAAAACATTGACTAAGAATCCGGCCTATTACTACGCCAACATCCCTACTTATCCCGGCGGCGGGATCGGCTTCATGTATGTCTCTGATACGCCGTGGATGAATGGATTGGAAACGAACTATCCACCTGGAGAGAATCAATACCTTAATCCTGAAATCCACAAGGCGGCATTTGCTCTGCCGGAGTTTTTCAGGAAAGAGTTGTATGGCTGAACGTAATGCGTAGAAACGAGATGAAGGAATCAGGTTCAATAGCTATCCGGGCCAAACTTGCTCGTAGTTCATTGTAGAACTCTTTCACGGAAAGTGGGTTATATATACAAGATTCTTGATTTCTTTCCAGGAGATGTGTGCCATGATATACGTACTTGTTCGATTCACGGTTGAAGATCTCGCAAAATGGAAGCCGGTTTTTGAGGAGGCCGCGGGGCTGCGCAAGAACTATGGCTCAACGGGAGTCCGCGCATTCAGCAAAGCGGACAATCCCAACGAGGTCGTAATCCTCGGCGAATATGCTGACAAAGAGAAAGCTATGCAGATGTTCCAGTCGCAGGAATTCCGCGCTGCGACAGCACGCGCAGGCGTAAAAGGTCCGCCCGAAGTGAGTTTTCTTGATGAAGTAGTAAACCTGCCCGCATAACCAACAGAAAAACGCGCATTCCCAATGGTTCCTTTTCCGTGTGTAAGATTATTCGGCGGCAGGAGATATAATCGCGTAAATAATGTCCGATTATTTTATCGAACCTTTTGTTGATAGCGGGCTCGGCAACTCTGCCTACCTGATCGGTTCCCACGATACAAAAAAAGGGATATTGATCGACCCGCTTCGTGACGTGGACCGGTACCTGTATGCCGCTTCCGGGCGCGGGATTCAGCTGACACACGTTCTCGATACTCATCTGCACGCAGACTTCGTCTCCGGCAATCGTGAGATTGCGCATCAGACCGGTGCGGTGATCGGCGCTAGCGCTGAAGCAAGAGTTGGCTTCGACCATTACCCACTGACAGAAGACAGCATCATTGATTTGGGCGCATGCCAAATCCGTGTGATGACGACCCCGGGGCATACACCAGAACACATTTCCTTCCTCATCGTTGAGCCCGACGCGAAAACGCCATCTGCTGTATTCAGCGGTGGCGCGCTGATCGTAGGCGGAGCGGCGCGCACGGACCTGCTCAGCGCTGAATTAACCCAACCCCTGGCACGCGACTTGTATCACACCATCCACGATAAACTGCTGAAACTGCCGGACGAACTCGAAGTATTCCCCACACACGGCGCGGGATCGTTCTGTGTGGCGCCAACCTCGTCAGATCGAACGACAACAATTGGCCGCGAGCGTATGACCAATTCCCTTGCTCTGGCTCGTTCTGAGGAGGAGTTCGTGCAGCGCGCATTGACGGGTCTGCCGTCGTATCCAATTTACTACAAATATATGCGCGAGATAAATCAAAAAGGCGCGAAGGTATTGGGCGGAGTTCCGGTGCTGAAACCGCTGTCTGCCGGCGAAGCCAAAGCGATGATGGATGAAGGAGTAGTCGTTTTGGACGTTCGGCATGGCAGGAAATTTGGCGCAGGACACATTCCCAACTCGTACGGTATCAGGGTCGATGCGCCGCTCACCACGTGGGCGGGCTGGCTGATTCCGTTTGGGAGCAGGATCATCCTCGTTGCTGAGTCCACAGACCAAACCGTCGCGGCGACGCGAGGACTCATCCGTATTGGTTATGATGAACTGGCAGGTTATCTGGACGGCGGAATTGATGCGTGGGCGAGGGCCGGCTATCCCGTCGAGACGATTCCAAGCATGGATGTCAAAGAGCTGCGCGAGCGCTTGAATGAGGTGACGCTTGTGGATGTTCGCCAGTTATCAGAATGGAACGCAGGACATATCCCGGGGGCGATTCACCTCGAAGCGGGGCGCACGGCATGGGATGATCTGCCTTTCCCACACGACAGACCTTTGGCGATCCAATGCGCGAGCGGAAACCGTTCGATGTCTGTGAGCTCGGTGCTGCGAAGGCGCGGTTACCATAACGTGATCCAGGTGGAAGGCGGGATCAATAAGTGGCAAACGCATGGGTTTGAAATCACAAAAGAGAAATCAACATTCAATACTGTATGAACATAACTCCAGCCTTCCCGTCATTTGACATTCATCTTGCAGACCTAAATCAGTTTATTTTGGAGCTGGTTGATGCCCATGAAGCAGGAAATATAAAATCGTGGATTGATCTTGAAGAAAGGGTCAACGCTTACTTCACTCCCAACCGAGTGGACTACATCTCAGCTCGTGCCCCAGGCTGGCGCAAGATGGCATCCTACGCTGAGGGAATTACCCTTGTCCACGTGATGTGCGTGTTCCTGGGGTTATACATGATGCCTGAGTTCCTAAGCATGACAAAAGAAGGCCAACAGATCATGAAATGGGTTATTCTTTTTCACGATGTTGAGAAAGAACCCCAAATGGGAAAAAGGGATCATGTGCACGCTTTCCGCTCGGCAGCAGGCGCGGCGAGAGCTTTACCAAAATTGGGATTCCCCGTTTCACCCGAATATGATTTGCTCATCGATGACTGGAGCGATTTCACCCGCTCTTCGATCACAAAGCCTGAAAATTTTCAAGATTACGTGCAGGACAATCTTCAGCTGCCGGAAATCCTTGATGGCATCGAGCGCCTGTTCGGGCATAACACACCGGCTGCATTGATCATCAAAACGATATTATTACATCTATCCATTGATATGCAACCATGGCCGCCAGTTACGCCACTGACCGATGAGGAAGTTAGAAGGTATCTTGACAATGATCTTGTTTTGCTGCTTAGAGCCATGAACCTGGGCGATAGTGAGGGATGGAATATGTTCAAACAAGACAGAGGATCCCTGCGAAATGCCACATTGGAGGCTTTCAAGAAAGTGGAGCGGCTGGTATCAAATTAGAGGTGGCGAAACGCGGGGACATGATTGATTTATAATCCCGGCATGGACTTCAAGACAACAGTCAAGGAAGGTTACAACGCCATCGCCGATCGTTACCTCGCCGGGCGGACGCGTGACTCGGAAGATGTGCGGCTGCTCGATGATTTCATTGCGAGATTACCTGCAAACGCGAAAGTGCTGGATGCAGGCTGCGGCGCGGGCATACCCATCAGCCAGATGCTAAGTGAGCATTTCGATGTCACAGGTGTGGATTTTTCAGAAGCGCAAATCGAACTGGCAAAGAAGCATGTTCCGAAGGCGAGATTTATTTGTCAGGATATGACCTGGCTGGACTTCCCCGACAATTCGTTCGACGGGATCTGCTCCTATTACGCCATAATTCACATTCCACGCGAAGAGCATCGACCCTTACTGATCAACTTTCACAGAATGCTCAGGCCTGGCGGATTCGCTTTGCTCTGCCTGGGCGCTGAACATTTGATTGACGATATCGATGAAAACTATCCGGGCACGCGCATGTACTGGAGTCATTACGACACAGAAACATATCTCAAAATGCTAAAAGCCTGCGGTTTCCCGGTTATCTGGTCGAAACGCGTCGTGGACGAAACCTGCGAAGGCAGCCGGCATTTGTTTGTACTTGTGCAGAAATAAAAACGATGAAAAGCTTCAAAAAATACTGGGCCGTCTTTCAGATCACACTGATCAACAGCCTCGCGTACCCCGGCGAGTTGATCGGGCGCAGTCTGTTGATCGTGCCGTTTATGTGGATCTTCTATCAGTTGTGGAAAGTCACATTCAGCGCGGCAGGTTCAGATTCGATCAGCGGCATGACGCTGTACAGCACGATGTGGTACCTCATGATGGCAGAGACCATCGAACTCAGCCGCCCAGCGCTGGCGCGTACGATTTCCGATAATGTGAAGGACGGCTCCATCGCATACCTCTTGAACAAGCCATATAGTTTTCTGCTCTATCAATTCAGCAATTCGATGGGAGAGACCCTCTTCCGCGCCCTGGTGAACGCAGTCTTTGGCGGGATCATCGTCTGGTGGCTGGTCGGTCCGCCGCCCGCGCCCATCGGCTGGCTGTTCGCGTTCCTTGCCCTGTTCGGCACATGGGTCTTGAACTTTTGTATCACCTGTCTGATCGGGCTATCGGCATTTCTCGTGGAAGATGTATCGCCGTTCATGTGGATCTACCAGAAATTCATCTTCATTCTGGGCGGCTTTTTGATCCCGCTCGATTTTTACCCTGATTGGCTGCAAGTTATTGCAAAAGCCCTTCCATTCTCCGCTATGATCTACGGGCCCTCAAAACTGTTCATTTCGCCAACCATGGATCTTTTTGCCAATGTCATCCTGATGCAGTCATTGTGGATCATGGCGCTCGGTGCAATTCTTGTCTTATCCTATCGGCGCGGCGTGGCCTATTTGACTGTGAATGGAGGATAGAGTCATGTCATTGCGAGCCTTCGGGAAGCAATCTCCGATTAAGCGACGAAGACTACCTAACGAGGTTGCCCCATTTAACTGGGGATTGCTTCGGGCTGGGTTTCGATATGCACCTTGAAAAACACTCAGAGCTACTCAACTACCAGCCCTCGCAATGACACTTGAAATATCATGAAAGAACTTAAATTCCTCTCCGCTGTCTGGCAGGCCAACCTGCAATCCGTGATGGAGTACCGCGTTTCATTCCTTATGCAGGTCATCGGCATGATGCTCAATAACTTCATCTACTTCGCGATCTGGATCATCTTCTTCGACAGATTCAGGGAAGTGCGCGGCTGGGGCATCAGCGATATGTATATCACGTACGGTGTCCTCGCCAGCGCGTTCGGGCTGGTTGCTTTGCTGTTCGGCAACTCATTCACCCTCAGTGAGATTATCAACCAGGGCCGTCTTGACTATTATCTCTCCCTGCCGCGACCCGTGTTACTCCATACCGTTTCGAGCCGCATGATCTCAAGCGGGATGGGCGACTTCACGTACGGTTTCCTGAGTTACGTGTTATCGGGTCAATATACGTGGGATGGGTTCCTGCGCTTCGTTCTCGCGACACTTCTGGCGGCTACCGTCTTTGCATCCTTTCTTATTCTGGTGCAGAGTCTCGCGTTCTGGATGGGAGTCATTTCCAATCTCTCGAACCTGGCGATCAACGCCCTCATTACGTTCGGGATTTATCCCATTACACTGTTCGACAACTATGCAAAATTGATCCTGTTCACGGTGATCCCTGCCGCGCTCGTTGGTGCGGTACCCGCAGAGTTCATCCGCGCATTCACATGGCAGACTTTGGCGGAACTCCTGGCCGGCGCTGTGATCTTTCTCCTTATGGCGGTAGCAATTTTCCGGCTGGGATTGAAGCGCTACGAGTCCGGCAGCGCGATCCAGGTCGAAGTCTAGTCGCCCATTTTCTGGTATAATTTTTCCACGTGACTGGTCCTGCCTCTCGGTTTTCCCGCAAAAGTGTGTGGGACTTGGGCTGTAGGCAAGGAGACCTGCATAATCTAAAGAAAGGAAAGCATACGTCATGCCGCTCGCGAAAGAAATCAAGACCAAACTGATAACGGATTATCATCGTCATGATGCGGATACCGGTTCGCCCGAAGTGCAGATCGCCATTCTGACCGGCCGCATCCAGCAGTTGACCGATCATCTACGGGCCAACAAAAAGGATGAGTCCTGCCGGCGTGGACTGCTCAAAATGGTTGGGCAACGCCGTCGCATGTTGGCGTACCTGCGCCAGGTTGATTACCCGCGCTATCTGGGAGTCACCGAAAGTCTGAAACTGCGCCACAAGTAAGCCAGACCCTAAAGGTCTTGAAGACCTTTAGGGTCTTATTAAAATATTATCAAACCGCAGTCAGGAATTGAATAGCGCGAATGACGCCCAGGCGTCATCCCCGCTCTTCAGTCCCTGACCGGGCGGAACCAATTACAGGGTTACACATAGTCAGACCGGCTGTAAATTAGCAAGCTCACCAAGTGCGCGAAGCAACCCTTCGTGCGTTTTGTGCATTTTGTGCATATGCATGCAGTCAGGTCGGGTGTACCCCAACACAGGAGAGAAAATGAAACCTGAATCAAAGAAATATTCAGCCACCGTTGGAAACCATACTGCCACCTTTGAGACTGGCAAATTAGCTAGTCTGGCTGGCGGCGCGGTGACCTTCGGCATCGATGAAGCAATTGTCTTTGCGGCTGCCACCATGGGCGGCGTTCGCGAAGGCATTGATTTCTTCCCGCTTCAAGTGGAATACGAGGAAAGGCTGTATGCCGGCGGCAAGATCCCCGGTTCGTTCTTCCGACGTGAAGGCCGCCCGAGCACTGAAGCCATTCTGACCGCGCGCCTGACAGACCGGCCGCTGCGCCCGCTCTTTCAGCACGGGATGCGCAACGAAGTACAAGTGATCATGTTCTCGCTTTCGTCTGATGGCGTGAACCCGCTCGACGTTCTGGCCATCAACGCGGCCTCCGCCGCCATCATGATCTCGGATATCCCGTGGGGCGGGCCTGTTGGTGCAGTGCGTATTGGGCGCGTCAACGGCCAGTTCGTCATCAACCCAACTTTTGCAGAGATCGAAACATCAGACCTCGATCTGCGAATTGCCGGCACGCGCGATGCGATCCTGATGGTCGAATGCGGTGCGAACGAAATCCCCGAAGATGTGATGGTCGAAGCGCTCGAACTCGGCCATAAATCCATTCAACCCCTGATCGAAGCTCAACTTAAGATGCAGGCTGAAGTGGGCAAACCCAAACGCGAACCAAGCCTGAACATTCCGGATCCTGAACTTCAAAAGAAAGTCTTTGAGCGCGTCAGCGGGCCGATGAATGAGCTGCTTGACAAACCACTGACCAAAAATGACTTCTACACCGGCATGACAACGTTAAAGGATCAGGTCGTCGCCGAGATGTGCGGCGTGCCCAACCCCCAGAGTGAGGCGGTTGCTGAAGTTCTTACGCCCGTGGTGGACATGCTATCAGACCGCCCGTCGCTTGATGCTGTCCGGGAGGCTTTTGACCAGGCTGAACAGAGCATCGTCCGCGAGCGGATCCTGAACATGGGCAAACGCCCTGATGGGCGCACCCCGACTGAAATCCGCCCGATCTGGTGCGAAGTCGGTCTCTCACCGCGCGCCCACGGTTCCGGCCTGTTCACGCGCGGCGAGACTCAGATCCTGTCCTTTGCGACGCTTGGGACACTGGGCGAATCGCAGGAACTGGATAACCTCAGCCCTGTCGACACTAAACGCTATATGCATCACTACAACTTTCCGCCGTACTCAACAGGCGAGGTCAAGCCTCTTCGTGGCCAGAGCAGGCGCGAGGTCGGGCATGGAGCGTTGGCGGAACGTGCGCTGGAACCCGTCATCCCGGCGGAGGAATCCTTCCCTTACACCATCCGCGTGGTATCTGAAGCGTTGTCATCCAATGGCTCCACATCCATGGGCTCCGTCTGCGGTTCCACGCTGGCGCTCATGGACGCAGGCGTGCCGATCAAAGCCCCGGTATCGGGCGTGGCGATGGGTCTGATCACAGATGATACCGGCCGTTATAAAATCCTGACCGATATCCAGGGCGCGGAAGACCATCTCGGTGACATGGACTTTAAAGTTGCGGGCACGGCACAAGGTATCACTGCACTGCAAATGGACATCAAGATCAGCGGCCTGAGCGCACAGATGATGAAGGAAGCCTTGGAACAGGCGAATGCTGCGCGTCTGTACATTATGGAAAAGATGCTGGAAGTTTTGCCGTCAGCACGTACGGAACTGAAGCCGCACGCGCCGCGCATCATTACGGTAAAGATCCCTGTCGACAAGATCGGCGCGCTGATCGGACCGGGCGGCAAGAACATCCGTGCACTGCAGGAAGAGACGGGTACAAAGATCGATATCGAGGAAGACGGCACGGTTTACATCGCTTCGACCGATAGCGTCCGCGGGAAGATCGCACAGGAACGCGTGGAGGCCTTGGGTGAGAGCGCGGTGATCGGCAATATTTACACCGGCAAAGTTGTGCGAATCGCTGACTTTGGCGCCTTCGTGGAGATCCTGCCCGGCGTGGATGGACTCGTCCACATCTCACAACTTGACAGCCAGCGGGTGAACAAAGTGGAAGATGTGGTGAGCATGGGCGACGAGATCACCGTGATGGTGACCGACATCGATCCGCAGGGCAAGATCAGGCTCTCACGCCAGGCGGTGCTCGAGGGCTGGACTGCCGGGGAAGCGCGCGAGAAAGATGGACCACGCAGATCCGGTGGAGGCCGCCCCGGTGGTGACCGCGGCGGACGCGGAGGAGATCGCGGCCGCGGCGGAGATCGCGGTGGGAATGATCGCGGCGGGCGACGCTAATCTAAATGCTTTGGGCGGGTGTCTCGCGACACTTGCACCCGCTCTCCGAGCGTGCGTTCGGTGCAGTGCAGGTGAGCACCCACCCTTCTTTTTCTCAATTACTCAATAAATGCCATAAGAATTCGATAACATCGCGCCACGCGCCATCTGGATCGGAGGTCTGCTCATCGGCCTGACCCGCGCTTTGGGTCTCTTCCTGCTGCGCCGCGTTTCCACAGGGCAAACAAGACCTCTTGCCGAACCTTAGACTGTCCCCTCGTTGGACGCACTGTTATTTTTTTTATTGTCAGCGGGGCTGAGATAAAGCACCAACATTAAGCGCGGACTACATACACCGGCGTGGATTCCTCAAAAATCGGTATTGAATTTCCCTGCGTAGGGTGCTATACTGCAAAAAGCCATTAATTGGAGTGTAATACTCCAAGTCATCGGGTTACGCCACACGGATAACGGACGCCACATCCCTGTTAAGGCATTCGAGCCTTACGAAGGAGGGAAACCAAATGCTTCCAGTATTAACCGACCGCGAAGAGCAAATTCTCAGATTGATTGCCGATGGATTAACCAACAGGGAGATAGCATGCACTCTATCAATCAGCGAAGCAACTGTTGAAAATCACATCCACCATATTTATGCAAAGCTGGGGATTTCAAATCGGGCCCAGGCCGTTGCATATGCTTTCCAATTGAGAATTATTGTTCTCAATGACATGCTGGAATATGGAGGGAATCCTTCATGACGGGCTGCCTGGCAATCACTATAATTTGGTACCTTTCTCGGGCGGCGCCGCGTGAACATCACGCACCTAAGCAAAAGAAAGGAGATTGCATCATGTCACCAAGTACTGTTCCACCCCAGACGTTCAAGATTGATACCAAGCGCGGTTTGTATCCCGTCGTGTACGTGCGCGGGTTCGCTCCGACTGCCGGGGCGCGCGAAGAAACCTTCTTCGACACGTACTACGGTTATGCCCAGACCTCTGTGGAGAAGCGCGAGGCACCTCCCCCGCAATACTTGGAACCCATAGTCTTCGAGGGACAGCTCATTCGCTTCCTCAAAGAGTACGGCTATGTAGATGCCGCCAACGGTGGGCTGACGCTTGCACTCAGCAACGCCGTGGGCACAACGCAGAATCCGACGCAGAGTCTATGGATTAGCCGCTTCTACGACCGCGATGTCATGTCCGGGCAGGTACGCTCCATCGAGGAGCATGGCGAAGACCTGCGTCGGCTCATCTGCGAGACCATCCCCACTGAGCTTAGGAAGCTTGAGAGCGTGAAAGTTGATCTTGGGCAGAACAATCAGGATTATAGGGTAATCCTGATTGCCCACTCAATGGGCGGTCTCGTCTGCCGTTACCTGATTGAGAACCTTCTGCCGAACCCAAAGCGCTGGATCCATCGGCTCGTGACTATGGGGACGCCGCACGGAGGCATCGAGCTGAGCGCCGTCCCAGATTTCCTGGAGGAACTTGCTGCCAGCAAGGGCAATATCCTGAGTGCCGCCATCTTCAAGGAAGGTCGAATGCGCCAGTACTTAAAGCTTAACAAGAAGGGCGCGGACGGACAGCTTCCCGATCTTCGCAGCCTGAACGGCAAGTACCCCGAAGGGCGCTGTTTATGCATTATCGGCAGCGACCACGACAGCTATAACGCCGCAAAAACGATGACGGGCAGCCACAGTGACGGGCTTGTCAAGCAGGACCGCGCCTACATTAAGGGTGCCTACTGGGCCAACATTCACCGGGCCCATTCAGGACGCAAGGGCATCGTCAACAGCTTTGAGACCTATGAGAACATCCGTCGCTTCCTGTTCGGAGACACGCGGGTAAAGCTCTGGTTGGAGAACGTTGAACTGCAAATTGCTGCCCCGCCCAAGAACATTCAGGAATTCTACGATATCGAGTTCTCGCTGTCCGTGCGCGGAACGGGGGTGTTTCTGCACCAGCGTAAACAGAACCCGTGTGAGAATGCTCTGCGGTTTGAGCGGAAGGAGTTTTCTCTGGCGAAGGTTCATCTGCATACCGGATTTTTGGACACGAAATTACGGCCACGCGGCGGGATCTTCTCGCATTTCCTTCTGGCTTTTCGAGTAGCACAGCACCGCGTTCGAGAGGGCTTCCTATTCGACCACCAGTACCCTGAGCGTACGATTTACAGTGAAAGTATAGAGATCCGGGTCGACCTGGCATTGGGAGACAACGTTGCTGCGCCGACAGTCCAGTACAGGTGGCTGTCTGAGGCCATGAATTTGGAGGATGAACAGAGTTGGCAGTCGGCGAACGTAAATGCCGGCGTCTTCCGCTTCCTGTTTCGACAGGCCAATACGCTCACAGGGGACCTATGTATACAACTAGGGCCATGGCCCGACTCCACCACGGAAAGGACCGGCATAGACGCTGTCCAAGCTTAGTTTGAATCGGGCATAGCCGAATTCAGCATGCGACCAACGCGGCTGCGTTGGGCCGCTCATCACAGCCAAAAGTCTCTGAAAGTTCGGGGCTCAGGCTATCGCGCATATGTGCCAATTAAGAATCGTCCTGCGAAATGACAAGATGGAATATGGAGGGAATCCTTCATGACAGAACACCTGGCAATTACTATAATGGCTATCTCTTTTGCGCGCTGTTGCTCACTAGATTTAGAGGAGATGAAATA
>Ga0209521_10000998_pt1 | contig 22725 bp, 34 predicted proteins | sample Rifsed19ft4_FD_184016 | JGI IMG/M metagenome (GOLD analysis project Ga0209521, IMG submission 184016) | Soil microbial communities from Rifle, Colorado, USA - sediment 19ft 4 (version 2) | ecosystem: Environmental > Terrestrial > Deep subsurface > Rock core/Sediment | place: Rifle, Colorado...
GTCGGCTCGCGGGGATGCGTATGTGTTTAGGGTGTTTATGCCCACTTCTAGACCACGTTGACACACACTGCACCCCGTGTGCACGTTTGGAAGAAGAAGAATGCCCGTGTCAACGGCACCGCCAAATCTTGGGTTTGGCAAACACCGCAACGTGGGCTAAAGCATGATCCTTATACCAAAAGGACTCTCAAATGACGAAGCGCGCGCGATCCAAGCAGAACAGCGTCTCGCGGGTATCCCGACGTGTCCGCTCTGCAAAGGTGCGGGTAAAATCTTCACCGGCAAAACGCGTCAAATCGCCGGGCGCGAATACACGTTCTTCATCTACTGCTCCCGTTGTGAAGGCCGCGGATCGGCGGAAATGCCGGAATCCACGTTGCCATAAAATGTTTATCCCATGGAGCCCGACAACCTACGTCTGCTCAGAACACTGTGCGTGGTGTATGCTGCTAGAGCGAATATGTGGAAACCGTGTAGACGCAGACGCCTACTGGAAACAATATCGCGCGACAGTCATGGAAGCGTACGCGAAAATGAAGCGTAGGAGTGACCCTTGACGCCAATAGAATTTACTGATACCATTGTTGCAGTGACACCACAGCTCCGTAATCGTTTGTCAGGTGAGTTTCGTCGCGCGGATCGCACAGAGATTGACGAAGCCCTCTGCACGGCTACAATGGAAGCGTGGTCTAAGAAACCTACGTACTTTCCCAAGCGTGTCGCCCTAGAGATATTTGTGCTTGACACTGCAAGACTGCGCCTGATCGACTACATGCGTAAGGTTGCCATTCGCTTTGGTGCCTACACGCCCGGGCCGCGCATTTATGACCCAAGCACGCATATTGATCGTCGTTTAGATTTGATTAAAGCCATCAAGCGGTCGACGCATTCCTCCATGTGGCCGATGCTCTGGAACATCTTGTGGTATGGCTATACAGTCAGGGAAGCGATTGGTTTTGGGGCTCGATACATTGGGACTGAACGCACGGAGTCTGCTGGGGCGCTTCGTGGTCAACTGGCTCGGGCGCTTCGCCGGGTAAAGCAGCGGCTGCGAGACGATGCGCGCATGATTGTCCCCCAAGCACACGAAAGTATGTCGCGCGGCTGATCTTAAGGTCGACGTGGGCTTTTTTCCACAATTGGTTATGTGACGTGGCAACATTCTGCGCGCACATGTCTAAGAGTTTGGGGAGGAGTTTCATATCTTCGTCTAAGTCTGGATAATCGAAGATGCCATTATCACCTTGAACGGCACGTAGGCGCTGATCTTCATGGAATCGGCTTATCATCTTAAGGTATCCACCATGAAGCAACCAGAAGGCGTCTACGCGCCCAGTAATGTACGATGAGCCACGCGCGAGCGATGATAGCTCGACATCCGCGCTATCATCGCGTGACATCTTGCGCGTGTGGTGGACAAAGAATACCGTATAACCTGCAAACAGAGACTCAAAGGAGTCAAACACGACTTTCATAGCGGTGCTGTCATTCTCGTCAGCTTGGTGGATCTCGCGGAGTACGTCAATGATGATAACGTCTGGCTTCTCAGCGGCGAGCACTTTTGACAACCACTCGCGATGCTGCGGAATGGTAAGGATCATTGGCAGGAGGAGGTCATCAGGATGAACGAAGCGGAAGTTTGCTGTGTTGAGCTTATAGCCACTGCCTTCAAGCTCGGCAAGGCGCTCTGTCCAAGCGGGACGCTTCGTGTCAAGTTGCAAATAGAGGACTCTAGCGGGCCGCCCCACCTTACAGCCGAACACGTCTTTCCCCTCAGCGATGCGGGAGCCAACATCAAACATGAGAAAGCTTTTACCGGCTTTTGGACTACCCATGACTAGGATGTATGCAGGTCGTGGCACCAAGCTGTCAACAATCCAGTTGACGCGGTCTGATTGGCTCACATCGAGATATTCCTTAGGGGAGACAGTTCGTGTCAATGTCTGAGCCTCCTAATCGCGATGAAAGATTGGCTAGTAAGTTACGAGATGATGAAATGGTAATGATAACTGAATACGTGCTCGCCGGACTTAAGTTTCCCATTTGTAACGCTTGCCGAAAGCGCCCAATAGGCCCCTTGCTCGTCAACCATTGTGATGTGTGTTGGAAGGAATGTAAGCACCCCTGTTACACGCCAACGCATGGTGCTATTCAGCTAGATGGCCAGATATGGCGACAATAAGACCTCGTGATCTGACACTCACCGAAGTCGCCGAGTTAATGCTAGCTGGTATTGAGTTCCCTGTTTGTGGGGTTTGCGTGAAAGCTACCATAGGTGGCAACGGGCTGACCAACCATTGTAGATCCTGCTGGAAGCTCTGTAGTCGAGGCGGGTACAGCATACCTCACAACATGCCTCCCAAGCATGGACACTACAAGGTTGATGGGTTGTGGTATCCACCACCCAAAAATGGGGAAAACGCCTACCCTGGTCCAGGTGATGTCAGACGGCGCCAAGCGTGGATTGATAAAAGCACTAGCGTTGCCTGTGTCAATCTGTCCCTTCCTGGCGTGGGCGCGTCGGGAACACCGTAAACTCTGACGCCCACGGGGCGGAGGACGTGGGCGTAAGTTTGCCCCTCTGTCCTCGCCAGAGGAAGCGTGTGAGACAGGGGGTTTTTCACGGTCCGTGTCAAGATTGCACGGAAATGAGCGTTTTGTCAACTTGACACGAAATTTCGTGTGAAATAGCCGACCGCCGCCCGCTTCCTATCTGTGAGGCAAAGTTTTGGTTCTTCCAAGAATACAAGGAGAATGTACATGCCTGACCTGACCCCGGAGGGGCTGCGGGCGCGGGCGAAGAGCGTAGCGATTAGCTGCTGTATGTGGCACCGCGGCTATACCGAAGAGTGGCGAGGACGGCTGGCTACTGAATCGCTCGAAGCGTGCGAGGAGTGTCTCGCTGCCGCCTTCACCGCCCTCGTGGCCGAGGCGCGGCGGGCGCAGCGGGAAGTGGATGCGCAACTTGTAGAAGACGACGATTGCGTGACGTGCCACGACGAAATCAACCCGTTTATGCGTGAGCATCTAGCCGCCGCGATCCGCGCACAGGAGGAGAAAACGCCATGACCGATGAGTTCATGGAGATGGCCCTCCGCACGCAGCTCGCCGACGCGGAGGAGCGCGTGCGGAAGCTTGAGGAAGCGCTGCACGCCTTGACTATCTGGTCGCAGAATGGTGAGCAACTGTGTTTTCGGTCACACAATAACGTTCCAATGGGAATGAGCAAGACGCAAGAGCGACTTGCCCGCGCCGCCCTCGCGCGGAGGACACCGTGACACAGCCCGAGTCTTTAGGCAGCCAGGTCGGTCGCCTTGCTCAGTTCATTGTGGACTCGGTGCCGGGTGAGCCGAGCCAGAGCGAAGGCGCCGTTGACACGGCGATCCGCGTGATGACAACGCTTCAGGCGCGCGTGCGGGAGTTGGAAGAGGCGTTGGGCACGCTGCTGATGTGTGCTCACGGTGACGAGCACATGTGTGGCTGTCGTGAGCAAGCAGACCTCGCGCGGAGGACACCATGAGCCATATCCACAATTTCGAGCCGAACGGGCGTTGTCGGTGCGGCGAGCACATTGCTCTTGTACCACACCGCGCCACCATGACCGACGACACGCCGATGGACCTGACCGACGCGGAGCGCGCGCGTGTGGAGGCGCGGCACACGATGACAAGTATCACGTCGACGACGTGCCGCGAGTGCGGCGGATCAGGTCGATTTCGCGTCGGGTATTTCGCCAACCACGAGGAGTTCGAGCGGACGGGGCCTGACGAGGTGTGTGGAGTCTGCGGGGGGTCCGGGACCGCCACCATGACCGACAACACCCCGATGGATCTCACAGACGACGAGCGGGCGCGCGTGGAGGGTGCCATGATTGGTAGGATGCACTGCGAGCGCGGGGGTAACAAATGAAGGTCTATAGCCCAAGCGCAACCGCTAAATTCTCACGATGTCCGCTCCTATGGGCACTTGACCGCAACGGTTGGCATCCGCGTGTCCTGTCCAAGCGTGACCTTTATGCCATTGGTGGGCGTGCTATCGCGTCTGGCGTGGGCGCGTACAACCTCATGACCCAAGCAGGTGACACGAGCGCAATCGAAATCAGGTTTAAGCGCGCTGCTGACGTCATGTCTACCATCTTCCACCAAGGCATCGAGGAGCTGGAAGCATCACAACGCCAATTGCCAAATACGGCTATCGTGTCCGAAGCAGACGAGATTCTTGAGAATGCCAAGCGCATGCTTGGCGCTTACACAGCCAAGAATCCCACGCAACACTACCACATCGTCGGGGTAGAGCTGGAACTTGGGCCTGAAGCTGGCAACGCCCGCCCAGACTTGGTAGTAGAGGACAAAGCGGGCGACCTTCTCGTGATTGACTACAAATCTCGGTGGACGACCCGGACTGGCGCGCAACCTGGATACTGGGAAAACATCGACCGCTTGGAGCGGAGCGTCTCGCATCAGTTGCTTCACTATGCTTACTTTGTGGGCCAAAAGTATGGGCGCCCGGTCAAGCACGTCGGCATTTGTGAGCTTCACGGGACGCGGGGGTATACACCATTCATCACGCCTGACGCAGTATCTCATGAGACGCTTGCGATCTGGTACGAATCCGCTAAGGGGATGTGGGAGGTGATGGAACGTATCGAAAAGGAAGGTGTGGCTCCCTGGATGGCAACGCAGCACGCTGACCGCTATGGGCTCTGTGAAATGTATAATGCGTGCTTCCGCCATCATCTTGACCCTACACTGATGTCGCACGAATACGTACAACTGGAACGGGTAAAGGAGAGTGTGTAATGTTCTATGGAAAGATTACGATGCACTTTCGTAGGGAGGATCGCGACGGTCTTTTGCGTGACTTATCTGAGATCGGTATTTTTGCGGAAACGGACTATGCGGGGATCGGCGGCGTAGAGATCCGCATAGAGGGTTGCGAGAAGAATGAGAACGACGACTAATGATCGACATCGCCAAGTTGCGGTTCAATCTTGACCAGGCCAAGCCTGAACGTTCAACCTATTTGATCCACGGGAACTATGGTGTTGGCAAGACGAGCCTGCTTGGCGACATGCTCCGAACGGAGGCTGCAACCGGCCCCGTGCGCTACATCAACATGGCTGGCGAAGATGGTAGCCTATCCGTATCTACGCTTGGCCTTGGGGATATTGGCTACACTGCCCATGACCTTGAGGAGTTCAAGGCTATCATAGACGATGCTAAGATGCAAGGCTTAGCCGCTGTTGGCATCGACGGCTTTCAGTGGCTGGGCAAGTTCGTCATCCGGAGCGTGTGTGGGCAGCGGTTGCCATCAGTCGGCAAGGGTAGCGATGACTGGCAGAAGATTCATCAAGCGTTTGAGCAAGTGGTTCCTACGCTCCGCTGGATGGCACCTATCGTCATGGCCACAGCATCGAGTGACCGTTCGATGGATCAGATTACTGGCGAAATCACACTCACTCCAGACCTGCCGGGTCGCCAGGCAGCAGGCGTCGGGGGCATGTTTGACTTCGTATTTGTGCTGAAAACGCGACCTGTTAACCCAACAAAGATCGAGCGTTATGTCCTAACAGCGCCAGTCGGCAACATGGTTATCCGCGCGCGATTGCCACGATCGTTGCCAGCGGAACTCACGCTTCCAGAAGGTCCGGGTGGCTGGGCCAAGATCAAGACTGCGATTGCAGCGTGTTTCATGCCAGAGGCTGCTGAGATGGCCCTGGCGGGAAGGAAAATGAAGTGATGGTAGACACGATGGGAACTGATACTGGGCTGGATGTCGCGGAGCTTTACCAGACGTACACGTCCGAGGAGCAGATCAAGGAATCCTTCGAGCGCTTCACGGTGCCGACGGGGCGGTATACGTTCACGCCAAAGCGAGTCCAGACGCAGCGTGCAAGCGACCGCTCCCCCTGGCCGGGGCGTGAGATGGTGCGTCTATTTGGCCAGCTATTTGATCGTGAGGATGGTAGCCGTAAGGGGTCGGTGGGCTTCGATGGCTCATGGGACGTGCGCCGCATGAAGAATAACAAGCTGGATGGCCCCTCGAAGCTGTGGGGTCAGCTCGTCACGGCACTGGACATGAAGGCGGAAACGGTCGGTAAGGTTGTGGAGGCCGCAGGAGGCTACCAACTCAGCCTCTATGTCACTGAGGCATTCAAGACTCCTGACGGCTGGCGCACAGCTCGCACTCCGGAGCAGCGCCGCGACTATCGTAAGGCGGGCTACGATGCCAAGAACTTCGTGGACAGTGTTTCTCGCGTCTAAGCCTTTCAGGTGCTTAGCCGCGGGGCCCGCTTAGTGTGGCAGCGGTTTACTAGCCATTTGGCCAGGCTACGCCAGGAGGAGGCCACACGCCCTAGTGATATGCTTGGGCAGAGAACTCCTCTTGGTGATTTCTTAGGAGGCTCAGTAATGACACCGCAGGGTGGACTGGAAGGGCGCCAGCGGCGGGTTCATACCCCGCATGACGAGAGTTCGAATCTCTCCCCTGCTACCATTGAGCCCGATAGACGAGAGGCATTTACGTGTGTTGTCTGCTGGGAAGATCGACACGAAAATGTTACGCTAACTGAGGCCCCACTTGAATTCAACAACCGCTCGGTCGAAGTCATCCACAAATGGTACTGCCCAAAATGCGGGCGCGAAGTTACATTTGGGCTCTAGAAAGCTACCTGAGATTCCCCTAGGAACTGTCGAAGCAATATTGGCGGGTGGTCAGCTTTGTGAGTGTTGCCGGATGGCGCCGGGGTTAGTGAATAAGGATCACGTGGTCGCCTACGACTACTGCGACTGGTGTTTGCGGACGCACGGCCCGTACTGTCATCCGTCCTATAAATACAGCACCGCATACTTGTGGTGGGTGCGATATGACACAAATCGACGCACTTGAGTACGCACAGTGGGTGCTAGCTGGGAAACATATCTGTCATGTATGTGGCGCGCTCGTGGGTAAAGGCTATCGCGCGCATTGCAACCGACACGGGACCTCAACATATACAAGTGAGCACGGGAGCACAATATATTCCGATGTGTGCTGCTCTCATCTGTGTGGATGGGGTTCCGATGCAGACTTCGAGTGGGACTAGATGAAAAAACCAGATACATGTAAGGGCTGCCCGCTTTACGATGACGGTGAGGGCTTTGTACCTGACGAGTTGATAGCAGGTGCACTCACCCAAGTATGGCTCCAGAACCCCGGCGATGGCGAGGAACGTAAAGCCAAGCCCGCAGTTGGTGCGACTGGTGACGACCTGGACCGCAAGTGGCTCCCACGTGCGGGCCTGACCCGAAGCGTCAATACATCAGTCTGTAATGCCTTCCGCTGTCGCTGGCGTGACCCTAAAACGGGTAAGAAGGTCAACAAACTACCGCCGCCAGCCATACTTAGCGCGGCACTGAAACACTGTCGTCAATATGACGACGTCCAGGGGCTGAGCAAGATCATTGCCGCAGGCGCTGTCGCTTGGCGCGCGCTAGGACAGGCTTTTGCTATCACCGACTGGCGCGGCTTTGTTGGCCCCAAGCTTTTCAATGGGGCGAGTGTCTTTGGGACACTTCACCCTGCGGATCTTTTCCGGGCACCAAAGAATGCGCTCCCAGTCAGCGTTGACTGGGCTAAGATTGGTCGGTGGCTGGATGATAAGTGGCCTCTAGCCGTACCGCCGTTTGAGCGTATCCCCAAGACGGCTGACCCGTCTATCTTGCTGCCGTGGGTCGAAGAGGCTGCTGCACGCGCGCCGTTCGTAGTGATCGACACCGAATACGCACGCGGATCGCGCTACCTCCTGATGATTGGACTTGGGTATCCTGAGATGCCGCACGGGATTCAGGTCGCTGTGAATACGTTAAGCCCTGTGGGTCGAAGCATGCTCCGCAACGCTCTGCTGGTCTTGGTAGCGGCGTGTCCTATCGTCTTCCAGAACGCTATGGCGGACGTGCCGGTGCTGCGGGATAACCTGGGCATCCAGTATGCGGACTATCGCGCCATAGATGATACGATGCTCATGCACGCTCTCCTGTGGAGCGATTGGCCACATACATTAGAGTTCCTGGCGTCCCTCTACGGTTCGTATCCTAAGATGAAGCACCTTGCGAAAGTAGACCCGGAGCTTTACAATTGGGGCGACGTGATAGACACCATTGCTGTCTACGAAGGGCTGGTTAAAGAGCTACGGCACGATGCCCCGTCTGCGGCTATCTACCGGGCGCAGTCGTTGCCACTTGTGCCCATCATCCTCCGGCGCGCGCAACGTGGGCTAAGAGTCAATCGTGGCCTCGTCACCGAGAAGACCCGGCTCTATGAGACGAAGAAGACTGTGGCTTCCCAGATTGCTCAGGCATGCATGGGCCGGCCCTTTAACGTGGGCAGCGACGACCAACTAAAGGCCGCGCTCTATAAGGAGCGCGGCTATCAGGCTCAAATCAACAGGGACACCAGATCTGCCACGGTTGATGGAGATGCCATCGCTGAGCTCCGTAAGGCAATCGACCCAATCCCAGACTTCGAAGAAGAAGAGAAGAACGGGCTCAGCGTGGATGAAGCCCTGAGCCGTATTGGACAGGGCGCCGACCCTCTCCTTGAGGCTCGTGTCATCTATGCCGGGGCTCAGCAGATTTTGACGCACTACTTGGCGCCGCGTGACGCTGAGCGCATCTATCCCTCAATGAAGCTCCACGCGCAAGCCAGCGGGCGGTGGAGCATTACCGAACCACCGCTACAGCAAGACCCAAGCGAGCTAAAGGGTACGTTAATACCCGACGAGGGTATGTCATTCGTGGGCTGGGACTGGGATCAGATTGAGCTTCGCATCTTGGCAGCACTCGCGAAAGACGCAGCCTATCTGGAAGCCTTTGAGCGCGACTGGGACGTTCACACGCTCAATGCGTGCGACATCTTTGACCTGCCAAAGCCCACGGAGCGCCGCGACCCGACGAAAGATGCCGAGTGGGTGAAGGTGGTCGGTTGGGCCGGTAAAGAAGACATCAGGCGCACGTTTGCTAAGCGATTCGTCTACAGACTGAACTACGGAGGAGACCCACATGGCGCTGGTGACATTCCTGGAGCGCGACAACTTGGACTCGACGGACCCCAGCTCGTTGAGGCGTCTCGTCGATATCTTGCTGCACATCCTGCGATGGCTTCTTGGCGCGTTGCGACGGCAGCGCAGGCACACACGACCCGGCAGTCTCGAACCTTCATGGGTCGGCTGAGGCGCCTTGAGGGCAACAAGGGAGCGATAGAGCGTGCCGCGTTCAATCACCCAATGCAAGGGGCCGTCGCTGATATTCTCAACATCGTGGTTGTACAGATAGCGGGCGCCTGTCCTTATGCCATACTGGCATGGACCGTCCACGACGCCGCGTGGTTTGAAGTACCCACGGAGATGGTCGAGGACTTTCAGCGCGCTGCGTATCCCATCATTACTCAAGCCTGGGACGTGTATGGCACGAAGCTAGCCGTCCCGGCGAAGTGGAAAGAGGTCGTGACCGCATGAAGAAGACAGAGACGTGGGCCGTGCTCAATGACATCCAGATCCCCTTCCACGACGTTCCGGTGTTGGCAAACGTCCTGAGCTTCATCCAAGACCTCAAGCCACAGGGCGTTATACTCAATGGTGACGTTGTCGAGTGCTATGCTATCAGCAACTTCACCAAAGATCCTATGGAGCCTAGTAGCCTCACCAACGAGCGCATGATTGCTGGCGACCTGATGAACCGTCTCAGCCACGTCAAACATAAAATCTGGCTGGGAGGAAACCACGAAGATCGTCTACGGAGCCACGTCTGGCGCAACCGAAAAGAGTGGTCGCGTGCGCTCGGGGTGCTCGGCGTAAGCATCGACGTGTCATTCGAGAGTCTCTTTACGCCGCGCAAGTATGGCTTTAAGTATACACCATATGGGACATATCACATGCTGGGAAAGCTTATGGTCACCCACGGCGAGTTCATCAGCAAGCACTCAGCATTCAGTGCCAAGATGCACATGGATCGCTTTGGGACGTCAGTGCTTCATGGCCACACGCATCGCCTTGGCATCCACTACCGCACAGACATGAAGGGTGTACACGGCGCATGGGAGAACGGATGCTTGTGCGTCGTCAACGCCCGGGAGTGGGTGCATTTCCCTAACTGGCAGCAGGGCTTTGCCATTGTCAACGTGGCACCGGATGGCATGTTTAACGTCCAGCAAATCCCGATCCTTCCTGACAAGACGTTCATGTTCGGTGGATTACGGGTGGGAAAGGAGGGCTAACAATGCGCTACTACAGCCCCAAGGTGGGTGAGTGGTTCCGCGCCACCTGGCGTAATCAGCGGATTGCTTGCTGCGACTGTGACTTGGTTCATAAGATGGATTTCACCGTGCGGAAGGGTAAGCTCCTCATACGTGCATTTCGGGACGAGCGCGCCACAGCCATGAAGCGCGTATGGGCGAAGCGGAGGGCAAAGTGTCGGAAGAATACGTAATCCTTGTGCCTAAGGCGATTGCCATGAGGATCAAGACGTGCTTGACAGCAGCAACCGCGGCGCAGTTGCTTCCACCGTCTACAACGGCACGCGAGTTTATCCAGAACACCTTGCTGGCCAACGGCTTGCTGCTCGTGGAAGCGGATCTAAAACAACGCGAGCGTAAGACCGCGCTCATAGTTTCCCCGGAGGACTCTCTGAAACAGATGCGGAATCTTGGTACGTCACCTTGGCCGCGACGTTAGATGGCACCCACTAAACCCCTGACCATTTGGGTCCATCCTCGCTGGGCCAAGCATCCGGCCATCTGTGAACTGGAGACTAAAGGGCATACTATCGTGGATATGGGCCAACCAGGCCCGTGGGCTGAGCCGGATCTCATCCTTCACCCCTCAGCTTGGCGCTGGAATGAAGAACTCTGGAAGTACATCGACATCACCATCAAGGAGGCTCGGCGTGCTAAATATCCACCCAACGGGGTCGACACTCCCATCAAGCCTAGAAAGAACGCTCGTCATCCAGCCAGACCTCACGAGGATGCCTGACTCACGGTATGTCCTCATCGTGGGTAATGGAGCGATGCCGATGTTCCTGGCTGTTGATTCATATGAAATAGCCGGCACGACGATAGAGTTCTCTTTAGACTCGTCGTCATACCCCGTCTACGTGTGTCGCACCCAGGAGGGCGCATGGAGTCTCATCCGCCGCGACATGGTAACGCTTGGAACGCGACGCGCAATCTTGGAGCGTGCCATGGGAGACAGCAAGGACACTGAGGCGCTGATGAAGTCACTTGACCCCGAAGCAGAAGGGTTACCCGATTCAAATGTGCTCCAGGGTGGCGTGGCGGGGTATCTGTAATGCGCCCGGTCATCTTTGACGTCGATGGCGTGCTTGCCGACTTTCTCAGCAGCTATACAGCCTTAGCTAAGCGGCTCTATGGCGTGCCACACCTCACGACGACGACGTATCGCCGCTGGGATGAAGACGGCTTAACGGAGCCGCAGCGTGACTACGTATGGGAGCAGATTATCAAGAGTCCCTCGTGGTGGGTAAACTTAGCGCCGCTCGTAGGCCCTGACACATTCAGGCGTATCTGCCTAGTGAACACGCTCCAGCCGGTTTACTTTGTGACGAGCCGTCCGGGGTTTGCGGTCCATACTCAGACAACAGCATGGCTTCGTAACCACGGTATCTTTGAGCCACACGTCATCGTGTCAAGTAAGAAGGCTGAGATTGCGTCAGCCGTTGACGCGGGATGGGCCATCGACGATAAGGCAGGTAACGCGCTCGCAATCGCCTACATGAGCCCAGGGACAGATATCTACTTGCTCGATAGGCTGTATAACCGCTTTGACCACAGCGTAGCCGGGCGACGTGTTACGCGCGTTGCGACGGTTGAAGAGTTTCTTGACCGGGTGGAACGAGAAGGAGGAGCGGCATGACAGATACAGTGCAGATAGCGACGCGCGATGTGGTGGCAAGCGACGACACTTCAGTGCTTGTGGAGCGCTTCCGCCAGAAGTATCCTTACGGACACCGCGAGTTCTTGACGATTGCCGTCAAGGAGGCCCAGCTACACTCAGACAAGAATCACGACTATGCCAAGGGTGGTGATGCGCTCGGTAACTTCAAACGTGTCGCTGCCATCTTGGCACAGTATCCGGAGCTCAACGCGGGCGACCCTAAAGTCGTGGCGCTCACGTATGCCTTGAAGCAGCTTGATGCCGTCTTGTGGGGACTGTGCCAGAACATCGACCACAAGGTTGAAGGGCTGTATAGTCGCTTGCAGGACGTAAGCGTGTACGCAAAGCTTGTGATGTGCATGCTGTTGGACGAGAATGGGAAATGAGCGCGAAGGGGCAGGTAGTAGCAGTAACAAACGAGAGGGTACACGAGTGGGTGCTTGCGGGGAAACCGTGCGCGTTTTGTGGATCGGCACCACGGATTAGTACGGCCTTTCTACACTGTTCCTCATGTCTTGGGGAGGGGCACTTTGGGCATGCGCGTGGAGACTTATGTGAACATGAATGGGCTTGGCGCCTTAATCAGACCCTACGTGATATCCTAAATCGGGATGGCAGTTATCGTGCCAACAGCGATTGACACTATCGAGCAAGCCCTCATTGAGATCGAAGCGAAGCTCACGGCAGCGTGGCGCAACAACCGCTGTCTCACGTGCCCGATTGGCGAGCTGGCCGCGCTTGCTGCTGCTACGCGAACCTTCTACCAGGAGCAGAAACATGGCCACAGCGGTAGGAATAGCCCCTCCAGTCCTCCAGTTCCAGGCAATGACGGACATTGGAGTCATGCATGGAGACGAGATGGCCCTCGCCTATGATGTGATCCCCAACGCTGACGCACTCGCTGAAGCGGTACTCGCGGGACTAGCAGAGACTTGTGCGCACTGCGGGCGAGTGGTTTGGGTATACAAGATCAAGACTTCTGATGTTCCCCGGGTGAGTTGGTTCCACGAGGCGTGCTATAAGGACCTGTCTGTCGCTGCTAAAGTAACGAAGAGATAGCTACATGGGCTTGCCCACCGTGCCTTGGCCTCGTCAAGGGTATACCACGTAAGGCTGGGAAACACGTCATGCTGGCCTTCGGTGACCATATCAACCCGACCCACGCCAACCGCATCCGGTGGGGCACCCTCGATATCACCCTTGTAATAGAACACCATGATCCGTCCTGACGTTATCTCCGCGAGATACGCCCAAGCGTCTGGCGCCAACGCTAGACGGACGAGAAACAGCTCTTTACCCTCACCACACGTCGCCAGCTGTGCCCCCTGAGCATACTCAGTTGACCCGCTGAACGTCTTGAATGGGAATGGGACGTCGATAGCAAACGCGGCCGCGCTCGTCAGCAGAACGAGAAGTCCTGCGATCATACCACGCTTCATGAGTTGCCCTCCTTTACAGGTTCATAGACCACGACACTCTCGACCAGGTCCTCCGGTACAAAGGTACAGACGATTTCATCATCCTGCTTCAGCAGCGGCGCTCCCGTTGCATGAGAGTGCTCTAGCTGAACGACTCCATCCGTAATGTCAATGATGATACCGCGCTCCCGCCACGTCGCCAGGCAGCCTAGGCCGCGCGGGCGCTCGCGGTAGTTTGGAATGGTCTGCCGCGACTCACCGGGGTCTCTCCACGTCAGCTCGACATACTTCCCGAGATACGTCCGGTTGATCTTCATGAGTAGGACCTCTTTGGGTCATATTCAACGTGTAGGTGCTCGTTGTCCGATGCTGGGTCCTCGTGGAGGACGTCGAAGTCTTCGCCAAGCGCCGTTTTGACGTCTGCCACGATCACGCTACGGAGTGTCGACGGCATGACGTCATTCAGCCTGAAATCCAGGGCATTGCCCACATAGTGTTCTGAACCAACTGTGTGGCCACCCTCGATGCCAACGGTAATGACACAGTCGCGGTTATGCTTCTGGTAGACGCTCGCGACTATCGTTGCTGCGAGGACGATCTGTGGTGTCAACCCCAATATTCGGACGCCCGGCTTCAGACTCAGCATTGCGGTATTCCCTCCACTGCTTCCAGCCCCCAGCACGCACCGCCGACCACATGAGCCACGCCCGCCAGCGCGGCTCGCCAAGAGTCACAATAGCCTCGTAGAAGACGCTATCTGCTTGTGCCCGCGTTACGCCATTGGTCTTGTAGAGCCAATCGTGGATCACCGCAGCTTCATGCGCTGTGTCGCCGGTAAGCAGATACGCCAGCGGTATCCGGGGCACCGACGCGCAGTCGGTCTGGAAGCCACGCGGCACGATGAGACGCCCGCCAAGGACATCGCTTCCATAATGGAGCGGCTTGGTGAGTTGCCAGATCGGGCGCGCGTCTTTCGTCGTGCCAATCTTCTTGACTTCCAGGCTCGTATAGAAGACTGCCATGCTACGTTCTCCTGTCTAAGTAGTCTGAAATAGCGAGCGTTCCGTGGTACACGAGCTCCCCAAGCGCAAAGAACGCATGCACGCTATGCCAGGCCGCTTTATGTGTCTCGTTCATCTTCGTGAAGCGCATCCCTAGGATCACGAGCAGCGCCAGCATGGTTAGTCCCTCAAGTGAAGATGCTTTTCAACCTTTGTCAAGCGGTCATCGATATGCTTTACATGGTTACGGGTCAGAAGTCTGTAAATGGCCGCGCAGAACGCTGTGGTATACAGATACGAGCCAAGGACGATGGTTTCGAGGAGTCCCATTATAGCACCGCGCGACATGCTTGCAAGACTTCGTGGTTAATCTGGTACTTGACGAGCGTGTCAAGGGCCGCGTTGCACGCATCCAACGTCTGGAACAGAAGGATGCTCACAAACTTACCGCCCCACAATTCAGAGATTTTCAGGAGCACGACTGCTGTGACCATCTCAGGTGACCATTTCTAGCAGGAACTCTGCTTCCCTGCCCTCTGGGATACTCTCCGGTGGCCAGCTTGACGAGCACGCTGTAACGACCGGGGCGTCCTCACCAATGTAGCCGTGTAACGCAAACCAACCCCTGAAGCCGATAGACTTGAAGAGCGGCACCCACTCTTGCAAGTATGGCCCCGGCGGGATCACGTCATTCTTACGGAACCATGCGCCTGACGACCACGGTTCAGTGCCGTCTGGAGTCTCGGGTGCATATGGTATTCCAAGCGTCCGACACCACTTGCGGAGGTAGCGACGGTCGCCGACAAGCAAGTCGACAGTAGGTGTCGGTCCCAGCGCCACAAAGTGATGCTTGCGGCGCAGCTCCTCGAAGAACAGCGCGTCACGGTGGGGAACCCATGAGCGCTTATTACGGACCACTTCAAAGCTACTATCAACGACCGCCAGATCAGTAACGCGAGCAAACGCCCATAAGTCGGCCTGGCGGACGAGCGGCATCCCGGCGCCTTCACCGTAGAGGACAAGCTGGTGGCCCGTGCGGAGAATACGCCCCGCAATCTCCGCACCGTCGCCGCGTGGGCTAATCCACAGAATCTTCATTATTTAGTCTCCCCACCAAAGAGCAGCTCACGCTTCTGTTCGCCTTTAAGCCTGCGGATTTGCTCCTGCCGCTCTATAGCAGTCTTGGCTTCGCGTGTTACACGAGTACCGGAGATGTCCTGCGGGGCAATCTCCCAGCCTGTGAAGCCCTTCATGGCAGCAGCACCCCAGGGCGTGCCTGGCTGCAGGAACTTGCCTGACTGCGTATACACTCGCGACAGGAAGAATGACTGGAGCCCAACGACGGCTGCCGTGTTCATGACGTAGATTGGCCTGCCGCGCCGATCATATGTCTTCTTGAAGCCCACCATCTCTTGGAGCAGTGTGGGCATCTTGTCAACCCAATCGCCATAGGCTTCACTGATCTTCGATCGGGGATCGAGCGGCTCGCCCATTTGGATGTTCCACTGGAAGGCAAGTGACAGCGCGCCGCGGATCATCGGGGCGGCGCTCCACATCCAGTTGTTCACCAGCGCTGCACGGTAGGACTTCTCACCATGCGCACCCGGGAGAATACGGTTCAGGTCTTCCATTGGCAGCCCGAGACCAACAAAGTAGAGTGGTTCCCCATTTGGTGTGCGCCCCAGCGGCAACGCGAGACCTGAGTTGACATACTCTGGGAGGTACTGGAGATCCTCAGGTGGCACGTCGCCACGTGCGGCGAACACCTTACCGAGAAACGCCTGGTAGCCGGGGCGCGCAATGACGGCTTTGGCTTGGAGGGGTAGGTTATGGCGCATGAACGTATAGAATGGAATGGCGCGCCGCAGCAACCCGCGCTCAACGGGCGACAACATGTCGTAGTCAAAGAGGAACTTGTTGACCCTCCGTGCGGCTTCATCGGGGCCATAGCCACGCCGCAGGTAGGTGAGCCAGAGAAACATGCGCGCTTCGTCCTCAACCTTGCTGCCAAAATGCTCAGCACCGCGGGAGAACTGTGTCAGCGGATTACTTGACGTGACACGCTCGATCTCACGCTTGCTCGACGACATGATCTCAAGTTTGCCTCTAAACTCACCAAGGACGCCGTGGGAAGTTGCCAGCTCGCGAAGGTGGTCGAATGTGTAGCGTTCACCAAGCTGGGTGACGAACTCGCCCTGTTTGCCCAAGAGGATTTGCCACGCTTCAACTCGGCGGGGCCCATTCAAAGCGACTAACCCAATATCGAGCGCGCTATTGACAACATTGGTCGTGTAGTTCCGCGCATGGAAGCTTGGCCAAAAGATGGTCAACGCCCGCTTGGTCATGTTGAGCATCTGGTCGTAGCCGGTTAGGAGAATCTGCAAGCCACCTTGGACGCCCGGCTCCGTGTACATGCCGAGCGAGGAATTGATATCCCGAGCAATCGCGCGTGGGATCATGAGGTCCTTGAATTGCTCCAAGCCCCGGATCTTACCAATGGTCACGAGGTCTTCGTCCATCCAACGGGCGCCTAGCCCGATCTTATGGCCTTTGGCAATAGCAGCCTGCTGGAGCGTGCTGAGTGGATTACCACGAGCAAGATCCGCTACAGCAGAATTCCAGACGTGCCCTTCGGTCTTCGTGAACCCATACTTCTGAACTGTAGACTCCAAGAACTCTCTCGCAAGGAACACACGCTCGTGAGCAAGGCGACGCTGGGCGAATAGCTGGAAGGCATCCTTCGTGATGGGCTCCAGGCCAGCCTTCATCCCCTCTTCAATCGTGTCGTAGGTGCGCTGTAGATTTTCGCGCATGCCTGGAGATGTCATTCCCGATCCCAGCCCCGTAAGCGGCTCGACGCGAGGATTCTTCCACAGATGGCGCATATACTCACTACGCATGGTTGTTGCTAGGCCAGCGCTAATCTCCATCTGCCGCATGTTCTTTTGAGAGGCGTCTATGTAACGCGCAATTGCTGCCAAATCCGGGCGGTCAAGCGCGAGCTGGTCTATGCCACCGCGTTGGGATCGCTCGACAGCATACGTGATCCGTTCGCGCGCTACGTCGTCCAGCGGGCCGGTCGCCATCCGCGCAAGATCGGCTTCCTCGTCGAGGATGTTAGCCTTGACGCCGTGGTACGAGTTGATGAAGCCGTTCTTGTCCTCGATGTATGGTAGGTAGTGTGCTACAGCGGCGTCACGCTGGAAGATTTGGCGCAAGGTCGTCAGTCGGCTTTCACCCTTCTTGGTATAGCCGAGAGCTTGCTCCAGTTTGTGGAGCGATTTCTCCCACCCGCGCTCTATAGCAGCAATGGCTTGCTTGCTTCCGGGGATCGCCTTTCCCGCGAAGCGTACCGCATTGGCATCAATGAGGTCGCCGCCCTGACCTGCGCGAATACGCACCTGGAGGTTCGCCTCAGCGATAGCGCGCGCGGTCAATCCTTGCGCGCCGTTAGCTTTTGCCCGCGCGATCTGCCTAACCAGCTCAGCCTTGCCAGCGTCGTTGAGCCAGACACGCGGCAGCAAGATACGATCAGGGCGAAGGGTCATCTTGGCCCCAAGCTCGATGGCGCTGCGGCTTGCGCCAACGGTGGTGTATGTCAGCGGGTCGAGCCCGACATCCATAGCGAACCCTAAGACCCCCCGGCCCGTCGCTAAGGTTGTGGGCTCCCCATATGACATATGCATGCGTGGATCACGCCGAGCACGATCAGGGTCGTCGTAGTATGGGTTGACTTGGATAGACCCCAGTTCTGGTAGCCCAGCTTCTTTGAGAACGTCTCCAAAGTTGTATTGTTCTTGACCGGTCAGCCCGCGCCAGGCGCCAGCAAACTCGCTCCCAGGCGTGCTGGGATCTTTGAATGCAGCCATGGCAGCGCCAGCGATAGCATAATTGGGGCGTAGTGCCAAGTCCAGGATACGCATCATCAGCCCGGGGCGAGGTGGCTCTTTCTTCTCGGAGACACCGGAGATGTCCGTGCCTAACGCTTCCAACTCCGCGAGATCCTTGACGTTCTGTTGGTCAATCTCACTTGCGCGCTTCCACGTCTCAGCGTCCATCTCGGGCATTGGCCCGTATGGACGAGAGGTGAGGAATGACCCGGGCCCCAGTCTCGGCGGGCGCGCACCCGCGGGCTCTGGAGGGTAGACTTTGGGCGGTGGCGTTACGAGCCCTGCGACCTCTCTTTGCATACGCTCTGAGAGGCGCACAGAGGGGTCGCCAGGCGTAGTTTTGATGGGGGCCGCTAGGGGGGTGGCGGGTGTAGGCCGATCGTTGATCCTGGAGCCACCTGGGGCCGCTACAGGGGAAGTCGGCTTATAGCCCCGCAGCGCGGCTTCGAGCTCAGCTTGGTCGCGCGGCTCGCGGTCAAGCTCAACTTCGTAAACCCCGGCGTCCGTATCTACGCGATACTTTGGCATTATTCGATCCGTTTGATCGACTTGACCTTAGGTGGCGCTGCCGGCCCCGACGACCGCTGGAGGGCTGAACGCGCAGCGTCCACAGTGCGCTGAACGTCTCCGCGCGCCTGCTTGAGTGCGTCAATCTCTGCCCGGGCCTTCTGGGCAAGCGGCGAGTCAGTCACGATAAAGATTGAATACTCGCGCTCTAACGTAGTGATTTCACGGCTCAAATCGCTGGCCTGACGCCCGGCGTCAAGCAAGAGATTGTTAAACCCTGCGGCGTCATAACCCTCACGGCGCACGTTAGCCATCAGCTTCGCGATCTTCTCTCGGGTAGTATTGGCTGCCGTCGCAATCTGGCGAGCATTACCTAGCTGGGACGTAAGCCGAGATGCCTGCTGGCGGCCCTGCATGGCCTTCTGGAGATAACCACCAATCTGCGGGAACAGCTTCGCGCCCTGCTCTGGCGCACCACGAAACATGCCAGTGAAGACGTCAATCTCTCGCGCGCCCAGTGGGTCATACTCTTCCATACCCTGGCGGTACTGCTGGAGCGGCGCAAGGAAGGTCTCCATGTCTGAGATAGCGGCAGTCGTAGCTTCCCGCCGCTTGATGCGCGCAGTCTGTTCGGCGCTTTGCTGGGCTTGCGCCCCCCTGACCATCTCTCCAAGCCACTTTGCGCCAGCCATGCCGCGTGGCTCAAATGGCGTGAACGCCGTCGTCGCAGGCTCATGTTCCGCCTGGACGCCAGGTGCTGGCATAGACGTCGTGATCCGTGTGGGTGCTACTCGACGAGCGAGATCAGGATTGCCTCGTAGAATCTCGTTAAGCGCGGCAGTCTCTTCGCCGCCCTCACGGGCAGACGTCTGGCGATCAATGTCAGCCTTGGCTTGAGCCTGTGCCATGTACCCCTGAAGAGCGCGCCCACTTGCTGTTTCGCGTGCCTCCTCTTCCCGGCGAGCGCGCTCGCGCTCATCCATGCCCTCCAGGGCCACACGAGCGACTGGAACGAAGCCCGAGTATTTACCGTTGGCCATAACTCGTCTGTCCTTCCGCATTCGGGTTGAACGGCGGCGTGCGTACACTTGGGCCCATGGGTGGGAAGCCTGGTGTTACGCCCATACCACCATCCTTGGGAGGCGCCTTCTTCTTCTTACCCCCAAACATCCAGTCGCCGAGACTCTCAAAGCCCTTTCCAGCGAATCCTTCAAGCATTCCGGCTTGGCGTGGGATGTCCTGTGTCGGCATGCCTGTACCCGCAAGGCGCCCAATGTAGTCACGCTGCTTGTTCAAGAAGTCGAGCTCCTTCATTGCCAGATCGAGATTGATCTGATTGCGCCCGCGCGTGACCGTATCTTCGAGCCAGCCTGACCCACCCGCGCCGGGGCGAGCAGAACGCGCAGCCTCTTCGGATTGCTTGTAGAGCATGTTACGATACGGCTCAGGGAAGGCGCCACCGGGGGACGCATACATCTTATCATAGTCCGCACGGGCGCGACGCAGCTCGTCCATTCGGAGCATGCGATCCTGTGCGTACGGGTCAAACGTCTCCCGTGGCGTACCAAGCAGTGCATCACTGAGCCCGGAAAAGAAATCCTGGAGTGCCATGATTACTCCTTATTGAGCATTCCGCGTAATCTCGCACCGGCACGCGGCTCAAATCCCTCAGCCGAAATGCGCATCACTTCGTCAATGACGCCAGCCTTTTGTGCTGCACTTCTAGCGGCAAGCTCGGTCATGAGTTCGCCAAGGGCATCCTCACCAGCGCTGCGCTCACTTTGGGTGCTACTGACGCCCTGACCCCTATAGCGCGCATACCCGGCCTTCTTACGAAACTCGTAGTATTTCTTGTGTTCCGGCCGGAGCACGCCGCGATCAAGCATCTCTTTCACACGCGAACGAGCGCGATCACCACCCGGGTACGCTGAGATCTGTCCTTTAGGCGGCGGAACACGCATATCAAACTGGAGCGCGTGCTGAAGCTCGTGGGGGACAGTTGATGCGACTGGCACGAACTCTCCCGCGCCGGCTAGAGTTTTAGCTTTGGGGTCAGTAAGGGTATCCATCACCAGTTCGTTTACTTGGATTTGGTGTGGAAATAAGGATGAAGAAGCCCTCTCAAAAGTTGGATTGAACTCTCCAAGTGTGCCCGTGAGGGGACGTTCAGCGCTTGCTGTTGGCACACCATATCGCGCAGTCCCACCAGACGCTGTCGATGTCACTTCGTTGAGTGTATAGGCAGCCGGTCGCCGCTCCAGTTCGCCATATATCTTGGGATAATACTTCTGCACGTATTGCAGGAGGCGCGGCGTAGACTTAGCAGTCAAGATGCGCGCCAAGGTGCCAGTTGGCATCCCGAATGCCCCACTCGCGGCATCGCGAGGGTCAGCAGCCGGGGCAAGAAGCTTGAGTGCGTTGACAGCCCCGCGCATAGCACGCTCGCCGGGTGTGAGCATCACTGATCCGCCAAGGCGGGGCGACATGAACGGGCGCCCAGATGCACGTTCCATCTCGCTCGCTACGATGCCGCCAAGGCCCGACGTCGGGACGTAGCCCAGTTCGTCTTCGGGTTGTGCTTGCACGCCCATTGCCATTAGCGCTTCTCTCCGTCAGACTTTTTCTTCTTCATTTCCCCATACATACCGAACTCTTCAAATGCGGCATCATAGAATGTCACGTCAACTTCGATGTTGATGGGCGTTCCAGCTTGATCGACTGTGCCATAGACGCGCACAATCTGTGCCGGTCCCAAGCGGGGGAACAGGCGCAGGTTCACAATGGTCAGCGTATGTCCTGCTGTTGTCGCATCACCCGTCACGACAAGCTGTGACGTCGACGATGCAAGGATCTGTGTGGATGCCATTATCCTGGCCTTGTCGTCGGTGCGGCGATCAGCGAGATTGGTGGAAAGATTTCAAAGCCATAGGTTGCCGCTTGGAGTCGCACCTGGACCCACTTGGTTGTACCACCGAAGATGATGTTTGACAGTGTGGCAATCGTTGGCGACGCGGCAAGTGAATCGCGCTGCTCAAACGATGCACTGTCAAAAGCATGTGGATGGTTGGCGTAGCGCACGTGGACCTGGATAGCGACGGTCGACTTGTAGGGGACGCTAATGCCAATCCACTTGGTGACCTTATCACGCGCCTGTGTCCCGATCCACGGCAGGTCGATGTACGCTGTCGTGTCGGTCCCAAGCCAAGCGCCAGACGTTGCTGCGCCCATCCGCCAGATATCGGCGGCGTCGTTGACAGAGTACAGCGTCTCACGTACACCGTCGACGTAAGCTTCCGTCGCATAGTCAGCCAACTGGCCCATCCGCGACGGCCACACGGCGTCACCAATATCTTGGGCGCGCACATAGTCGAAGACGATCCCGTTCGTCGTCTGTGTAGGGTCGGACTCATCGACTTCACGAAACCAGAATCTGACAGTCTTCGTGGACTCGTCGCGGATGCCTACCGTCCACTGAGGCTCTTCAAGCCAGATGTCTCTTAAGAGTGGCGCAACCTTCTCTGAAACGTAGTTACGCCCAGTCTGGCGTAGCATGTAGATGCCGCGCTGCCACGGGAAGAGCAGCGACCCGGATGGCGTCTCCACCAGGGCGAGCGGCGAGTCGATGCCATTCTCCGTCGACACAACCGACCGTGTGGGTGTCCCATCAGTCCCAACCGTCCACGCTAAGACGGTATTCTGCATGCCGACAATGACGGCGTCACCATACTCCCGAACAGCCGTGATGCGGTTCGTGCGGCTGAGCGACTGCGCGCCACCAGACATCACCTGCGTGTTGGTTGACGGAAACTCGTCGGGATTGATCAGTGATTCCGCTGCTACAAAAATCTTTGCGAGATACAGATAGCGGTGTCGCTAAATCGGCAAGTGCTGCGCTCAATAAGTTTAAGTTTTATCCGCGCACTCCGGCGGCTAAGCCGAAAACTTTTGATGTGAAGAAACCAAAGCGTTAAGTAGTTACT
>Ga0209521_10001000_pt1 | contig 22700 bp, 16 predicted proteins | sample Rifsed19ft4_FD_184016 | JGI IMG/M metagenome (GOLD analysis project Ga0209521, IMG submission 184016) | Soil microbial communities from Rifle, Colorado, USA - sediment 19ft 4 (version 2) | ecosystem: Environmental > Terrestrial > Deep subsurface > Rock core/Sediment | place: Rifle, Colorado...
GGCTCGCCGCCCCCGGGCGAGCCTGTATTCTTGGTGATCGGATTGCTGCGCCGCTCGCACGGTCTGGGCGGCGACGTTATCATGGATGTGTATACCGATTTTCCGGAACGGCTGGTTCCGGGGAAAACGTTATTAATCGGAGAAAGTCACCGTCCCCTGGTGGTTCGCAACCTTCGACCGAAAAATAAAGAAATTATTATCGGCTTCGAGGGGTACGACAGCCCCGAATCAACTGCTGATTTACGCAACCAAAACGTCTACATCTCCGCAGCAGAAATTCCGGCATTACCTGAGGGGGAGTATTACCATCACCAACTCATTGGATTGCGTGTAGTCAATAAAGACGGTGAAGAAATCGGGATTTTGGATGATATTCTCGAGACGAAAGCCAATGACGTGTACGTCGTCAAGGGACCTAACGGCGAGGAGCATCTGATCCCGGCAGTGGACGAATTTATCCTGGAGATTAATTTAGCGCAGCAGGTGATCAAGGTCACACTGCCCGAGTGGGGATAAAAAGGCCTGCCAGGATGGATCCAAAAGCCTACTGGATTGGATTTAACTTTGTCAAAGGTATTGGGGCAGTGCGCTTGCGGGCATTGCTGGATGCCTTCGACGGCGATTTGAAGGCTGCCTGGGAAGCGCCGCTGAGCAAATTTCAATCCCTCGGCTTGAGCGGACGCATTATCGAAAACCTGACGCGGGTGCGCAGCCAGATTAATCTCGAACAAATCTGGGAACGCATGGTAGCCAATGGGATCCAGGCACTCACGTGGGACGACGAAGAATACCCACGGATGCTGCGCGAGATCGACCAACCGCCGCCGGTGCTTTACCAAAAAGGCGAGGTGGTGCCCGGCGATGAAACCGCGGTTGCTATCGTCGGCACGCGGCGGGTGACGGCTTACGGACGCGCGGTGACCGAGGAGCTGGCAGCCTTTCTGGCGCGCAACCGGATCACGGTTGTGAGCGGCTTGGCACGCGGTGTGGACGCCATTGCCCATCGATCTGCGCTGCAGGCTGGCGGCAGGACGCTGGCGGTGCTTGGCAGCGGTGTGGACCGCATTTACCCGCCGGAAAATCAACATCTGGCTGAAGACATTGCCCAATCCGGTGCATTGCTGAGCGACTATCCGCCGGGGACAGCTCCGGAAAGCACCAATTTCCCGCCGCGCAACCGAATCATTTCCGGATTGGCGCTGGCAGTGGTGGTGATCGAGGCTGGCGAGACCAGCGGAGCATTGATCACGGCATCCTTTGCAGCGGATCAAAACCGAGATGTGCTGGCGGTGCCGGGGAATATCACCGCACCCAACAGCAGAGGCACCAATTTATTGATTCAAAATGGCGCAAGGCCATACCTTAAACCCGAAGACCTGCTGGAAGTACTGAACCTGGAGCAGGTAAACACCCGGAAAATGGCCCGTAAAGCTTTACCGGCAGACGCCACCGAGGTGCAAATCATCAAAGTGATCGCCGAAGGGACCATGTCGGTGGACGAAATCAGCTTTTTGACGGGATTGCCTGTGGCGGTGGTATCCGCTTCGCTGGCGATGATGGAACTCAAAGGGCTGGTGCACAATGCCGGCAGTATGACCTACGGCACCATTCATGAAGAGGCAGCAGAATATTACACAGGGGATTATGAACACTAATTATTACGCCGTAATCATGGCTGGCGGGGGCGGCACCCGCCTGTGGCCTTTGTCGCGTGCGAACCGGCCCAAACAAATGATCCGTCTTGGAACGCAGCGCTCGTTGTTTCAAATGGCCTGCGACCGGTTGGATGGCCTATTTCCACCGGAACGTATCCTGGTGGTGACGGTGGCGGAGCAAGCCGTCGAGCTGCAGAAACAGGTGCCAGAAATACCGGCCGAAAACTATCTGCTGGAGCCCATGCCGCGTGGAACTGCCTCAGTGGTTGGATTGGCAGCCACCGTATTACAAAAACGGGATCCTCAAGCAGTGATGGCGGTTTTGACAGCCGACCATTTTATTGAAAATATCCCGTATTTTCAGAAGCTGCTGCGCGTGGCAGCCCAGGTTGCGCGCGAGAACAAGCTAGTAACTCTGGGAATTACCCCAACCGCTCCGACCACCGCGTATGGATACATTCAACGCGGCGCGATGCAAGAAACCGTCGATGGCCAGCCGGTTTACTCGGTGCTAAAGTTTAAAGAAAAGCCGACAGCCTCTGCAGCTCAAAAAATGTTGGAAGATGAAGACCATGACTGGAATTCCGGCATGTTCATCTGGCAGGTTTCTGACATTCTGGACGAATTCGAGCTGCATATGCCTGAGCTGGCGGAGACGCTGCGCGAAATCCACCGGGTGTGGGACACAGTTGAACAAACCCCGGTGGTCGAGGCTTTGTGGCCAAAAATCAAACCGCAGACAATCGATTATGGTATTATGGAACGCTCGAATCGAGTAGTGGTGTTGCCGGCGGCCGGGTTGGGCTGGAACGACGTTGGCAGCTGGGATTCACTGTTCGATGTTTTGCCTCTTGACAGCAGTGGTAACATACTGCTCAATGATCCTTCGATCAGTATTGATACGCAAAAGACGCTTGTTCTATCGGATGGCACGGAGCGGCTGATCGCTACGATCGGTGTCGAGGATCTGGTGATTATCGACACCAAGGATGTATTGCTGGTTTGCCGGCGCGAGGACGCTCAAAAAGTGCGCGATGCCGTTCAACGATTAAAGGAAACCGGTCAGACTCGTTATCTGTAAGGCAGGGTGATTTGGAAGCTTATTGTGTAAAGTGCAAGACAAAGAGAGAAATATCCAATCCAATCGCGGATTTTAATGCAGCCGGTGCACCGGTCACCCACGGGGTATGCCCGGTTTGCGGGACCAAAATGTACCGTATGGGGCGAACCGAAGCTCATGAAAGCATGACGCCGCCCGAAAAAGTAAAGCGCGAGCCAAAACGCAACGGCAAACTGGTAATCGTCGAATCACCGGCGAAAGCCCGCACGGTGGGACGGTTCCTCGGCAAAGGATTTACAGTCAAAGCGTCGGTCGGGCATGTGCGCGATCTGCTGCGCTCCGAATTATCGGTTGATATCGAAAATAATTTTCAGCCCAAATACCGTGTCCCCAACGAAAAACGCCCGGTCGTCAAAGAATTGAAAGGGCTGGTAAAAACTGCCTCAGAAATTTTCCTGGCAACCGACCCTGACCGCGAAGGTGAAGCCATCGCCTGGCATTTGTTGGAAGCCGCCGAAATCGATCCGGCGTTGACCAAGAGGGTGGTTTTTCATGAAATAACTCAACCGGCGATCGAGGAGGCTTTTTCGCATCCACGCTCGATCAACATGGATCTGGTCAATGCCCAGCAGGGGCGGCGGGTACTCGACCGGCTGGTAGGATACAGCCTAAGCCCGCTACTCTGGGAAAAAGTCCGCAGCCGGCTATCAGCCGGGCGGGTGCAGTCGGTGGCATTGCGTTTGATCGTCGAACGCGAGCGGGCGATCGAAGATTTTGTCGCGGAAGAGTATTGGACGATCGGGGCTGAGTTCAAGCCGGATCATCTGCGTCAAACTTTTGTGGCCAAACTGGTCAAAATCAACGACCAGGACCCAGCATTAGCCCAAAAGGCTGACGCTGACGCCTACCTGCCGGACCTGGAAAAAGCTGCCTATCAAATCGTGCGCATCAAACGCGGCGAGCGCAAGCGCAAACCGTCAGCGCCATTTATTACTTCCAGCTTGCAGCAAGAAGCCTCACGGCGTCTTGGATTTACCACGCGCAAGACCATGGCGGTTGCCCAGCAGCTGTATGAAGGTTTGGACGTCGGCAACGGCGGCTCTACAGGTTTGATCACCTACATGCGCACCGATTCGACCAACGTTTCGCCGATCGCGCAAAAGGAAGCGCGCGAATTTATCCAACAAACATACGGCAAAAATTATGCGCCGCCGACTCCGCCGCAGTACCGTACGCGGGCAGTTGGCGCGCAGGAAGCGCATGAAGCTATTCGTCCAACCTCGGTGTTGCGCCTGCCGGAAAAAGTCAAATCCTTCCTGAGCAGCGACCAATTTAAGCTATACCAGGTGATCTGGCAGCGTTTTGTTGCCTCACAAATGGAATCAGCGCTGCTGGATACCGTTACGGTCGAAGTCAGCGGTGAAGGACAGCATCAATATTTATTCCGGGCATCCGGTTCGACCATTCGGTTTCCCGGCTTCCTGGTCGTGTTCGAAGATTCGCGCGACGAAGATTTTAGAGCCGATGATGAAGAAAATGTGCGCATCCCGGCTGGATTGGAAGAGAATCAGAAGCAGCAACTGGTGCGCTTGATTCCGGAACAGCATTTCACACAGCCGCCGCCGCGCTTTACCGAAGCCACCTTGATCGCGGTTTTGGAAGAGAACGGGATTGGACGCCCAAGTACCTATGCGCCGATCCTCTCCACCATTCAGGAACGCGGTTATGTGGTGCGCGAGAATAAGCGTCTATCGCCCACCGACACTGGCATTACGGTCAATGACCTGCTGGTGCGCCACTTCGAGGATATTGTCAACGTGAATTTCACGGCGCAGATGGAATCCGAGCTGGATGAAGTTGCGTCCGGAAGTCGAAAGTGGGCAGATGTGGTGGGGGAATTTTACGAAAGCTTCGAACCGGAGCTTAAGAAGGCTCAACTTGAAATCCCGGTCTCCAAGCCGGAATTGGAAAAACTAGGGCGTGCCTGCCCGCTGTGCGGCAATGAACTGGTGTACCGCTATGGGCGCTTTGGCAAGTTTATCAGCTGCAGCACCTTCCCCACCTGCCGGCATACCGAGCCCTTCCTGCAAAAGATAGGCGTTGCCTGCCCGGAAGATGGCGGCGATCTGGTGGAACGCAAAACCCGTAAGGGGCGGGTATTCTACGGTTGCGCCAATTATCCGACCTGCGGTTTCACTTCCTGGAAAAAACCACTTGCCAAGCCCTGCCCAACCTGCGGCGGGACACTGGTAATCCTGAACAAACGCGAAGCTCAGTGCCTTAAGTGCGAATCGACCTTCCTTTTGGAACAAATCCTCGAATCCTCGCCTGAATCGGCATAAAACTTGCATCATTTAAGACATCTGGCCTGTACAGCCGTTGCCTTTATCTAAAATTTGTTCTACAATACGTATAGATTAATCGGTCAACCTGGCGGGACAGACATAAACCTGTAGGAGCAGAGACATGGATAAGATCCGAGAGCAACTGCGCAATCCAATGATTACTGCGGCCGTTGGCCTGATCATTGGACTGATCATAGGTCTGCCGATTTTGGGGTGGTCGGTTTGGCCGGTTAAATGGGTCGATGCTGAGCCCCGATTCCTGCGTGAAGACGTGAAGCAAGAATATTTATGCATGATGGTCGATTCATACCTGGTGCGGCAGGATGCTGCCACAGCAATAACCCGCTTCAATTCCCTGGGTGAAGATGCTTCTGCCCAGCTGGATGCCTTCAAACCAGGGACCTGCAACCTGAATGAAGCTGAAATCAATGCCTTCCGGGCAGTAGTTCTCGGCCCGAGCGTCCCGGCACCCGTCACCACAGTGACGCCGGTGGAAACTCCACAACCAGCGGCAGTCAAGAATATTGGCCTGGTAGTCGGGTTGTGCCTGGTGACCTTGCTCGTCGGTGCAGGGCTGGTTTATCTGCTGGTATTCCGCAAACGCGGCGTGGCGACCGGTCAAAGCCCGATGGGTGAGGCAAAAGAATACACCCGGCAGGCATCGCGCACCGATTATGCCGCACAGGGGCAGGAACCTCCGATTGCGCAATTTATGACGACCTACATGCTGGGTGATGATCTATATGACGACTCCTTCAGCATCGATTCGCCCACCGGTGAATTCCTGGGCGAGTGTGGGGTCGGCATCTCAGACACCATCGGCGTTGGCGACCCGAAAAAGGTCACCGCGTTTGAGGTCTGGCTGTTCGACAAGAATGACATCCAAACCATCACCAAAGTGGTGATGAGCCCGCACGCCATGACGGACGGCGCCATCCGCGCCCGACTCGAATCCAAAGGCGAACCGATCGAAGTTGCTCCAGACCGGCATGTACTGCTCGAAACTGCCACCCTGGTACTCGAAGCCCGTGTGGTTGACCTCAACCTTGGCGGCGGGGCTTTACCGGAAAACAGCTATTTTGACCGCCTGACACTGGAACTGGCTGTTTGGCCAAAGACCAACGCCTAAATCCATAACGTCAACGAATCAACGAAAAAGGCAGAGAATTTTTCTCTGCCTTTTATTTTTGTCTTTTTGTTTCGAACGGATTATTCGATCTTTGTAATCTTGAAACGGATGCTGCCACCAGGTGTATCGACCATCACGTCGTCACCCACTCTGCGTCCGATCAAAGCCTTGCCGATCGGGGATTCGTGAGAAATGCGTCCTATTTTCGGATCGGCTTCTTTTGGCCCAACCAGGTGGAATATTTCCGCTTCTGAGCCATTCTCCTGGATGGTGATGTGGTCGCCAATGCCGACTTCTTCCAGATTTTTGGAAACATTGTCAATGATGATGACATTTGAAAGCACGTGTTCCATTTCCTGAATCCGACCTTCCAGGAAAGCCTGATCTTCTTTCGCTGAGGTATAGTCCGCGTTTTCGGAAAGATCGCCCTGGTCAATCGCCGCCCGCAGACGCCTGGCAATTTCATCACGTTCGGGGCCTTTCATGTGTTCCAGCTCTTTTTTCAGGCGGTTTAGGCCTTCAAGGGTTAAATAGGATGCTTCAGCCATTATTCTTACCAACTCCAATAGGATTAATGCATTTACGAATGCCGGATATTGCCTTGTATTTTAATAGGCCTGGATTGCCGGCATAATCGCCGGTTTCCAGAACTGCCCCAATGATAACATCAAAGGGCGATAGCGGGGAAAGGATCGTAAAATCAGGAACCTAGGGCAAAGTTTCCGGATCGAATAATTTTTGGGCCTCGTCGATGGCGTAGCGATCGGTCATGCCGGCGATGTAATCGCAGATCGTGCGTTCCAACCCGATTTCATCGATTCGCGGTTGGATGTGCGAGGGGAGGACCGTCGGCTCTTTGCAAAATACTTTGAAAAGGCGTTCGATCAGGTTTTCCGCTTTAACCGCCATGCGTACCACCCGATAGTGACGGTACAACCTGGCGTACAAGAAATCCTTCAATTGGCGATTGCGGCGGTGGTTTTTTTCTGAGAAACTGACCACGTTGAAGGGCAGGCGCTGCAATTCTTCAACAGAAGTTGGATTGGTTTCGTGCAAGTGCTGCTCGGTGGTTTCTACCAGATCGTCCACCTCGCTGCCAATGAGCCGGCGAATGATGCGGTGACGGGTGAGGTCGTCCAGGGGGCCAGAGCGCCAGCCGATGCTTTCACGCATCACCTGCCATAATTCGATGGATTCGAGCATTTCCTCATTGATCATGCCGGAGCGCAGCCCATCATCCAGATCGTGGGCGGTGTAGGCGAGTTCGTCTGCTACGTTGGCAATTTGAGCTTCCATGTGACCACGCAGGTCAGGGTTGAAATCGCGCGCATCAGCCCGGTCATATTCGGTTTCATGTTTGACAATACCCTCCAGTACCTCCCAGCTCAGATTCAAGCCTGGGAAGTTGGGGTAGCGCCGCTCCAATTCGGTGACGATGCGGAAAGACTGTTTATTATGTTCGAACCCGCCGTAATCCTTCATCAAGCGTGCCAACGCCGTCTCGCCGGAATGGCCAAATGGCGGGTGACCCAGATCATGCGCCAGGCATATGGTTTCGGTCAGGTCTTCACTGGCTCCCAGGGCGCGTGCCAGGGTTCGGCCGATCTGGGCTACTTCCAGGGTATGAGTCAACCTGGTGCGGTAATAATCGCCTTCGTAATTGATGAACACCTGGGTTTTGTACTCCAGACGGCGGAAGGCGGTGGTGTGCAAAATGCGGTCGCGGTCGCGCTGGTAGATGGTGCGGTAGGAGGGTTCGTCCTCGTGATGCTGGCGGCCGCGTGAATACTTACTATGCGAGCCGTAAGGCGCAAGAAATTTATCTTCGATGGCTTCGAGTTGTTCACGGGAGAAAATCATGATCCATCTCCTTCGGAAAACGTGATGAGGGTTCCATGCGGGTGCCCCATGAGAACATCGTGTAATGCACCGGGGTCAGTGCCGGAAAAGATGACAACCTCGGTTTGCGGAAATTGGGATACCAGGGCTATCATCTGGTCAACTTTGGTGCGCATGCCGCCGGTGACGTCAATTCCCGCCGAACCGCCCAGAGCATTTTCCAGCCGTTTGTGGGCGGCGGGTGTGATTCTAGTCATCAGTCGCGTGTTTGCCGGGTAATCCAGCCAGACTCCAGCCTCGATCCCGCAAACGAGCACCCGGTCTGGGGTGATGGACGGCGCTAAGGCTAAAAAGACATCTTCAGTCGAAAAAATGGTGCCACCCAAAATGCTGTCGAAGATCACATCGCCGGCGACGAGCGGGACAATGCCAGCCTTCAGCGCGGAGAGCAGCGGGTGAGCCTGAACTGACACTGGTTTACTGTCTGAAGCCTGAATCACCGCGGACGGGGGAAAAGCCAGCACTGGCACCCCGGCCTGGGTGAGCGCTTCCAGAACGATCTGGTTCAAATCGCGCGCCTGGCGCCAGACCTCTAAAAATCCCCGCCAATCCTCGGCAGAGTGAACGCCATCCCGGGTGTGATAAGTGTCAGCCGGAACGTGTCCGTAAGAGCCTGAGCCATGGCCCAGCACCAGCTGCAGATCAGGCTGCGCCTGGCGTGCAGATTGAATTTCGTCAGCCAGACGCCCGATCGTTTCCAACCGGGCTGTGCGGGCATTCAATTTGTCGGTAATCAGCGAGCCGCCCAATTTGAGAAATGTGATCAAGAGGCGGACTCCTCATGACGCGGCACTGTTGCCAGCCAGGTTTTGTGAGCGCCGTTGGCCAATAATGCGGTGGTCACCGGGGCAACATGGGCTTCATCCACCAGCGCGATGACGTTTCCGCCTCCGCCTCCGCCAGTCAATTTGGCGCCGAACGCGCCGGCGTTGAGCGAAGCCTCGACCAACGTATCAAGTTCGGGAATCGACACCCCGATGCTCTGCAACAGGCGGTGATTGGCAGTCAGCAAAGGTCCGAGATTGGCGGCTGAACCTGATTCAAGCTGGGCGCGCGCGTCGTTCACCAGGGTCGCAATTTGTGTGAAGGATTGGTCGTATTGTTCAGTATTTTCCTCGCGGCGCTGGCGCACGCCGGTCACCATCGGTCCAGTGGCGGCGGCAATGCCGGAATCAGCGACCAACAAGTCGAATTTTTGGTGAACTTGTAAAAATTCGATGGGCTGTTTGCGGATAAAGTACACCGGCCGGTCGTAGCTGATGACGGTATTGTCCACACCCGAAGGGGTGCCATGAAGCTGCTGCTCGACCTGGAAAGCAATTCCGTTGATCACCGCATCTTCCAGCGGGTTACCGAGGAAGGTTGCCATTGCCCGGGAGAGAGCGATCGATACTGCTGCGCTGGAACCCATCCCGGCAGCCATGGGGATGGTGGAACTGATGCGTATATGACAGGCAGGCAGCCAGTCGATTCCAAGCGCCGCCATCACCCCGCGAATCGCAATCGCAAAAGGATGGTCTGTTTCGAGCTGGTCCAGGGTCTGATCGAGTCCAATAGCCTGGGCTTCAATGCGCACCTGACTGGTCGGCGCGATCGGGGTGGCGAAGACAATCACCTTGGCATGCACACCGTTGAACGGAATTGCAATAGCCGGGCGGTCGTACACCACAGCGTGTTCGCCCAGTAAGATAATTTTTCCAGGTGCAGTTGCAGAAACCGCTGGCATGGCTCCCTAAAAGAGATAGAAAATGATCAAGATGGCAATTCCCCAAAGGGCGATTGCCGCCTGCAAAGGACGGTCGGTGAGCAGCAGTTCTTCGGGGGCGCCGCCGGACTGCTTCACCTGAATTAGATACAGGTAGCGGAAAACTCCGTACAGCACGAATGGGATGGTCAGCATCATGCTGTGATTGGTGGGCAGGTTCGGCGCAGAGAAGGTATACAGGCTGTAGGCAATGATAGTGGTGCTGGAGACGATTAGGATCAATTGGTCCAGCAGTGGGATGGTGTACCCGTCAAAGACGCGGCGGTGACTGTTGGCTTCTTTCTCCAATAATGCCAACTCTGAACGGCGTTTGCCAAAACCAATGTAGAGCGCACCGAGGGTGGTGACGACATACAACCAGGGCGAGAAGCGTTCGACCACCACTAACATAACGCCGCCGGCAACCCGCAGGACAAACCCGGCTGCGATAATCATCACGTCAACCAACGGAATGTGCTTTAACCAGTTGGAGTAAGCCAAATTGATGAGGAAGTAAGCCAGTGTCACCCAGCCGAAATTGACCGTTAGCAGAAATGCGGCTGGAATGGTCACCGCAATCATGACGATCGCGGCAGTAATTGCGACCGATACCGGGAGTTTGCCCGAGGCAATCGGTCGGTTGCGCTTTTCCGGGTGCTGACGGTCAGCCGGTGCATCCAAAACGTCATTGATCAAATACACGCTGCTTGAGAGCAGACAAAAGAGGATGAAACCGGCCAGAGATTTCAAAACCGCCGGCTGGTTCCCCAATTGGCGGTCAAATACTACAGCAGCCAGCACAAAAGCATTCTTGGTCCACTGCCGGATACGCATGGATTTGATGAGGGCGCGAAGCATACTTTCATTATATCGTAACTGGCATTAGGCGCGGCTGCAGCGAGCATTACAAAACCGATTACAATCAGCGCATGTCTAAAAATCGCCTGGACATCGTGCTGGTAGAACGCGGATTGGTGGAGAGCCGCAGCCTGGCGCAGCGCCTGGTGATGGCCGGGCAGGTGCGGGTGGCAGGGCAGGTGGTGTTCAAGCCGGCTGACAAAGTGGAGGAGCAAGCGCCAATTGAAATAAACACCGGTCCGCGTTTTGTTTCGCGCGGCGGTGAAAAACTTGTGGAAGCGCTCAAAGCATTTGGCCTGGAAAATCTCGAGGGCCGAATTTGCGCTGACGTTGGCGCATCCACGGGCGGTTTTACCGATTGCCTGCTGCAGCACGGCGCAGCGCATGTGTACGCGATCGACGTTGGGTACGGCATTCTGCACTGGAAAATCCGCCAGGATCAGCGGGTGACGGTGATGGAACGTACCAATGCCCGGCACGTCCAACAATTGCCGCAGTCCGTGAAACTGGTGACGATTGACGCATCCTTTATTTCACTCAAGATTATATTGCCGGTGGTTCGGGGCTGGTTCGAGAAGAGCGGCCAGGTGGTGGCGCTGATCAAACCTCAATTTGAAGCCGGACGTAAGGACGCCGCGCGCGGAGAAGGGGTGATTCGCGACCCATTGGTGCATCAAAAGGTACTCCAGGAAGTGCTGGAAAGCGCGATTGAATTGGGGTACGAGATCAAAGGGCTGATCCGGTCACCATTGTTGGGTCCAAAAGGCAATGCTGAGTTCCTGGTCTGGCTGGATTACCCCACAAAGGACTCGCTGCCAATTGGAGACTTTATCCAACCTCTGTTTGTTTCAGAATAAAAAAAGACGGCGATTCCGCCGTCTTTTCGCATATCCAGGTAATTGTTTAATTAAATGTGTTCGATTTCGCCTTCAAAGACATAAGCCCAGCCGGCGCCTTTGCAAACCGGACAGCGTTCATAAAAGTAACCGTCGCGCGCCTGGCCGGATCCGTTACCCGAACAAAAAGCGCATTTTTTCGCAGTCTGGGCGACCAGCATCGTGCCAATCCCTTTACAGACCGGGCAGATATCGTGGATATTCCCGTCTTTACAGCGGCCGCTGCCATTCCCAGTGCAAAAGGCGCAAGTTTCAGGGGCGTAATGAATAACCGGTTGAACTTTAACCATGGGGATATCCTGTTGGCAAAATGATTATTCGTCTTCTGGTGGAGTGGCGGCTGGTTCGTCCTGCTGTCCATCCACGAAGGCTTCAACCATTTCAGGATCAAATTGCGTGCCGGCTTCGGTCTGGATGGATTCGATGGCTTCTTTTAAGGACAAGGCTTCCCGATAAGGCAGTCCGGTGGTCATGGCGGCGTAAGCTTCGGCGATAGCGATAATGGAAGCCGCCTGAGGTATTTCCTGCTTGCTCAGCTGTTCCGGATAACCGGTACCATCCCAGCGTTCTTGATGATGGTAAACCCAGGGGACAATGCGGCCAAATTGGTTGATCTGTTTGACAATTTGGGCACCATAAAACGGATGAAGATGAATAGTTTTCCATTCTTCAGCCGTTAATGGCTTGACCTTGGTTAAAACTGATTCCGGCACCGAGAGCTTGCCGATGTCATGCAGAAGGGCAGCAATTTCCAGGAATTCCAGGTCGGTCGCGGACCAGTTCAACTTGCGACCAGTCATCAACGCCAGGCTGGCAACTTTTTCAGAGTGACCGACCATGAACCGGTCGCGCTGGTCGATGGCTGCCACTAATACCCGCGCCAACCCGATCAGGGGTGAAAGACCGGCAGCACTAGCCAGGACCGGAGGTGCAACGTTCTGCGCAAACCCGGTGCGGCGGCGTTCACCAACCGCGACCTCCAATTCGACCGTGTTTTCATAAAAATTCAGGAAGTTTTCCACCCGTTCCAGGGTCACCTTGAGTTCGGCATAGTTCCCTCTGGTCCACTGTTCGGGAAGCTGCTCAAACATCATCACCGTGGCTCGCGCAATTTCAGGCTGGGGAATGACCCGTTTACCGGTAGAAACCAGCAAATCATGATAGGAAATTACGCGCTGATAGCGTTCCCCTACGCGCTGCACTTGCTTGGAAAGCGAAGGAAAGTCGCGAATCGATTCCTCGAGGCTGCGCATGCGGGTCACGATTGTTTCGGTCGTGGCGATGCGGCTTTCACGCAGCTTTAAAATTTCCTCAATTGTGCCAGTCCATACCGATTTCGCATCATCCAGAGTGAGGACCTCATTGCCGAAGAAGATAGGTTCGTCATCCTTGGTCTGGCGGTCGACGAAGGATAGTGCTTTCTTGACGGCTTCGTACGCGGCATTGATGCGAGTCTCGTTCTGGCGGCGTTGAACCTCTACCTGGCGCTTTTCCTCCCGGTAGATGACCATGCGGTTGTAGAACTCGAGTTTGCGTGGACCTCGGTCCAGCAGGCGTGAAAGTGCATCCTGCAACGATGAGAGATTCTCCCAGGCAGCGAACAAATCCCGCAGTCCGGTATTGGTATACATAAACAGCGGGCGTTTTCGGGTCTTAAGTTCCAGCCGAGGTATGTTGTCGATAATATTGTTATAAACGCCCCAGATTGCATCGTCTACTTTGCCCGATTTATAGGAAATGCTGGCATAGGAGAGGCGATACACTGAAAACTGCCGTTCAATCTCCCGCATGCGGTTTTTCACACGGTCGGGATAGGATCGAATGCCTTTTTGCATACCCGACCAATCATTCACAGACTGGACGGCCGGGCGAATTTTACGCTGCACCCAGGGTGTATTCTTTCCCTCGTGGTGGTTATCATTCGGCGTTACTTCCAGCGGGTCAACAGGCGCGGCAACAGACGAAACCGTTTCCGGTTTGTCATCTTTTGTTAGAATCCCTTTTGGATCCAGATATTTGCCGCCAGACTTCATAACCTCACTCTTTTGCACAACATTCGTCGCTGTCATCCTTAATATATCCTCTCGGGATATTCCCTCACAAAACCATTCAGGATGCCAGGGGAACGGTAATTGACCACCCCCTTTGACCCCGTGCAATTAAATTTACACGTGCAAAAAGGTGCAATAACCGTACCCGAAATATCATAACACAAACAGATTTGAATTGAAAATTGCACGCGACCTCCAGGTCGAATCCACCCTGTGATAAGATTATTATACAAACCCAAACGGTACAGTCACATCACAAAATTGAAGAGTCGTCCCCATTGCCACAGCTAATTGAGATTTGTATAATGGACATGATGCATGGGGGTTGGAAGAAATGGTTGATAACCGGATTAAGAGGCCAGCCAAATGAATAGGGAGGTTTACAAATGAGCTTCGAGCACGACAAGGTCACTGTAGTCCTGGTTGAAAATAATGCCCAGTTATTGAAACATTTGCAGAAAACACTGGGTCTCATCGACCAAGTGGAACTGGTTAATACATCCCTGCTGGCTCAGGAAGCGTTGGAGGTTGTTCGCGATTTAAAGCCGTTGGTGGCACTGGTTGAATACAACCTGCCCGATATGAATGGCATCAACCTGACGGAAATTATGCGCCGGGAATTCCCTGGTACTCAGGTGATTATTATTTCCCAGGATAACTACACCGATATCGTGCTTCAGGCGGTTCGGGCTGGGGCATGCGACTTCATCACCCACGACGTTTCGGTCAAGGAATTGAACGATGTTATCGTTCGCGCTGCCACTCTGGCGACCGTAGACCGGTCTAAAATTTCGGCATTTGCCAGTATTCAGACGCCAGATCATAAAAGGCCAATTCAAGCGGCACCGACAGGTAAGATGGTGGCGGTTTACAGCGCCAAAGGCGGCATTGGCACCACTACGGTGGCGGCTAACCTGGCTCTGGCATTGATTGACCGGGACCGCGATGCGCGAGTTGTCATCGTCGATGGCAGTATGCAGTATGGCGATATCCATTTGATGTTTAATGAACTCGGGCAGACCTCGGTCATGGACCTGGTGCCGCGGGTATACGAGTTGGATACCGACATGGTGGAAAATGTGATGCTATTTAACCGGGCGACGGGAATTTCCATCATGCCTGCACCTCCAAGGCCTGAATTTGCCGAGAAGATCACCGGCGAAGCCTTCTCCCGCATATTGGAGTTTATGCGCCGGCATTATGACTATATCGTTCTCAATACCGATAGCTATCTCTCGGATGCTGTCCTGGCAGCCCTGGATGCTGGAGAGGTGATTGTGTTGGTCACCGCCCAATCAATCAATGCCATCCGCAATACGCGCCTGTTCCTCGACCTGTGGTCTGCTTTTGGCATGACCAAGGACCGGATCCACCTGGTCCTGAATCGCCATGATCCAACCAGCCCGATCACAACGGACCTGGTGGGCGAGCGATTAAAATTCCAGGTCAACACTGTGCTGCCAGATGATGATGAAGCTGCCCGCAAAGCCGATGCGCTGGGGCAGCCGATCCTGCGCTCGACCCGCGATTCAGCCTATGCCAAAGCGATTAAGTCACTGGCTGAGCAGGTGGCAAAACGCGCCGAGGCTGTGGAGAAGAGCGAAGAACCGCGCATGCGTTTGTTCGTCGCTGCATAATCGAAGATTTAAATCAATAGCCATGGATTTCGCTCGGTTCGGGTTGAAGTCCATGGTTTTGATTTTAAACCGCGGATACGCCTCACACGCAACATCAGGCGTATGGTGAAGGATTTATCGGTTATACTAACCGCGGTATGGGCACTGAATTAATCCGCAACTTTTGCATTATTGCACACATCGATCACGGCAAATCCACCCTGGCGGATCGCATGCTGCAGTTAACTGGCACCATCTCGGACCGCGAGATGATGGACCAGGTGCTCGACACTATGGATCTGGAGCGCGAAAAAGGGGTGACGATCAAAGCCTCGGCGGTACGAATGAAATATATTGCCCAGGATGGCATTGATTACGAACTTAATCTAATCGACACCCCGGGTCATGTTGACTTCGGTTACGAGGTCAGCCGGGCGCTGCTGGCTTGCGAGGGGGCGATCCTGGTTGTGGACGCCACGCAGGGCATCGAGGCACAAACCCTGGCGAATTTGTATCTGGCGCTGGAAGCGGATCTGACGATCGTGCCGGTTATCAACAAAATCGATCTGCCCAGTGCCCGCACAGAAGAAGTAGCCGAAGATCTTCACGGGCTGCTGGGTGTTGACCCCGAGAGCATCATCGCCATCTCCGCCAAAGAAGGGATAAACGTCGACAAAGTGCTTGAATCGGTCGTGCGCAATGTGCCGCATCCGACCGGCGACCCTGACATCCCGCTGCGGGCCTTGATTTTCGATTCGCACTACGACTCGTATAAAGGCGTGGTCGCTTATATTCGAGTGGTCGAGGGACAAATTCAGGCTGGGGACTCGCTGCGTATGATGTCTACTTTCGCGGACGTGCGCCCAGTGGAAATTGGCATCTTCTCGCCGACGATGAAGCCGGTCAAAGAATTGCTTCCGGGTGATGTTGGCTATGTCGCGACCGGGCTGAAAACCGTGGCGGAGTGCCGGGTGGGCGATACCATCAGCAACCCGACCCGTCTGGCTGCACACCCGTTACCCGGTTTCCGCCACCCCAAACCGATGGTATTCGCCGGCATTTATCCAGTGGATGGCGACGATTATGGAGATTTACGGGAAGCGCTCGAGAAGCTCCAATTGAATGATGCTTCCCTGGTGTATGAACCGGAGAAATCGCAAGCGCTCAATTTCGGGTTTCGCTGCGGCTTCCTTGGCTTATTCCATATGGATATTATCCAGGAACGCCTGGAGCGGGAATACAACCTGGATATCGTGGTCACAGCCCCGTCGGTGGAATACGAAATCGCGATGCTCAACGAGGAAACGATTCGGATCGACTCGCCGGCGCTGCTGCCTGAACCCGGTACCTTTGTTGAAATTCGCGAGCCGTGGATGGTTCTGCAAATCATCACCCCAACCGAGTACTACGGCACCATCATGGAATTGACCAAGAAACGGCGGGCGATTTTCAAAGAACAGGAATATCCAGCCCCGAACCGGGTGCAGCTCAGCTACGAAATTCCGCTATCCGAGTTGATTGTGGATTTCTTCGACGACCTTAAGTCGCGCAGCCGCGGATACGCCTCCATGGATTACCATCTGGCCGATTACCGCCCCGGGAATTTGACCAAGTTGGAAGTTCTGGTTGGCGGCGAGCAAGTGGATGCATTGGCGAGTATCGTGCATCAAGAGGAAGCCTACCATAAAGGTCAGGCGTTGGTAACCAAGTTGAAGGAATTAATTCCGCGGCAAATGTACGATGTTGCCATTCAGGCTTCTGCCGATGGACGAATCATTTCGCGCGCCAATGTTAAAGCGCTGCGCAAAGATGTTTTGGCCAAGTGTTATGGCGGCGACATCACGCGGAAGAAGAAATTGCTGGAAAAACAAAAGCGCGGTAAAAAGCGCATGAAAATGGTCGGCAACGTTGAGATCCCGCAGGAAGCCTTTATGGCTATACTGCGGCTGGAGGAGGATTGACAGCCTCCAGCGGGTCATTCTGGAAGAAAACGCTGCGCTGGCTGCCGGGCGCCCTCATAAGCCTGGTCGCCATTTTCTTTGTGTTAAAACTGGCGCAATGGGAAGACCTGGGGCCAGCTTTACAGCGGTTTTCTTTCTTGCATATCGCCGGAATGGTCGTGCTTACCTTACTGTTTCTTGGAATTCGAGCAGTTGCTTCTAGGGTGATGCTCCAAGGGATTCCGAAGCTGAGCGACGCCTTTTGGGCTATTAATCAGGGCTACTTGCTCAATAATCTTTTTCCGTTCCGGCTGGGTGAAATCGGGCGGGCGGTATTGCTGGGGCAAAAAACCGGACTGCCAGCTGCCAGAGTGCTTTCGAGCGTTATCATCGAACGCGCGCTGGATATCGCGGTGGCAGCCAGCATGCTGCTGGCGACCTTGCCGCTGGCGCTGGAAATGGACTGGGCCAAGCCGGTGGCGATCCTGATGCTGGCGCTCGTCCTCGCAGGATTGGCTGGGCTGTATTTTATGGCGCGCAACAGCGACAGGGTCAGCACCTGGATTGAAAAGTTTGGCAGCCGTTGGCAGTGGGCAGGGAAATGGGTAACGCCGCAGGTGCGTTCGCTGCTTACCGGCATGGCGCCATTGACCGATTTGCGCCGCTTCCTAACGATCGTGGGATTGATTTTACTTTCCTGGGCAGTCGTTTTTTTTGTATATTATGTCGGTCTGCTGGCGTTGGTGCCGTCAGCGCCATTGTGGTGGGGTTTATTCACCGATGCGGTACTAGCACTGGGAATTGCCATCCCTTCAGCGCCGGCTTCGATCGGCACTTTTGAAGCCGCAATTTTAGGCGCGCTGAGCATCCTTGGCATCGACCAGACGTCCGCACTGGCGTATGGAATCACCGTGCATTTCATTCAAATCGCACTGACGGGTGCGTTGGGAATGATCGGCCTGGTACGGCAAGGCGGCTCCGTCACTGGAATCTTCCGCGAGCTGCAGGACCGAAAAAGCGCTGCCTGAGCGAATGGCGGACGGTTATTAGATGCGGATTCTCATCGTTTTGACCTATTATCGGCCGCATGCCTCGGGGCTGACCATTTACGCCGAGCGCATGGCAAAAGCCCTGGCCAAACGCGGCCACCAGGTAACGGTGATGACCTCGCAGTATTCCAAAGATCTGCCGCTGGAAGATGTGGTCGAAGGTGTGCGGGTGGTGCGCGTACCGGTGGCGTTCCGCGTGAGCAAAGGCGTGGTCATGCCGAAATTTGGGCGGATGGCGACCCAACTGGTGCGCGAGAATGACGTGATTCAACTGCATCTCCCTCAATTCGATGCTGCCGGAATCGCGCTGCGCGGTCGGATGTGGAAGAAACCGACCATCATCTCCTATCACTGCGACCTACAGATGCCGCCGGGGCTGCTGAGCCAGGCAGCCAACCTGGGAATCAAGTTGATGAATGAACTGGCGGCCCGATTTGCACACCGCATCGTCACCAATACGCGCGATTATGCTGACAACTCGCCTTTTTTGAGTCGTTTCCTGGACAAACTCACCATCATTCCACCCCCGGTGATCCTGCCGCCGGCAACCCATGAAAGGAAGGCAGCTTTCTCCCAGCAGCATAACCCGCAAGAGCGCCACCCCGTTATCGGTATGGCTTCGCGCTTTGCCACCGAAAAAGGAGTGGAGGTGCTGTTGGATGCGTTACCGGGTGTGTTGGCGGTCTTCCCGCGAGCGATGGTGCAATTTGTGGGTGCCTATGAAAACGTGGTCGGTGAAGAAGCCTATTTCAAACGGCTATCTCCGCGCATACACGAATTTGAGCAACAAGGCAGCTGGAAATTCCTGGGGTTTATTCCCGATGAGGACATGGCAGCATTTTACGGCAACCTGGATGTGCTGGTACTGCCATCGTTGAACTCCACCGAATCCTTTGGCATCGTGCAGATAGAAGCCATGATTAACGGCGTGCCGACGGTAGCATCGAACCTGCCCGGCGTAAGACAGCCGATTGCCATGCACCAGATGGGTGAGACCTTCCCGGTCGGGGATTCAGCCGCGCTAGCGGAACGGTTGGTCACGATTTTGGGCAACCGGGCTGCGTATGTGCGGGATCCTAAACCGATTGAGAAAATGTATCTGCCAGACAGAATCGCCGCGGCGTATGAAGAGGTTTTCCAACAGATCGAGCAGGAAATACATCCAAACCATACACAGAGATAAAATCTTAATTAATCCGTAAGCTTTTATTGATCAATCGTGCTTACAATTAACAAATTCATCACGAACCCACGAACATGACCGAAAAGCCCTTACCCGCATTAGCACCCATCGCACCACGAAGTCCTCACAAGGAAAGAGGATCGTGGTTGTGGATAATTGCATTATTTTTAATCATCGCCGCGGCAGTGTATTTTCGATTCACTGGCCTATTCTGGGGCGAGTACAGCTTTTTACACCCGGATGAGCGCTTTTTTATTCAGGTAACATCGCATATCGCGCCGGTAGAAAGCCTGGGGGCGTATTTCGACACCGCCAGGTCGACGTTAAATCCGCATAATGTCGGCGATACGTTCTTCGTGTACGGCACTTTCCCTATTATCGCCACTCGTTATATCGCCAACGCGGTCTTTACCGATGTATTCTGGGAACAATTGCTGCAAACCGGGCGAACATTTTCCGCAGTGATGGATCTGGTGACGGTGCTGCTGGTTTATTTGCTCGGTACACGCTTGTTCAACCGCAAAATCGGGGTGCTCGGCGCAGCGTTTTCGGCTTTCGCCGTGATGCAAATTCAGCAATCGCATTTTTTCACAGCTGACTCATTTTCAACCACCTTCACCACACTTGCGCTGTATTTTGCCGCCAGGCTGGCGACGCAGCCGGTGCTTGAGCCCAGCCTGCAGGAAGAGCAAAAATGGTACAAGAGTGAATCGGCGCGCAACAGCCTGTGGTTTGGTGTGGCGATGGGCTTTGCGATGGCCTGCAAAATCAACACCGCGTTGATGGTGGTGCTGCTGCCGGCAGCCTGGTTCATCTATTTAATGCGCCATCCCCACGGGCAACGTGACGCGTTAATGGGAACCGTCTTGCGCGACATGGTGATTGGGGCAGCAGGAACCTTCCTGCTTTTCCGCATTTTCAATCCTTACGCCTTCAGCGGACCGGGTTTCTTCGGGCTTATGCCGAATGAAAAATGGATTGCCAACATAAGGGAGTTGGCTGGACAGATGACCGGCAATGTTGACTTTCCACCGGCATTGCAATGGGCACGCCGTCCGGTGACCTTCTCATTTACCAACATGGTGCTGTGGGGCATGGGGCTGCCGATGGGTATTTTGGCCTGGGCTGGCTTCATCTGGATGGGCATTCGCCAGCTCAACGGCGCCTGGAAACGCTCAATTTTGGTGTGGGGTTGGACAGCCATCTATTTTGTGTGGCAGTCCATGCAGGGCAACCCGACCATGCGGTACGAGCTGCCAATTTACCCCACCCTGGCCTTGACGGCTGGATGGGCATTGTGGAATTTATGGGAAACTGGGCGGAACTATTTGGTTTCAGGGAAACCTGTGGCGGGCAAGTGGCTCAAAGGAGCGGCTCTGGTTGTGGGATTGATCACATTGGCGGGTACCTTCGCCTGGGCGTTTGCCTTCACTCGTATCTACGAGCGGCCGATGACTCGGGTGGAAGCCTCGCGCTGGATGCTGGACAACGTGCCGGGACCGGTCAACCTGATGATGGATACGGCTGAAGGCGAGTTCCGCCAACTCCTGCCATACAGCCCCATGCAAGTCCTCTCGTCGGGCGACACTATTTCGATTGGTTTTACGGCTCAATCCACTGGCCTGTTAACCAGTTTCCAGTTCACCAATATTCAGGATTTGTCTAACAATCCCAATCCCAAGACCCTGGGAATTAGCGTGTATGCGTTGGGATCGGAACCTCTCGCGGCTGGATTTGGCCTTCTGACAAATAATTTCACGCCCGGAAGCGGCGTGCTGCTTGGCTGGTCAGTTCCGCTGGAACAGCCGGTTACCGTGCAAGCCGGTCAGAAATACCTGGTGGAATTAGACTTATTGGAGAGCGAAACGGCTCTCGGCCTTTCCGGGGCGGTTGGCGCGACCCTTCAAACATTGGGCGGGGTTGCACGGCAGGAATTACCAATAATGATGAACCCAGTCCGTCCACTGCTGCCAGGCGAAATTCGCTTTATGGCCATGTCCAGCGGGCTGTTGAAGCAAGTTGTATTCAACCGGATTGTGGATACAACCGGGAATACAAGCGCAAAAACCCTGCGTCTATCGCTGGTCGATGAAATCAATTTGGTGATACCGCTGGTCGAGGGAGAAATCGTCAGCGACTTTGCCGCAGCCGATGACCCCCGAGGGCAGGAATACACCTGGCAACTGGCGCAGCCAATCGAGCTGACGCAGGGTCAACTGTATTCGCTGCGGATGCAACTGGCAGCCGGTGAAGGCGCGTTGACCATTCACGGTGCAGCGCCAGCCGTCGAAACTCCGTGGGACGACAGCATCCCCATCCGGTTGGACGGCTACGACCCGTATGCCGGAATTTATTACGGCGACCTCAATTTCGAGATGTACTGGGATGACAGTATCGACAAGCTGGCGCGCTTCGAAGCCATCCTGGACCGCGCTGATTATTTTGCGATTACTTCGAACCGTCAGTATGGCACCACCACCCGCGTGCCCGAGCGCTACCCGTTGACCACGGTCTTTTACCGCGAGTTGCTTGGCTGTCCGGTCGAAGAAGAGGTGATCAATTGTTACCGCACGGCTCAGGTTGGGGATTACAGCGGACGGTTGGGCTTTGAACTGGTCAAGGTGTTCCAATCCGATCCGAGCATCGGCCCGATCAAAATCAACGACCAGTTTGCTGAAGAAGCGTTTACGGTTTATGACCATCCCAAGGTATTGATCTTCAAAAAATCGGCTGAATATTCACAGGCGGCAGTCGAGGGTATTCTGCGCTCGGTCGATATCAGCAATGTGATCCACGTGATTCCCGGGCAGGCGCCAAGTTACCCGGCGGATTTGATGCTGCCGCAGGATGCTGCTGCGTTGCAGCAGAGCGGCGGTACCTGGTCTGAGCAATTCAACACCGAGGCGCTGGTCAACCGCTATCCGGGGCTTGGCGCGGTGGTCTGGTATCTGGTCATCCTGCTGTTGGGCTGGTTGATCTACCCGATATTGCGCATAGCCATGAAGGGACTGCCGGATTTTGGCTACCCGCTGGCAAAAATGGCCGGATTGCTGCTCTTGGCCTGGTTGGTGTGGATGGCTGGATCCAATGGGCTGGCTTTCAGCCGGGCAAATATCTGGATTGCGGTGGCGCTGCTTGGAGTTGCCAGCCTGGCACTGGCGATCTGGCAACGAAGAGTCCTGCAGATTGAGATTAAACAGCGCTGGCGTTATTTTCTGAGCGTGGAAGCGGTGGGATTGGCCTTCTTCCTGCTGTTTTTGGCCATTCGGCTGGGC
>Ga0209521_10001003_pt1 | contig 22690 bp, 15 predicted proteins | sample Rifsed19ft4_FD_184016 | JGI IMG/M metagenome (GOLD analysis project Ga0209521, IMG submission 184016) | Soil microbial communities from Rifle, Colorado, USA - sediment 19ft 4 (version 2) | ecosystem: Environmental > Terrestrial > Deep subsurface > Rock core/Sediment | place: Rifle, Colorado...
GAAGTCTTTCGGCTTCAGCTCAACCATGGTCGTCGTTGCCATTTCGGTGATCTCCTTTATTCAGTGCTCGCTCTTCTCTCAGTGCGCTGGGGCCCCACCCCCAGCGCTCCCAATACTGGCGCCCTCCGGGCGCCGCGGCTCGCTCCCCCGCGCTCTCGCGCGAGGATGATCGGGCCCCGCTGATCGCTGACGGCTGATCGCGGTTTAAACCAGCATCTCCTGATACGGCACGTAGACACCGTCGGTAACATCCTTCTTTTTTCCGAGGTGGTCGACCACGCCGTTCGCCACGTGGTGAGGCAGGAACGGCTCGCCGTCGTACTTGCGGATGTGGCCGTGAACCGAAAGGCCGCTCTCGCTCCGCAGGTAGCGGTAGAACTGTCCGGAGAAATTGTTCTCGACCACGAGGATCTTCTTCGCTTTCGATAGCGCTCGGCTGATCTCGTCGGCATGCAGCGGCTTGATCCACTTGACCGAGAGATAGTTGGCCGCAACACCCTGCTGGCCCAAAAGCTCGACCGCCTCTTTGAGGACGCCTTCGGTCGAGCCCCAGCCGACGAGGGTCACCTCGGCATCCGCCGGCCCCTGGATCTTCGGAGCTTCCACCTTCTTCAGGAAGTCGTTCAGCTTGCGCGCGCGCTTCTCCACCATCTGGCGCCGCTTGTGGGGGTTGGTGAACTCGTCGGAGACGAGGATGCCTTCCTCATCGTGCTCGTCGGTCGCGATCACGTGCACGTGCCCCGGTACTCCCGGCACCGCTCGGGGGGAGATCCCGCTCTCGGTGTCCTGGTATCGCCGGTAGCCGTTTGTGTCGCGAGCATCCTTCGAGGCGACGATGAGCGCCCCGCGGTCGATCTTCGGATGCATGTCGACGTCATCGGGGTTCACACTGAAGGTGCCCTCGGAGATGAGAAGGTCCGAGAGCACGAGCCCCGGACACTGGTAGTGATCGACGAGATTGAAGAGCTCGGGGAGGGTGCGGAACGCATCGAGAGCGTCACTCGGGGCGACGATGATGCGCTCGAAGTCGCCCTGGCTCGCGCCGAGCGCCTGCCACAGGTCACCCTGCTCGGTCTTGGTGGGAACGCCCGTCGACGGGCCGGCCCGCTGCACGTTGATGAAGACCACCGGGACTTCCATCATCGCCGCCGCGCCGAACGCCTCGGTCATGAGAGCGAAGCCGCCGCCCGAGGTCGCGCACATCGTGCGGGCGCCGGTATGGGCGGCGCCGATGGCGACGTTCGCCACTCCCACCTCGTCCTCGATCTGCCGCACCATGATTCCGAGCTCGCGCGCGTTCTTCGCCATCCAGTGGAGGACGCCGGTGCTCGGGCTCATGGGATAGGCACAGTAGAACTTCACACCCGCGGCGGCGCCGCCCATGGCGATGGCTTCGTTGCCCGTCCACACCGCGAGAGGTTTCTTTCCTTCGGGAAGGGCGTCCGGAAACGACTTGAAATGGGCCTTGGCGTACTGGTAGCCGGCGCGCGCCATGCCCACGTTCTCGTCCGCGACTTCCTGGCCCTTGTTCTTGAACTGCTGCAGCAGCGCCTCCTCGAGGACCTTGAAGTCGGCCCGCAGGAGATTCACCATCGCCCCCAGGGCGACGGTGTTCTGGACCAGCTTGTTCCGGTTGTCGTTCGTAAGCTCCTTCACCGGAAGCCCGCAAATCTCGACCCCCTGCGCCACTTCGCTCGGCTGGACGTCGTCGCTGTTGAAGATGACGTGTCCACCCGCGACGAGGTGCCGCGCGTGGCGGGTCATCGTGTCCTGGTTCAGGCACAGCAGTAGATCGAGCTTGTCCCCGTGGGTCGGGACCGGCTCCGTCTTCACCCGCACCGTAAGCAGGATGTGCCCGCCCCGGATGATCGATTGATACGCGTTATACGCATTCAAATGAAGGCCCCGGCGAACGAAGAGTCGCGCCAGGATGTTGCCGGGAGTTGCGATTCCCTGCCCGGCCGCCCCGCCGATGGCGAAGGCGAAATCGTAGCCTTTGGTCATTTAGGCCCTCCGTCGACCCCGAACCAGCTTTCTTCGCTCGTCCGCCCCGCAGACGCGAAACGTGGAGCCGGAAACCGGGCTCATCGAGTGATGTCGCGTGAGCAAAGAAAACCGCGCAATCCAAGAATATTATCACCCTGTAGGACGGCGCGAAAGCGTTCCTAAGGCTTTCTCTGTAACGAATTGTGACAGGATGCTTCGATTCTTGCCAGCTTCGGCCCCCGAATAACTAGTGCCGTTCCAACTTGCTCCATGAAGAGAGCCTGCTGACGTTGTCGCTTGGGGCCGCGCCAAGGTGTTTTTTTTCCTGTGCCAAAGAGTTGGAACGGCACTAGTATCTACCGGTCTTATGGCTATGAAGGGACGCTGGGCTCGGACCGCGGTGAACGTCGTAGCCGCCGCCGCGGTGTTAGCCTCCGCATTCGTCTTCTTCTTTTTGACCGGTCCCTCCGACCTCGCGTGGATGGAGGGCGCCACGTACCAGCGGCGAGTCGCTCTCACCGATATCGGCGACGGCCCATGGGCCCGCCCGCTCTTCGTCTTCCTCTCCCAGCCGTTTCTCCTGGCGCCTCTCGGAAAGATCTCGAGCGGCGCCAACTGGGCGGCCGCGGCCTTCGCTGCCGGCGCCTGCCTCTTCGTCTATCTGCTCTTGAGGATGCTGCTGCAGATGGCGCCCCAGTTCATCGCCCGTCGGGTCGGAGTGCTCGCCGCTCTTTCTCTCGCGGTGTCCCACACGTTCTGGATGCGGGCGGTGACGCCGGGGCCGGAGCCGCTCGACGCGTTTCTCCTCGCGGCGACGCTCTTCTTCCTGATCCGCTTCGCCAACGAGGGCGGCGCCATGAATCTGTATTTCGGGATGGGCGTCCTCGGGCTCTCGCTCGCGAACAACCTTTTGATGCTCTTCCTGATCCCCGTCGTCTTTCTGTTCGTGCGCGTGATCCACCCGCCTCTCCTCCGGAACCTCGGCGCCGTGCGCTTCCGCGGCCTCATGGCGTTCGCGGCCGGGGCCTCGATATCGCTCGCCGTCGCCGCCTGGGGATGGTACAGGCTCGGCTTCGCCATCCCCGAGCAGCAGAAGAGCTGGCTTCGCTTCTGGGACCACATGATGCTCGCGTGGGACCAGCCGCTCCAGGAGTCTCTGATTCGATTCGGCTCCATGCTCCTCCTCAACTTTCCGCCCTGGTCCATCGTCATCGGGCTCATCGGGCTCGCCGAGCTCAACCGGCGACAGAAGTACGTCTTCTGGCTGATATTCCCGCTGTTTCTTATCTACTCCGCTCTCGCGGTGACGCTCCATCTCCCGGAGCCCGTTCCTTCCTATCTCCCCGCGTGGGTTTTCTTCTCGGTCGCGGTGGGCTACGGATGGTGGAAGCTCCTCTCGGGCGGGAACTGGCAGGGGTTCGCGCTCGCGCTCGTCCTTTCCGCCTCTCCCCTGGTCATTTATCGCTTCGCCCCTCTCGCGGTGCGAAGGGCGCAGATGGAGCTGCGGGTCGAAGCGCTTCTCGACGTTCCCAAGGAGCTTCCCCTCGACCACCTCGCGTTCCAGCTGAATCCGGACCGTCGGTTTCTCCCCGAAGCGCGCGGGTTCGCCGAGAGGGCGCTCGATGCGCTCCCCGAAGGAGCGCGCGTCCTCGCGGTCTCGACGACGGCAGAGCTGGTGGTGGCGCCCATCACCTATCTCGTCGAGGTCGAGAACCGCAAGCCCACGAGCGTCGTGGTCCTCGGCGAAGGAGATGAGACCGGTCTCCGAACGCTTCTCACCGAGCCGGGCTCGCTCTTCGCCATGGGACTCCATCCGCCGAATCCCGCGGTGACGGCGATTCTCCCCACGCATCATTTCCGGGCTACGGGAGAGTGGTTCCATCTCGTTCGTCGCTCCGAGATCCGGGATCGGGTTCTCGTGGACGCGCCCCTCCCCGGGGTTGCCGACGATTCTCTCGGAGACTCGCACCTCGTGGGTACGTGGTACGGCTACGTCGAGCCCCAGGGATATCCTCTCAGCCTCCGCATCGAAGGGCCGGTCGGGGCCCTCTCGGGAAACGCGATCCTGAACGAGGAGGGAGCCCGGCCCATGAGCGGGAAGTTCACCCGTCTGAGCTCGACGGTGGGGGCGGTTCTCGGAAGCGTCGAGTACGGCGAGGAGGGAGCCGATCGGCTCCATTTCCACCTCGACGCCACGCAGAAAGGCAATCGTCTCGAGGGAACGTGGAAGGCGTTCGAGCTCCCCGAGCTCTCGGGGAGGTTCGTCGTCTGGCTTCAGCCGGCGACGGCCGCGCCGCGAGTTTCGTCGCCGTGATTATTCTTGATTTTCGGAGTGTAAGAAGGGGGATGAGGAGATAGGAGGAGATGGGGAGATAAGAAAAATCCCCTTATCTCCTCTTATCCCCCCATCCCCTTTTCTTACACCGATTGGTTCTAGCCCGCTTGCTGCTTTCTGAAGATCTCCGGGTGGATTCCGTACTTCTTCATCACGTCGTAGAAATCTTTCCGGTCCTTCCGCGCGAGCCGCGCCGCCTGGGAGATGTTCCCCTGGCAGATCCGGAGCACCTGGGAGATGTACTCCTTCTCGAACTCGCGCTTCGCCTCTTTGAAGGACTGGAACTTGTTCGACGACACCGGTACGTGGAAGAAGAGGTCCTCGGCGGTGATGACGTTGTTGCGGGTGAGAACCATCGCCTGCTTGACCTTGTTCTTGAGCTCGCGGATGTTCCCCGGCCACTGGTAGGTCATCATCTTCTGGATGGCCGCCGGTGAGAATCCCTCGACGTTCTTCCCCAGCTCCTTGTTGAACTCGGTGAGGAAATGGTTGATGAGGAGCGGGATGTCTTCCTTCCGATCGCGCAGCGGCGGCAGGTTGATGGGAATGACGTTGAGGCGGTAGAAGAGGTCCTCGCGGAACGCCTTCTCGGAGATCGCCTGGATCAGGTCCTTGTTCGTCGCGGCGATGACCCGGACGTCGACCTTGATGCCGCGCGTCGATCCGATGCGCTTGAACTCGCCGTCCTGGAGGACCCGCAAGAACTTCACCTGCAGCGGCAGCGGGAGCTCCCCGATCTCATCGAGGAACAGCGTTCCGCCGTGGGCCTCCTCGAAGAGACCTTTCTGATCGGTTCGGGCGTCGGTATAGGCGCCCTTCACGTGTCCGAAGAGCTCGTTCTCGATGAGGTTCTCGGGAATCGCGCCGCAGTTCTCGACCACGAACGGCCGGTCGGCGCGCTTTCCTGTGTAATGGATGGCCCGCGCCACCAGCTCCTTGCCGGTTCCGGACTCGCCGTAGATGATGACCGGCACGTCGTTCTGGGCGACGATGGAGATCTGGGTCAGGAGCTCCTCGATCTTGGCGCAGGTGCCGACGATGAAGTCGGATTTCCGGCGGCTCATGATCTTGGACCGGACCTGATTCACTTCGAGCGCCGTGCGGTGGCGCTCGACCGCCTTGCGCACCCTCTGGACCAGCTCCTCGACGTCGAAGGGCTTGGTCATGTAGTAGGAGACGCCGTCCTGCATCACCCGGACCGCCTCGTTGACCTCGCCGTAGGCGGTCATGACGATGACCGGAATGTCGGGGTTGAACTGGGTGATGGAGCGGGCCAGCTCGTCGCCCTTCACCTTCGGCATCCGCATGTCAGTGATGACGAGGTTGAACACGTGCTTGCGGATGAGGCTCAGCCCCTCGTCACCGTCGGACGCGGTGACCACGTGATAACCCTCGCGCTCGAGGCGCGAGCGCAGCATCCGCTGCATGCTGACGTCATCGTCGACAATGAGCACCTGTGGCCCGGCGGGCTCCTGCATCAAAACAGCTCCATCCGTTGTTTCTTGGGTGTGGGGAAAATTATACATCACGAACCTCTCCAAGTGAAGCGGGTGTCGGGCCCATCCAAAGGGCAGGTGCTGTATTCGAGGTCGAGCCTAGCAGTGCAAATCCATGATTTCTGGCGAGTTGCAAGATGCGGCTGAGGCGGGCCCCGAGATTCCTTCGAATCTGGGGCGATCGAGGTCGCGATATTTCCCATAGAAGAGAAAGAGTCGTCAAATTCCAGCCGGTCCAGTCGAGCCTCGCGAAAGGCGTCCCGAAGACGGCCTCTCGTCCGGGGGCGAGCAGCCGTTCGGCGCGAAAGCCAAGCGCCTTCCGGGTGACCGAGCGCGGGACCGAATCGGCGAAGGCGGACAGGAGCGAGGTGAGACCCGGGCTTTCGAAAACGGCCGCGGTCATGGCGAGGCCGCCGTAGACCCAGGGCGCGAGGCGTCTTTCCCGCGCGCGCCCGACGAACGCCTCGAAGTCGAAATCCGCGCGTTCGACGATCGCCCGCGCGTCCCAGGCGTTCACCCCCGGCTGACGAAAACCGTGCTGGAAGCTCGCGTGGAGGCAAAGGTGGAGAAGGTGGTCCTCCCAGCTCAACGTGCGCAGCCGAATCCCGTCACCGGCATGGAGGGGCCGCGAGCGCGAAAGAATCTCTCCAGTCTCGAGCCCGAGAAAATCCGCGGCCGACGTGAGCTCCCGATGGAGCTCGACGAGAACCCCGGTCGCGCGCCGCCGGTAGCAGCTCGCATGGTCCGAGACATCCACGAGGAAATAACCGAGTCCCTCGAGCTCGCGAGACCAGCCCTCGAAGCGCTTCGGGCTCACGAGCACGTCGATATCGCTCATCGGTCTCAAGCCGGGATCCCGATAGAGAGTCGTCGCGAAGGCCGCCCCTTTGAGGAGGTGCAGGTCCATTCCTTCGCGATGGGCGACCGCTCCCAGCTCGTCGACGTGGTGCAGGCGAACCACCGCCTTCGCGAGCTCCAGATTTCTGATGTTCTCGAGCCGCGCCCGAAATCTCTCGGGAGCCACGGGGAGATTCTTCTGGGCGCGCATTTCCTGAAGGCCCTGAAGGCCCTGAAAGACGAGCGGGGTCAGGCGGTGCCGCTCCGCCGCGTCGAGGAGAAGAGCCCAATCGATTGGTGAAGTCTCTTGATTTCGCGGGCCTGCGACGTCGCCCGAGCTCGCTCGAACGAGCTCTCTCAGAAGAGCGGTCTCGGCGGCTCCGAGCTCCGCTCCCGGCGGCCTCAAGAAGCGCTCCCCCCTGGCACGGGTCGGGGAACGAGAACGCGGAACCCCCCGACCAGTCGGGGATAGAGACGGTTCACGACGAGCCCGAGAGCCCGCATCCAGAAGTTCGAGAGCGGGAGGGAAACCCTTCCTTCGAGGCGCACCGCGCGGGCGATGACGCTTCCGCGAGGGAGCGGGCCGTCCGCGGTTCGGCAAGCGTCGCCCTTCGTCCAGATCCGATCGGAATCGAGGGCGATGACCCGGTGAGCCACGAGGGCGTCGTTCGACAGCCGCGCTAGCACGACGTCTCCAAGCACGATGTCTAGGGGCTCGCCGCTCCCGGAGAAGCGTAGTACCGACCCCGAAGGCACGAGGGGTTTCATGCTCCAGCCGCTGAGGCGGAGCCGCACGTCGAGCCCTTCCCGAAGGAGCCAGGTCAGGAGCTCGGCCGTGGGAGCAGGCAAGCTACGACCCTTGGGGGAGATCATCTTGAGGGGAAGACTCTGCAACAGATGTGCCAAACGAGATCTTCATTGTCGTGCATAAGCTTATTCATTGCTATGCTTTGGCTCCAACATGGGGCCCGCCCCAATGGGTGTGATCCTACTCGGTGGGTGGAAGGCACCATAGGCACGCCGAAACGATCGACGCTTTTCTGAGCGGAGTCCGTCCGCGAGCGCCTGGAGGGGCGCCACCGGTCGAAAGGGAGAATGCATAAGGCACTGAGGATGGACATTTTATAGGGGCGCGTTCGAAGGGTGGGGCTCGGTCCCGACCGCGAGCTCCGGTCGTAGGTATTTTCCCCGGGCCCGGTCCGTCCTACGGACTGCGATCGACGAAGACGAAGTAGCGCCTTTCGGCGGGCGAGCCCTCGAAGCCACGGACGATACTGGTCACCCTCCAGAAGTAGGTTCCGGGCTCGAGCCCCTGGATTCGAACCGAGGGTTCAGGACCGACGCGCCTCTCGGCGACCAGATCGAAGAAACGATCGTCGCGCGCGATCTCGAACGAATAGACCTCTGCGCCCGCGACCGCTCCCCATCGGAACGTCTGATCGAAAGAGTCGCTCCGGAGCACCTCTTCCGGAAGAGGCGCCCGAAGCTCGGGAGCGGGCGGAAGGGGCGCGGCCGCGAGGGAGTCGGACCCCGTAACCGCGAGGGCACCCTCTTGTCGTCCCACGGAGAGCCGGCGCTCACCCATCTCGAACTCCACCCGTCCGTCGAGGACCTCGACGCGCGTCGCCTCACCGGGCTCGACTTTCACTCGAAACTCGGTTCCGCGGATGATGGTGTTCGCGCTGGGGGTTTTGACTTCGAAGCGGCCTCGGAGCTCGTTCTCCATCTGCGACCAGACGCTGCCTTCCTTCAGAAAAAGCTGGAGGCGCGAGGTCGCTGGCGTTTCCCGGGTGCCGAGGGAAACCAGAGTCGCCCGGCTCTGGCTCTTGAGCAGGACGTAATTTCCGTCCTCGAAGAGGATCCGCGCGCCCGCTCCGCGCCAGGTCCGGATCTCGTCGCCTTCCCGCAGCAGAAGATTGGGCACGAGAGGAATAAAACGCGGATCGAAAGACCGCTTCACCTCGGCTTCGCCGTAGAAGCTCGCGACCTTCGCGAGCGTCCCGGGAGAGTCCAGCATTTCCGAAGGGATCTCGATCAGCCGTCCCGCGCGAAGGAGGTTGAACTTGGCGAGCTCTTCCCAGGAGCCGCGGAGCTCCGGGTAGCGATCGAAAACCGCCTGGACGGTGCCGTCGCCTTCTGTCACCAGGACCACGTAAGACGACGGGTTCTTGCGGGGGGCTTCGGCGCCGAGCAGTCCAGCGGAAGCGAGGGGAGCAAGCCAGGCAAGGAAACCCAGCGCGAAAGCGAAGGTGGTCTTCCTCGAACTCTCATAGCGTCTCATTCGTCGTCCTCTCTGGCCTCTCTCGGTCCTTGACAATCTTTAGCCTGGGGCGAATGTGCGGGGAACTGGAGCTTTCAGAAACCACGTGAGCGAGTGACATCGGGAACGGGAGCTGTCGCTGGAACAGGGAAAGCCCCAGGCCACTGTCGGAAACTAGATAGCAAATCCTTTGCCATGACAGATAGGCCGCACCCGCCATGGTTTCAAGCACTTGAGAACGCGCGCCTCGCGCGGGCGCAGGGTTTCCCCCTCGAACCACGGCGGTTTCACCACAGGATCCAGGGATAACGCCCGGAAACGACTGAATTTACGACGATTCGTCTCTCCGACCCTGGCACGCGCGTTGCACTCACCATGAACGGCAGGGTGCTGGCATTCGGGTCCCACTAATGCACGCGCAAGAAGGGGTTTCTCCATGAAAAGGCTGTCGAGACGAATGCGGCTCTCCGGGGTAGTGGTGTCTTCGCTTGCGGTTCTCGGGGTTGCCCTGGGATTCGGCATCGCGCAGAACACGGTGGTGACCCAGGCCGAGTGGGCGGTCTATCTCGCGCAGGGGCTGGGCCTCGACTGGAACCTGCCCCGGAACGCGAAGAGCAACCACTACATCGCGCGTCTGCAGTGGACGAAGAGCGTCGAGTTCCAGGCGTCGCAGATGCTCGAAGGCTCGACGGCGAGCCCCTCCGACGACGGTTCCGTTCGATCCAACCTCGCGAGCCCCGCGGAGGCTCTGTACGAAGTCGCGTTGCTGAGGGCGGGCGACTACGGGTTTCGAGTGAAGCTCGCGGGCGGAGGAGCCCTCCTCAAGGTCGCCGATCAGACGTACGAGCTCTACCAGCCCGGACCCGAGTCGCGCTGGGTGGACCTGAATCGCGTCCGATTGAGCCCGGGAAGCCATAAGCTGAATCTCATGCTGCCCCAGGGAACCCGCGCCGTCGCCATCGGAGTGACCCCTCCGTGCATGGTCCCGGTCGCGCCCACGGGAGGTTGGCAGCCTCTCGAGCCCCTGCGATTCCAGGAAATGGCGGTGACGCTCGCGAAAGCCCTGGACCTCGAACTGAACCTTCCCGCGATCGGAGACCCCATCACCGTGCGCGGCGAGGATTTCGTTCGCACGCTCACGTTCCCCTATGAAGAAGAGGTGGCAGAGAGCGTCGAGAACGAGCCCTTCTGGCTCGCGACCGGCGGCTCGATCGTCACCGCCGTCGCTCGTTTCCAGGTCCCGGAGGCCGGAGTCTACTCCATCGAAGCCCGCTATCTCAGCGCGCGCCCGGTCCGATGGAACATGGACAGCTGCCTCAGAGTCATCACCTGCCCGGTGACTCCCGCGCAGGCCGGGCGCAGGCGAGGTCTTGCGCTCGAGCTCGAAGCGGGCGAGCACGAGATCGAGGTGACGCTCGGTCCGCGCTCCAAGCTGGATCGGATCGAAGTGCAGCGCCGCGACGGATCGACCGAAGCCTACATCGACGTGGTCGAGGTCGAAGGCTTCAAGATGGGCGATGCCGAGGACAACGTTCTCAGACGGGAGGCGCTCTCGGCGGCCAGGCGGCTGCGCGATCGGTTCCTGAAGCTCGCCGCACTCCGCTGCGACGACTCTCTCGTTGCCATGGAGGCGATGGCGATTGCTCGATCGTTTCAGGCGTCCTCGGTCCCCGACCTCCCGGGTCTCGGAAACGCCCCCGGCGCCGATGCCGGAGCCTCTCAGGTGAGCTTCAACGACCCCGTCTTTCCTCCGGTGGACGGAGAGGAACCCGAGGTCGCGAGCCCGGTAGTGCCGGACTCGGACCAGTAAAAGTCGAGGCCCGCTCCGAACTTCTGATATCTTGGATCGGAGTGACGGGCGTTTTCGCATCATTCCGGCGTAGACTGCGGCGTCCGTCGCTCGCCGTGGTTTCGCTCCTCGGCTTCTCGATTCTCCCGGCGCGCGGGGCCATGCCGCTCCAGGTCCCGCCGACCGAAGAGGTCTTCCGCAGCTTCTCGGACCGCGTCGTCAAGATCGAGGTTCAGGAGACGGGCTCCGCCGCGAAGGCTTCGATCGGCTCCGGTTTCTTCGTGAGCCCTGCGGGACATCTCGTCACCAACTACCACGTCGTCGCCGAGGTGGTGCAGCATCCCGACCGATACCGCGCCGGCCTTTCCCTCGGGGACGAGGAGGATACGAACCCGGTCGAGATCTTGAACGTCGACGTGGCGCACGATCTCGCGATCGTGAAATCGGATATTTCACCCGAGCGCTACTTCTCCCTGCAGGAGGTCGAGGCCCCGCAGGGCGTCCGTCTCTATTCCCTCGGCCACCCGCTCGATCTGGGTCTCAACATCGTCGAAGGCACGTACAACGGCTTCCTGAAGCACGCGCTCGACCAGCGCATCCATTTCACCGGCTCGCTGAATCCGGGGATGAGCGGAGGACCCTCGATCACGTCCGAGGGACGGGTCATAGGGGTCAATGTGGCCACCGCGGGCGAGCAAGTCAGTTTTCTCGTTCCCGTGAAGTGGGCGGCCCTCCTCCTCCAGGAGACGCTCTCTCCGGGTTTTCAACCGGCCCCGCTGGTCGAGGCGGTGCGCCGGCAGATTCTCGACTACCAGCAGCGTTTCGTCTCCGAGCTTCTCGTGGTCTCACCGCCGCGGGTGAAACTGGGCGGCTTCGACCTCCCCACCCGACCCGCCCCGTACTTCAACTGCTGGGCGGATGCCAATCGCGAGGACGGCCTCGGCTACGAGAGTGTCGACCATCAGTGCGCGACGGATGACTACATCTTCATCTCCGACGATCTCGTCTCCGGTAAGCTCTGGTTTTACCATCGCCTCCTCGAGACCGAGGAGCTGAACCGTTTCCAGTTCGCCGAGCTCTACAGCAACGACTTCCAGACGACCTATCACGGCATGGGCGGGAGCGAGAGCGAGGTCACGCCGTTTCGCTGCCACACGGGCGCGGTGCGAGAGCAAGGCATCACGTTCAAGACCGTCTTCTGCCTGAGGCGCTACCGCCGTCTCGAGGGGCTCTACGACATGGTCTTCAAGGGCGCGGTCGTAGGAAGGCCGCACGCCGGACTCGAGACCGCGCTCCTCGCGTCCGGCGTGAGCTTCGAGAACGCGGAAGCCCTGGTCCGCTGGTACATGAAGGGGTTCTCATGGAGCGAGTGATCGTGGTCGAAGTTCTCGACCGGCGCGGCCGGGTTCGGGAGCGGGTGCGCCTCGAGCGCCTTCCGGCGTTCGTGGGGCGGGCCTATATGAACGATGTGGTCCTCGAGGATCGCTTCGTCTCACCGCGGCACTGCGCCATCCGCGAGAAGGAGTCGGGAGAGATGGTGCTCGAGGATCTCGACAGCCTCAACGGAGTGAGGGTCCTCACCGATTCCTCGCCCGGCTCTCTCACCCTTCGGTCGGGCGACCGGTTCCGCGTCGGCGAGACGATTCTCCGGCTGGTGGATGCCGCTCACCCGGTCGCCCCCGCCGAACTGCTTCCGGCGGACGAGGGCGGCGTCCTGCATGCGCTCCGGGACTCCCGCCTCGCGCTCGCCGTGGTGGTCGCGAGCCTTTTGATCTTCGCCCTCGACGAGTACCTCGCCCTGTACTATGAAACCGGTTTCATGCCCGTCGCGAGCCCGGCGCTCCTCGGGCTCGGCGCCCTCGGGCTCTGGTCGGGGATCTGGGCCTTCGTCAATCGCCTCCTGACTCATCGATTCGATTACCTGAGACACCTCTCCTGCGCCTGTCTCGCCGCCGTCGTCTATGTTTTCGTCGAATCCTTCTCGGAATACGCGGAGTTCATTTTCTCGTCCGAGCGCCTCGGCTCCGCAACCGGTTTCATCGGCGGCGCCGCGACGACCTACGTTCTGTTCTCCGCCCACCTGGCGGTGATTCCCGCTTCGACCCGGAGACACCGGCGAGTCTGGGCGCTCGGTGGGACGTCGCTTCTCCTCGGTCTCGCGAGCCTTCTGAGCTACTCCGGACCCGAGGATCTCGTCGCCGAGATCCCGGTGAGGGTGCCGATCAAAGCACTCGGCTCATCGCTCATCCTGCCGGAAACGACGTCGGAGTTTCTGGTGGCTGCACGCTTTCTGCGAGAGCAAGCCGACGAGGATGCGGAAGATGAGCCGTGATCTCAGGGCACGGAGGAGCAGAGAAGGGGATGTGGAGATGGAGGAGATAGGGGATGAATCGGAGGATCTTCTAGCGGAGGAGACAGCTCTCGCCGTATCTCCCCATCCACTCCTATCCCCCTTGCCTTTTTTTCGGACTAGCCAGTTCCTGACGCGCTGCCGCGGTGGGACGACGAAGACTGAGAAGGCCGCCGCATCCGGGTTACCTTCCTGTCGGGTTCGCGGCGTTCCTGATAGTAGCTGTAGTAATAATGATAGGAGTCCGACTTGGGGTCGATCCCGTTGAACACCACTCCCACTACGCGCGCGTCGGTCCTCTGGAGAGCGACGAGCGATCGGCGGGCGAGCTTCCGATCGACCTGGTTGTACCTCACTACCATGAGAACCATGTCCGCGAGCTTCGCCAGGAGCAGCGGGTCGGTGACCGAGGCGACCGGGGGCGCGTCGAGAACGATCCAGGTGAAGCGCTCGCGGCACTCGTCCAGGAACCTTTTGACCGCGGTGCTTCCGATGAGCGCCGGCGGGTTTGGGGGAAGCTTTCCCGAGGTGACCACCGACAGGTTCGGCTCTTTGGTCGACTGCATGACCAGGTCGAGCTTCATCTCCCGCGAGCAGTAGTCGGAGAGTCCCGGCTCGCGATAGAGCCGCAGGTGGTTGTGGATGCTCGCGCGGCGCAGGTCGAAGTCCACCACCAGAGTGGGCTCGCCCGACTCCGCCAGCGCTTTCGCCAGATTGATCGCCGTCGTGGACTTGCCTTCCTGGGGAATCGAGCTCGTGAGCAGGATGACGTTGCCGTGGTCCCGCTCGCGGTTGAAGTGGAGGCTGGCCCGGAGGGTGCGATAGGCCTCGGTTACCACTCCGACGCCGGCGGCGTCGTGCTTGGGGATGATGGCGAGGCAGTCGGCCTTGAGGTACTTCTCGACGTCCTCCTGCTCCTTGAGGGTATTGTCGAGGTAGTCTCGGAGGAGCACGAAGCCGCAACCGCTGACCAGCCCTAGCACCAGGGCCACGAGGAGGTTCTTCACCGGCTGCGGCTTCACCGGTGCGGTGGGAACGCTCGCCCTCTCGACGATGGAAACGTTGTTCTCCCGAAGGCTCGCGGCGATGTCCGTCTCCTTGATCTTCTGCAGGATGGCTTCGTAGAGGCTCTTGTTGGAGACCGCGTCGCGCTGCAGCATCTCGAGCTGGACCCCCTTCCGGCTCTCCTCGACCGTCTCCTCGCGCTCGGAGTCGATGGTGGCCAGGAGCTCCCGCTCCCGCCGGCGAAGCTGCTGGTAGTCGGCGAGCATGCCGTCGACGATCTTCTCCGACTGGGCGTCGATCGCATCCTGGATCTGCTCGATCTGGGTCAAGACCTGCTTTACCTTGGGGTGGCCCTCCTTGTAGCGGTTCTTGAGCTGGACCAGCTCCACGTCCAGGTCCGCCTTGCTCATGTTCAGACGCTGTACGAGGGGGTCGGATGCGATCTGAGGGAGCGAGTCGAGAGAGTCGCCCGACTTCCGCACCTTCTCCACCTGGGCGAGGCTGCTCTCGAGCTCGATCCTCTCGGTCTTGGCGCCGGTCGCCTCCTCGTTCAGCTTCCCCAGGGTTTCGGCGCCGATGCTCGCGCCTTCCTTGGGGACGTACAGCCCCTGCTCCTTGGTGTACTCATAGAGAGTCTTCTCCGAGCTCTCGACGTCGCTCTCGGCGGCGGTGAGCCTCTCCTGAAGCCAGGAGTAGACGTTGCGGGTGGTCTCGATCTTCGATTCGACGTTCTGCTCCAGATAGGCCTCAGCGAGGGTGTTGGCCCAGCGGGCCGCTTCCTGGGGGTCCTCGTGGTTCACCGCGATGGTGGCGAGCCTCGTGTCGGGCACCGGCACGACTTGGACGCGGGCGACGAAGAGTAGCGCCGGCTCGCGCGCCCCTTTGAACGGTGACGCCTCCTGGAGCTCGAGCTTCTCGATCGCCCTGCGGGCGAGGGCCTTGCTGGTGATGATGCGGTATTGGGTGTTGTAGTAGTTCTGATAGTCGAACCAGTTGAACGCGGTCGCGGGATAAGGGTTCGACAGGGCCGAGATGTTCTGGCCCGGGGGGTCGATCTGCACCAGAGCCTGCGCCCGATAGATGGGCGTCTGGAGGTAGGTCGCGAGAAAGCCGAGCCCGACGCCGAGAAGTGCTACGACCAGGATCCAGCCCTTGCCCCCCCAGAGGAGCTTGAGGCCGTACTTGAGGTCGAAGTCTCCCGAGATTCCGGAGATGAGATCGTGGCGTTCGTGAGGCGTGGGTGCTCCGTCCATAGGTCTAGTGCCGTTCCAACTCTTGGGTGTCAGTCAAAGCGAAACCGTATCGATGACGTGCCGTTCGGGCCAGGTCCCTCCTGAGCGGAACAAGTTGGAACGGCACTAGAAAACCCTTTTGCCGACTTTGATGATGTCCTCGGCCTCGAGCGGCACGTCGGGCTTCTTGCCTCCTTCGATGTCGCCGAGATCCACCTTGATGCGCTCGGGTTCGCTCTGGCTCCCCTTGCGGAGGATCTCGACCTTGCCCTTGCTCCCGAACTTCGTGAGCCCGCCGGCGACGGATACCGCTTTGAGAACGGTGAGGCCGGGAGTGATGGGATAGGAGCCGGGATTCTTCACCTCTCCCGAAACGTAGAAGAACGGCGTCGAAGTGGCGGTGACGATGTCTCCGTTACGGAGCTGGAGCGACAGACCGGCCTTCTGCTCCGCCGGAGGTTGATCGGGCGAGAGGAAGATCCGCACGGGCTCGTTTCCGCCGTTCTCTCCTCCCTCCGGAGTCTCGGGCGCGTCCCGACGGCTCACGACCACCTCGCCGCTCGCCTGAGGGGTGAAGCCGCCCGCCTCGGTCAGAAGCTCGAGGAGGGTCTTCGACCCCTGAAGGAAGTACTTCCCGGGGCGCACGACCTCGCCCACCAGGGTGATCCACTGGGACCGGTGCTCCTTGACCCTGACCGCCACCTGAGGATCGACGAGATAGTCCTTGGCCAGCAGAAGGGTCAGAGTCTCTCGCACCTCTCTCGCCGTGAGCCCATTCACTTCGACGTCGCCGAGGAGCGGAAACGAGATCTCCCCTCCATGCTGGACGGTCACGAGCCCAGACAGGTCGGGGTCGTCGTAGACCTCGACCTCGAGGACGTCTCCGGGCCCCACACGATAGTCCGCATCCACCGAGACGTTGTCGCCGTTGTCCTGCGCCCGGACTCCTGGTGGACCCGAAAGTCCGAGCCCCAGGGCGGCGGCGAGCCCGAGCCCGAGCCCGAGCCTGGTCATTCTCATGAACCTCTCGCCCTCTCAGCGATTCAAGAAACCGAAACCCACCATCAGTTGGATGGTGTTCGACCGGTAGGCGAACGACTCGATATTGGAATTGCGTTGATCGTGACGGTAATCCATGCTCAGAAACGTGAGCGGAGTGAAGAAGTAGGCGATTCCGACGTCAGCACTGAAGATGTCGTCGTTGCGGATGACGCCGCTCGCGTCGGCAATGGGATAGTCGTTGAGATAGAGGGCGCCGGTCAGCGTCATCCGGAAGTTTCGGGCGAAGGGACTGATGAACTGGACCCGGCCGTAGTTCGAGACGTAGTACCCGTTCTCGTCGAACGCGGAGGGGTTGGTCCTTCTTCCCAGGAGGGCGGTGAGCGCGGCCACCTCCCCGAAGTCCCTGGTCAAGGACAGGTCGGCAACGAATCCCCTGAAGTCCTGGGAAACGGTTGCCAGCTCGAAGCGCTGGGTGCCGTAGCCGGCGCGAATCTGGCCCCGGAGCATGGGCGTGAGCTCGCCTCGCAGGCCGACGAGGAACATGTCGGCCACCGAGCCTGCCTGGGGATGGTCGAGAGGCTCGGGGGTGATGGCATGGATGTACTCTCCCAGGAGGCTCGTCAACGGAGAGAGGTCGTAGAGAAACGTCCCTCCGAAACTCTGGGTGTGATAGTCGAAGAACTCCGTCGAGGTGTCGAGAAACTCCACGACGTTGTAGTTGGCGGAGATCTCGGCGCCGAATCTCTCCGAGAGGTCGAGCGCCAGGACGGCATCGGTGTAGTTGCGATAGAAAGGATCGGTGGAGGCCACGACCTCTCCACCCGGATCGAACTCCCGGGCCTCGAAGCTTCCGTGCACGAAGTGGTTAGAAACCCGGGCCTTGGTGTTGGGCGTGAGCTCGAGCTCCGAGCGCAAATCCACCAGGTGCGTGAGCTTGTCCTCTAGGGTGAAGTCCTGGAAGTCCCGATAGCGGGCCTCGTAGGCGAGCTTCAGATCGTGCGCCGTCTCGAGGAGAGTCGCCGCCACCCGGCCTCGCACCGTGTAGGCGTTGTCGATGAAAGGCGCTTCGCTCGTCTGCAGCAGGTTGTCCCCACGGATCCAGCTCAGGTCGATCGAGGGCAGCACCGCGAACCGGCCGAGACGAATACCGAGGGCAGCCTCGTCCGAGTAGAGCGGCTCCTCCGCGGCGACGTTGAAGAGCGTTTGCTGTTTGCGCACCGGAGCAGGGAAGAGGCTGAAGAACAGCTCGTCGCCGGCCACGCCTTCCGGAGCTTCGATCGAAGCCACGGGCGTCGGCGTCTCGCTCCCGGCGACCTCGGTCTCCGGAGGCGACGGCGGCGGTACCGACTCCCCGTCGTCGGTCGCGGGCTCGGCGCTTTCTTCAATGCCGCGGGGCCCCACCCCCGCGGCTGTCGCTTCGCGACTCGCCTTCGGCTCGCGCTGCGCTCCGGCTGAGGGCTCCTGCGCGACGAGCATACCCGGCGGCAATTCCCGATGGATGCGGACGAAGAGGTGGGACGAGTTCTCGAGTCCTACGACGGAGCTTGCCTCGGCGTCGAGCTCGATCTCGATCCGGGAGTAGATCTTCTTGCCCAGCTGCATGGGCCAGACCTGGAAGCGCCGGCTGAAGGGAGTCGCCACGTCGAACTTCGCCGTCGAGGGGGAGATGGCGGGGACGTCCAAAGTCAGGTGGTAGCTTCCCTCTCCCGATTTCCGATCGCTCAGGAACTGGGAGATGTCTCCGCTCGCGACGACGTGCACCACGTATTGGTCGCCCTCGCGCACGGCGTACATGTCGAGCAGACGTGCCGACGGTACCTTGGGCGCCGCCGATGTCGCTGAAGCCGCTGAAAAAAGCGCGGCGAGCGCGAGCGCCGCCAGTACCAGAGTCGAGGTAACGGTCTTCATATACCCTCTGCCGGTTTTTCGGATTTCGCTTTTGGCAATCCACGGTTGACGGGACCGCGGACGCCGATTCCACGGAGGACGAGCGCAGCAAGAGCGGTGGTGTAGGCGATCGTCCAGAGGCTTCTGGCGACCGATGCGTCCGCGAGCTGGAGCGCGCCCATGCCGAGCGCGAGCGTGAGCAGCAGGAGGAACTTCACCGCCTGGGGCTCGGGAATGCCCGCGGCCACGAGCCGATGGGACAAATGGCAGCGGTCTCCGCGGTAGATGGGCCGGCCCTCGGACAGCCGGATGACGATCACCGAGAAGGTGTCGATCAGGGGCACCGCGAGGACCAGCGGCGGCATGAGCACGGGAAAGAGAGACGACGAGGCGGGGCTCACGTAGTTCTCCAGGATGGTGAGCGACGAAAGCATGAACCCGATGAAGAGAGCGCCGGAGTCGCCCATGAAGATCCGGGCCGGGTAGAGGTTCTGCCGCATGAAGCCGGCGAGAGCGCCTACGAAAGCGGCGAGGATGAGACAGAGGAAGATCTCCTCGAGCGCGAGGGCGTTGAGGAAAAAGATGAAGGCGGAGCTCAGCGCCACGCCCACCGCGAGGCCGTCCATGTTGTCGAGGAGGTTGAACGCGTTCGAAATGCCGAGGATCCAGAGAAAGCTGACCGCCGCGTTGAGGAGGGGCACACCGGTGAAATCCACCTGGATTCCCGAGCCGACCGCGATGAGTGCCGCGGCGCTCTGACCGAAGAGCTTGAGGCCGACGGGGAACTTCTCGCCCAGGACGTCGTCGAGAAGGCCCACGAGAAAGATCACGAGGGCTCCGGCGAGAAGGCCCAGAAGCTGGGGCCTTACCCGGTGAGCCTCGGCGAGAGCGTTCGCGATCTCCGGCACCAGGGCGCGCACCTGGGGCACCGCGGCGAGCATCGGCGCGAGTGCGATGCCCACGAGCACCGTGACGGCGAACGAGACGAAAAACGCGATCCCCCCCAGTCGCGGAATCGGCCACCGATGCTGTTTCCGCCCGCCGGGATGGTCGAGCCAGCCGCGAGCGAAGCAGAACCGCTTCACGAGAGGCAGGAGAAGGCTCGTCCCCGCAAATGGCAAGGCCACCACCAGAGCGTAGAGCGCTACCGTCCCCATCGTCAGTGGTTCTCCGCAACCATTCGGGGGTTTTGAGGGGAAACTCCAACGGCTGGAAGACACTTCCCCACGCCCAGTCGGAAGCCACGATTCCCGATCGTCCCACGGGCGAGATGGGATGAAGGAGCCGAAGTCTTTTTTCCATCGAGTGTTGAGAGCAATAGCCTTTCGAAAAGTTCCGAGCTTCGGCGCCACTCGAATCGAAGGAAGGGGACGCCACCCGCGCCGTAGTTTTTCCCACCCACGAGGGTCTCTCGACCCGCGAACGCGAGCGCGCTCGGGTCGAGGCGAAGCCTTTCCAATCCCAGCCTTAGACAGACTTTCTCTCTTTTGGACAAGGGTTTAGCGAGATCGCCGGCGGCGCCGGCACGCTCGTTCGTCGGGGATTGGCCGTGCATCGGGTTTCCGAGACGGAGGTTGTCCTCGGTATCCGAGTTCCTAAGCAGAAACCGTTCCAGGGGCGTAAGTCGTTCTAGGGACTGGATCTCCGGGGATTGTCGACCCAGATATCCTCGAGCACGAGGCTGTCGACGCTGCTGCGAAGAAAGGTCGCTACCGCCTCTTCCGGGGTACAGACGATGGGCTCCTGGATGTTGAAGGAGGTGTTCAGGACGACGGGAACGCCGGTCTCCTTCTCGAATTCATGGATGAGCTCCCAGTAGAGCGGCTCCTCGGCCCGCGATACCGTTTGGGGCCGCGCGGTTCCATCGACGTGCACAACGGCGGGAATCTCCGCGCGCCTTTCGGGGGTGACGGGCGCCACGAGCAGCATGTACGGAGACGAGAGGGACGAGCCGAAGTACCGCGGGGCCGCCTCCTCCAGCATGGAGGGCGCGAATGGACGAAACGGCTCGCGGAGCTTGATGCGTTCGTTCAGGATCTCCTTCATCTTCGGGTTTCTCGGGTCGGCGAGGAAGCTCCGGTGACCAAGGGCTCTCGGGCCCCACTCCATCCGTCCCTGGAACCAGGCCAGGATCTTCCCGGACGCGAGAGCCTTCGCTGCCCTGGAGGGAAGCCTCTTGGCGTCGCTCTCCTCGAAGTCGAGGCCGGCCGCTCGCGTCGCGCTCCGACACCTCTCCGGGCTGAAGCTCGGGCCGAGGTAGGCGTTCGACATGTGGTAGCGCCGGGGCTCGTTGAAACGATGGTGCTGGACGTAGAGCGCCGAACCGAGAGCGCCTCCGGCGTCGTTCGCCGCCGGCTGAATGAAAACCTCCTCGAACGGGCCCTCCCGCAGGATTCGGCCGTTCATCACCGAGTTGAGAGCGACCCCGCCCGCGAGACAGAGACGCTTCTCGCCCGTCATCCGCGCGAGCTCGCGCACGAGATGGAGCACCGTCTCCTCGAGCGCCCGCTGAACGCTCGCAGCGACGTCGTAGTGGCGCTCCTGGATCTCCTCGTCCGGGCGCCGCGGCGGTCCGAAGACTTCCTGGATCTTCTCGGTATAGACGTGGTGCTTCGCCAGGTGATGGTCGAGGTAGGTGATGTCGAGCTTGAAGCCCGCGCTGCCGTTCGTCCGGAGCACGTTCTCCCGGAGGAAATCGCAGAACCGGGGCTCGCCATAGGCGGCCATTCCCATGACCTTGTACTCATCGCCCTCGAACATGTCGAAGCCGAGGAAGTTCGTCGCCGCGGAGTAGAACTGTCCGAGGGAGTGGGGGAGCTTGATCCGTTCGAGGACGCGGATGCGGTTACCTTCTCCCAGGCTCAACATCGTGGTGGTGCTCTCTCCGGCGCCGTCGAGGGTCAGGATCGCCGCCCGCTCGAAGGGAGAAGCGTAGTAGGCGCTCGCCGCATGGCCCAGGTGATGCTCCACGTAGTGCAGCGCCCCCGAGTTCTTTCCGAAAGCCTCGGTGAGGATGGAGCGGAGCTGGAACATGCGACGGTAGTGGCCGCCGAGCTGCTGCGCGCCCCTCTTGGCTCGGGCCTGGAAGAGCAGCGGGCTCTTCAGGAGGATCGGAATCGTATGCCCGATCCGATGCCCCAGCATCCAGGGCCGCCAGTAATGGGCGATGTGATCGACGTCGGCGAGGGTGATTCCGGCGCTCGCGAGGCAGGACGAGACGGCCTCGAACGGAAAGCCGATGTGGTGCTTCTTCCGGGAGAAGCGCTCCTCCTCCACAGCATGGACCAGCTCGCCGTTCCAGAACAGAGCGGCGGCGGCTTCGCCCATGGTGGTGAGACCGAGCACGTACATATGCGTTCCCTCTGGTTTAGTTGCGGGACAGGCTCTGGAGCCAGAGCGAGAGGGTGGCGAGACAGAAAAGCTTCTGTCCGTGGTCGCACTTGCCCGCCATGTGCTCATTCACGAACGGCAGGACTTGATCGCGGTCCAGATGCTCGAACAGGGGAGAGTTGGGGGAGACGAGCTGCTCCTCGACGAGGGGCCTCATCTGGGATCGAAACCACGCGCCCAGCGGCACACCGAAGCCCATCTTTCTCCGGCCGAGGATCGACGGCGGCACCAGGTGGCGAAAGGCCTCGCGCAGCACTACCTTGGTGGTGAGCCCGCGGAGCTTGAGCGAGTCGGGAAGCGATCCCGCGAACTCGGTGAGCGCGGTGTCGAGGAGCGGAGAGCGCGCCTCGAGCCCGTGAGCCATGGTCATCCGGTCCATCTTCACCAGCAGGTCCTCGGGAAGGTAAGTGCGATAGTTCAGATAGAGGAGCCGCGCCAGGGGACTCGCGCCTTCGACCTCTCTCAGGACTTCTTCGAAGTGCGCCCCGGGGTTCGCGGTCGAAGGGCGCCGCAGGAGCTTCTGGACTTCCTCCGGACGGAAGAAACTGCACCAGACCTGGATGCGTTCCCTCAAAGGATGCGCCGAAGTCTGAAGAAACTGTCGCACCCGGCGGAGAGTTCCCGCATGGGAGCGGGGACCGGGAAGAAGACGCCCTCCGGGAGGAGCCGGGCCTCGAGCTGCTTCCGGGTCACGCCGGCCTGAACTGTCGCGTCCATGTCCTCGAGGTCGACACGCAGGATCCGGCTCATCCGCGTCATGTCGACGCACACGCCGCCTCGGAGCGCCGCCACGTGGCCCTCGAGCGAGGTCCCCGCGCCGAAGGGAACGATCGGGACCCGCACCGCCCGGCAGCGGTCGACGATCGCGACGACCTCCTCGGTCGTCCCCGGGAACACGACGAGATCGGGCGGAGCCGAGGGGTGGTATGACTCGTCGTGGCCGTGCTGGTCCCGCACCGCCTCGCTCCGGGACACCGCCTCCGCGCCGAGGGCGGCGACCAGCTCGGTCTCCAGCCGATCGAGGACGTCCGTTACGATCGCCATCTGCGTCATGGTACGGGCGCTCTCGGGAGCACGCCCTTCGATCGGACTGCGGGAAGCGGTGACCTCGGCGCGGGTCA
>Ga0209521_10001006_pt1 | contig 22683 bp, 25 predicted proteins | sample Rifsed19ft4_FD_184016 | JGI IMG/M metagenome (GOLD analysis project Ga0209521, IMG submission 184016) | Soil microbial communities from Rifle, Colorado, USA - sediment 19ft 4 (version 2) | ecosystem: Environmental > Terrestrial > Deep subsurface > Rock core/Sediment | place: Rifle, Colorado...
CGTTCTCTGTGTAAAAGCAGGTAGGGCGTTAGCCTTTCCAGAGAAGAAGTGCAATCTGGGAAAGGAGAACGCCCATGCAAAGGCTAAAGGCTCTAGACGAACTAACGCCAGCGGATCTCTGGCGAGAGGTGCCGCGAGGGGAAGATGAGTTCTGGAGGACGCACGGGAGAAGCAGTTGGCTCTTGTGAAAGCGATGCTTGAGGGCGCTTTGGAGGAGGAGATGACCCTGCTGTTGGGAGCTGCGCGCTTCCGGCGGACGGAGCTGAGGCAAGGTTACCGCAACGGCTTCTACCAGCGGGACCTGGCGACGCAACTGGGGATCGTGACTGGCATTCGTGTGCCGCGGGCACGCGGGGAACCCGTAAGCCATTCCGTGTTCAGCCGTTACGAGAGACGGCATCAGCAGGTGAACGACGTCATCCGTGAGGTCTTCTTGGCCGGCGTGTCAACGCGCCGGGTTGGTGAAGCGCTCCAAGCCGTCCTGGGAGAGCGCGTGAGCGCGCAGACCGTCTCCCGGGTGACGCGCAGCCTCGATCGCGAGGTAGCCCGGTTTCACAAGTCACCGGTCAGCGATGATCTGCGCTACCTTCTACTGGACGGCGTGTACTTACGGGTGAAGACCCCCACAGCACAGAGGAAGCTTGTCCTCTGCGCCTACGGGATTACGGTGTATGGGGAGCGCCGCCTGCTGAGCTTTCGGCTGGCAACCGCCGAGAGCCAGGCGCAGTGGGAGACGTTCCTGAACGACCTGCGCAAGCGGGGCCTGCACGGCAGCAATCTGAAGCTCATCATCACCGATGGTTGCACCGGTCTACACAACGCTCTGGACACGGTCTTCCCTTACGTTCCGCGCCAGCATTGTTGGGTCCACAAACTGAGGAACGTCTCCAACTACTTGAAACGGAGCCAGCAGAAAGAATGCCTGGCTGGCGCCAGGGACATCTACAGGGCGGAGACCAGACACACCGCCGTTCGAGCGTACTGGGCCTGGGCCACCCGCTGGCGGCCAGAGGCTCCCAAGGCCGTTGCCTGTCTGGAGCGGGACCTCGACACCCTTCTGAACTTCCTCGACTGCCCTCCCCAGCATCAGCGCATGACTCGCACCACTAACGCCATCGAACGTTGCTTCAGGGAGGTGCGTAGACGAACCCGCCCCATGACCTGCTTCAACAACAACGCCAGCTGCGAAAGGAATTATCTATGCTCTCCTCACTCACCTGAACCGGAATTGGGAAGGCAAACCCCTACCCAATTTACACACAACTCGTGACACTACCAGCTAGGAGGCAAGGAGCAAGAAGCCAGGAGCCGGGGGATGCGAAGTACGAGGTACGAGGCCGAAGTACGAGGACAGAAGTAGAGGTAAGAGGTCAGAGGTGAGAAGCCGGAGGAGCGGCGTCAGAGCGGACCCAGATTACGGGCTACCGCCCTGGGTAGGTGCCGGCGAATGGAATCAGGCGCCGGCTGCCTGAGCAGGCTCCGCTTGCGGCTCGTCAGCGTACTTGAGGATAAGCTCGCCGAAGTCGACGTTCGAACCGGCAGTGAAGGCGAGGCCGAGGAAGAGACCCATCACGCGCATAGCGAGGGCGATCTCGCCGGGCATATCGACCATGGGATTCTTCTTCTCGATAGCGGTGAGGCGATCGTTGACGGCGTCGATGAGGCACCGATCCCGATATATGTCCGGATTACTGAAGGCGCGAAACGCCTCACGCATGGCGAGCGCCGCCTCTGAGTCGTGCTCCTTTTTGTACTTGAAGCCGCTTTCCCTGAGGCCCTCGACGATATCTTCCGGGCCGTCGCCGAAGATGGCGCGTGCCAGGGTGCGGAAGGCGATGCTGAATTCAGGAGTGAAGCGCTTACACAGACCGAAGTCGAGTAGGGCTAAGCAGTTGCCGGGAAGTGCGAAGAGGTTGCCGGGGTGCGGGTCGGCCTGGAAGTAGCCGAAGCGGAGCATCGATTCCATGTAGACCTCCCCGACGGTCCGAAGCAGGGTGTGGATGTCTGGACCTGCGGCGGCAATGGCTTCGAAGTTGGTGATCTTGATACCGTCGATGAACTCCATCGTGAGGACAAGCTTGCGAGTCCATTCGTGCACGACCTCTGGAACTATGACGTCGGGCCGGTGGGAGAGCTACGCCGCGATAGCCTCCATGTTTTCGGCTTCGTTGAGCATGTCCACTTCGTGGGGGATGTTGGCGGCCAGCTCCTGCTAGACGGGCTCGAGAGGGAAGGAATATAGGTGCGCTTCCAGTCAAAGGATGGCCTTCAATATCCAGAGGCCGGTCTTGACAAGACGCTCGATGTTGGGATAGACGACCTTGACGGCGACTTTGCGTCCATCGTGGAGGCGGGCCTGACCGACCTGGGCAAGCGAGGCGGTGGCGACGGGGCGCGTGTTGAAGTCAGAGAAGGCTTGCTCTAGCGGGACGCTGAGCTGCTTCTCGATGTGCGGCCGCATGCGGCGAAACGGACGAGGCGGGACGCGGTCCTGGAGGCGCGCGAGCACTTGGATGTATTCGAGAGGAAGGAGGTCTGGGCGGCTGCCGAGCGTCTGCCCGATCTTGATCATGAGGCCTTGGAAGCGAAGGACGCTGTGCTAGATGCGGCGCGCGCTGCGGGCGTGGTGGCGGCTGAGACGTACGGCGTAGACGCTCTCCGAGAATCCGTCCTTGCCGGCGGCGAGGGCACGGTAGCCGAGGAGGACGCGGACCGCGACGGCGCTGGCGTATCCAAGGCGGAGCACCCCGATGTCACGAAGCGCTGGAGGAGTTGCTTGCGGCATTGCCGATTCCTGTCTGGGGGTAGTGTGACGGTCACGGGATCATTGGAAGAACGTGATTTCACAATATACATAATGAACGGGAAATGGCCGTCAGGCGGTGCGACGAAGTTATGGCCGATTGTTGCGTCATTGTCGCCCTCGCGGATGCGGTTGTGACAAGAAAGACCCTGTGCTATACTCCGGCGCGAGCGGCTAGGGATAATTTTCACAAAGTTTGCGCCCGTGTTGCCTGAATGGGGTCAAGTCGGATTCCTGCTCCTCATTTCGCTCGTCTTTCCCATCGGTGGAATCGGGATGTCGTGGCTGTTCGGGAGGCTTGGCGTGCGCCCGGAGCGGCCGGACAAGATTAAGGAAGACACCTACGAATGTGGTGTCGAAACTGAGGGCAGCGCTTGGGTCCAGTTCAACTTCCGATACTACTACTTCGCGTTGCTCTTCGTGATTTTCGATGTTGAGGCTTTGTTTCTTTACCCGTGGGCGGTCTCGTTCGAGCGGGTGGCGGTCGCGGGCTTCATCGAAGTGTTGACGTTTGTCCTCATCCTGCTGATCGGGCTCCTCTACGCCTGGCGGAAGGATGCGCTGGAATGGACATAGAGTGACCGCACTTATCGCCGGGCTCGACATGGCGCACCGAATCGAGCAGCATTTCCGGGGCGCGGTGACTGATGCGGCACCGGAAGCGGCGACGGTCGCGGTTGACAGGTTGATCGACGTCTGCACGTTCTTGCGCGACGAGCCCGAGCTGAGGTTCGAGTTCCTCAGCTCACTTACGGCAGTCGACCGGCTGGAATATTTTGAGGTCGCCTATCACCTCACGTCTATCCGGTTGAACCAGAGGACGGCGATCAAGGTGCGTGCGGACGGCCGCGAGAACCCGAAAGTGCCTTCGGTTACATCCGTCTGGCCGGGCGCGACCCTTCAGGAGCGCGAGGCGTATGATCTGATGGGGATCGTCTTCGAAGGTCATCCGGACATGCGGCGGGTGTTCCTTTGGGACGGCTTCGCGGGTCATCCGCTGCGCAAGGACTACCTGAACCTGCCGGGCGGGCAGATGCCCGGACTCGAGCGCTTCCCTGGTGAACCCGGTGAGCCTCTCGGCGGGCGTGGCTAGCGTGACGATCAAGTCGGAACCTTTCGTCGTCAACCTTGGGCCGCAGCATCCGAGCACGCACGGGGTATTCCGGCTGCGCCTAACTCTGGACGGGGAGAGGATCATCGATGCGGACATGGTGATGGGATACCTTCACCGCTCGATGGAGAAGCTGGCGGAAGAGCGCACCTATACGCAGAACATCCCGTTCACGGACCGTACCGACTATCTGGCCGCGATGACAGGGAACCTCGCGTACGTGCTCGCCGTGGAGCAGCTCTGCGGTATCGATGCGCCGGAGCGGGCGCACTGGCTGCGGACGATTATGTGTGAGCTGCAGCGGATCGCCAGTCATTGTATGGCGATCGGCATTTTCGCTAACGACTGCGGGGCATGGCAAACGCCGGTCATGCACATGTTGCGCGACCGCGAGAAGGTACTGGACCTATTCGAGATGGCCTGCGGCGCGCGGCTGACTTTGAACTACATGCGCATCGGCGGCGTCTCCAGGGACGTGCCTTTGGAGTTCATGCCGGCGGCACAGAAGTTCATCAAGGAGATGCCGAAAAAGCTGGATGAGTACGAAGACCTTCTGCTGGAGAACGAGATCATCGTCGCACGCTCGCGCCACATCGGTGTATTAACGCCGGAGCAAGCGATGGCGCATTCAGTAAGCGGGCCGATGCTGCGGGCCAGCGGCGTGGCGTGGGACTTACGGAAGGCTGACCCGTACGCCGCTTACGGGAAGGTGGATTTCGACATCGCGGTGGGTACGAACGGCGACGTCTACGACCGGTTTGTCGTGAGGATCGCGGAGATGCGGCAGAGCATCCGCATCCTAGAGCAGGCGCTAGAGATGATACCAGAGGGGCCCGTGCACGCGCAGCTGCCAACGGCGACTGTGCAGCCGATCGGGCAGCCGGTGGCGCCGCTGGCGATCCGGCCGCCGGTTGGCGAAGCCTATGGGCGGATCGAGTCGCCGCGGGGGGAGCTGGGGTTCTACCTCGTGAGTGATGGGAGTCCGGCGCCTTTCCGCTTCCACATACGCTCGCCGTCCTACATCAACCTGACGCCACTGCGCCTGATGAGTATCGGCGCGACGGTGGCGGACGCTATCGTGATTCTCGGGAGCGTGGATATTGTTGTGGGGGAGGTGGACCGGTGAGGCGCGGTAGTCTCGCGAAATCAGAGGTTATCGCCGTTGACGCGCTCTGGCTTCGATCCGGCAGCCTTCGCTGGCGTAGGGAGCGGCCCTTCGATTGCTCAGGGAGAACGAGGATTGTTCGCTGATGCGTTTAGAAGCTGACTGGTATGACTTTCGCGATCTGGGGAATACCGTCGGGGCGTTACTGGAGCAGATCGACGATTGGGGGGCGCCGGACTGGGTGCCCTACGTCGTCTCGGGGCTGATCGGAGTGCTGGCGATCCTCTTGTGGGGCGTGCTCAGCGTGCTGGCGTTCATCTGGATCGAACGACGGGTCGTGGGGCTGATGCAGAACCGGATTGGGCCGAACCGCGTCGGGCCGAGCGGGCTGCTGCAACCGGTGGCGGACGCGCTAAAACTGGTGTTAAAGGAGCCGATTACATCGCGGGAGGCGGACACGATCCTGTTCTGGCTGGCGCCGATCGTTGTCTTCATTCCGACGCTCGTGGTGTTCGCGGTGATCCCGTTCGGGGAGCGGATGGTGCTGGCGGACCTGAATGTGGGCGTGCTTTTCCTGATCGCCATTGGTTCGATCAACACGATTGCGGTGTTCATGGCGGGATGGTCATCGAATAACAAGTACGCGCTGATGGGGGCAATGCGCACGATCGCGATGCTGATCAGCTACGAACTGATCCAAGTATTGGTGCTGCTGGCGGCTGTGTTGTTCGTCGGCAGTATGCGCCTTGGTGACATCGTGGCGTGGCAGGCTGACTACGGAGTGTGGCTGCTGTTCCTACAACCACTGGGGCTACTCGGCTATGTGATCGCGGGTGCGGTGGAGATGAACCGCTCGCCGACGGATATCGCGGAAGCGGAATCGGAGATCGTGGCCGGGTATCACACGGAATACGGTGGCATCAAGTTCGGGTTCTTTTATCAGGCGGAGTACCTGGCTGGGTTCGCGATCGCGGCGGTGATCGTGACGCTGTACATGGGCGGGTGGACGCTCTGGGGTGCGGAAGAATGGGTACCGGGCTGGCTGATCTTCCTCGCGAAGTTGTACGGCGTGTTCTTCATCTACATCTGGGCGCGCGGGACGCTGCCGCGCCTTCGCATCGACCAGCTGATGGCGTTCGCCTGGAAGTTCCTGCTGCCGCTGGCGCTGGTCAACGTGATGGTGGTGGGCGGCGAGATGCTGCTGTGGCAGGAGGCGGAGCTTTCGTCGGGCCAGGCGCTGCCGTTGTTCGGCGTCGTGAACTTTGCGCTCGCGCTGGCGCTCGCCGGCGGCTGGGCGTGGTTCCTGGGCCAGCTGCGTCCGGACCGCGTGGCGCATCGCGCGATTTTGACGCAGAAAGTCGGCGCGATCTACTACGGCGAGGCGGCGGCGGACCTCTGATGGACGATACGGGTACCGTCATCGCGTTCTGGATGCTGGCTGCGATTACAGTGGGCGCGGCGCTGATGGTGGTGATGGTACGCAATCTCATCCGCGCGGTCATCTTCCTGATCCTCAGCTTCGTCGGCGTGGCCGGGCTCTACATAACGTTGTCAGCCGATTTTGTCGCCGTCACACAGATACTCATCTACGCCGGAGCGGTGTCGGTCTTGATGCTGTTCGCGATCGTGCTGACGCCGAGAGGGGACCGAGGTAACCAGGAGACGTTCCTGCGCTTGCCGGCGCTTCTGCTCGCGTTGCTCGTTGCGTTCACGCTGGGCTACGTGGCGATCGATACGGAGTGGGCGATCTCTGATCGAGAGGGTTTTGAGGAGACTGCGTCCGTGATCGGCGAGGCGCTGCTGGACAAGTACGTGCTGCCGTTCGAGATAGCGTCGGTCCTGCTTCTGGTAGCAATGCTGGGGGCGATCGTGATCGTGCGGCCGGAGAGCGGCGTGGACGAGGCCCGCGAGTAGTGTCGGTAGACCTCGAGCACTACCTTCTACTAGGAGCGATCCTTTTCGGGATCGGTCTCTACTTGGCGCTCGCCAAGCGGAACCTGGTGGGAGTGCTGATGGGGATCGAGCTAATGTTCAACGCCGTGAACCTGACTTTCGTGGCGTTCTCTCGATTCGTGGAGTCGCCGAACCCGGTGGACGGGCAGGTGTTCGTGGTGTTTGTGATTACGGTCGCCGCGGCGGAGGCGGCAACGGCTTTAGCGCTGGCAGTGTTGCTGTACAGGGTGCGGGACACGATCGATGTGGACCGCATCGACTTGCTGAAGTGGTGAGGCTGTCATGTGGGCGAAGCTGATGGAGACGAAGAACGCCTATGCAGCAGAGCTGTGGAAGGAATTGCTGAACGGCGAGGCGCTGTCCGTGCGTGTCGTTCCGGCGTCGGGATGGGTGAATGCGTCTGACCTTGAGCCGCACGAGATATACGTGCCGTGGGGGAAGCTGCATGTGGCGGCGGAGATACTGAGGAAGATCTGAGCCACTTGGTCCGCGCACAAACGTTGGCGCCGCCCCAGATTCCTTCGCGGAGGTGCGACTCGTTGGCTAGCAGGCCGCATCTCGCTCAGGATGACACAGGGGCGGGCTAGGTGCTCGATACGATTCCGGAGGGGGTTGTATGGGCGATCATACTTCTGCCCCTCGGCTCATTTGGTCTCATCACGCTTGTTTCGTTTCTTGGGCTGACGGGCAACGGATCATGGGAGCCGCGGTATAGCGGCTACTTGACGATCGCGGCGATATTCGTCTCGTTTCTGTTCTCACTGTGGGCGCTGGACGGTGCGATCGATGCCGATGGTGCGCGGATTGGCTTCGACGCGCACGAGTGGCTGGTCGCCGGGCCGCTTGAGATCAACATTGGGATCACGCTGGATGGGTTGACGGCGATCATGCTCGTCGTCGTAACGAGCGTGTCGCTGTTGGTGCAGTTCTACTCGCAGGAGTACATGCGAGGCGATCGTGGGTACAACCGCTACTTCGCATTCATGTCGTTCTTCACGGCGTCGATGCTGGGACTGGTGCTGGCTTCGAACATCCTCCAGCTGTTCATGTTCTGGGAGCTGGTAGGGCTGTGTTCGTACCTGCTCATCGGGTTCTGGTTCTACAAGGACTCGGCGAGGCGGGCGGCGACGAAAGCGTTCCTGGTGACTCGCGTCGGCGACCTGGGGTTCTTGATCGCGATCCTGATCATCTGGACTGAGACCGGGGAGCTTGGCATAGGGGAGATAGAGGAGCTGGCTGCGGCGGGAGCAATCAGCTCGACGGTGCTGACGTGGTTTGCGCTCGGGCTGTTCGCCGGGGCGGCGGGGAAGTCGGCGCAGTTCCCATTGCATGTCTGGCTGCCGGACGCCATGGAGGGTCCGACGCCGGTCTCGGCGCTGATTCACGCGGCGACGATGGTGGCTGCCGGGGTTTATCTGGTCGCGCGTTTCTTCCCGGTGTTCGCGGTGTCAGAGGAAGCGATCGCCACGGTGGTCGTGATCGGCGCGATCACGGCGATCATCTCGTCTCTACTGGGGATTGTGGCGACGGACATCAAGCGCGTGATGGCGTATTCGACGATCAGCCAGCTGGGATACATGATGATGGGGCTCGGTGTGGCCGGAATCGCCGCGGCGATATTTCACCTGTTCACGCACGCATTGTTCAAAGCGCTGCTGTTCCTGGGCGCGGGTTCCGTGAACCACGGGACCGGGACCTTCGATATGCGGAAGATGGGCGGCCTACGGGAGTTCATGCCGGTGACGTTCGCGACGATGACGATAGGAAGCCTCGCGCTCGTCGGGATCTTTCCGCTGTCGGGATTCTGGAGCAAGGACGAGATACTGGCCGACGCGTGGGAAGACCGGCCGTGGGTGTTCTTCGTCGCGCTTACGGGGGTGTTTCTCACCGCTCTCTATGTGGGGCGGATGCTGTTCATGACGTTTGGCGGCGAGTACAAGGGGGGTGAGGCGCCGGAGAATGGCGAACGCCAAGCGCACGCGGAGCCGCACGAATCGCCCTGGATTATGCTGCTCCCGCTCGTGGTCCTGGCGGTCCTTGCGGTGGTCGCCGGCGCCGCGAACATCAACGGCGAGCTGGGAACGCTGGTCGAGGGCTGGCTGCCGACGGAGACTGAGGAGCTGGTTACGCAAGGCGGCTTCAAGCTCTGGATCGCGGCCGCTTCCGCGTTGGCGGGCATTGCGGGACTGGGCGCGGCCTGGTTGGTGTATAGCCTGCGCGGCGTTCGCGCGGAACAGATCCGGCACGTCCTCGAGCCGCTGCCGGAAATACTGGAGAACAAGTATTACGTGGACTTCCTGTACGAGGAGCTGTTCGTGAAGCGGTTCGTGCTGGGCGGTACCGCCTGGCTGTTGTCCCTTTGGGATAAGCACGTGATCGACGGCATCGTGAACGGAGTTGGGAGGGCGACGGAGTGGGGGGCGGAGCAGGTGCGGCTGGCGCAGGCGGGGCAAGCGCAGCTGTACGCCAGCGCGATGTTCATCGGCGTCGTCGCCGCGATTGCCGGGATTCTAGTCGTCAACCCACCATGAGGTCCGTTTAGGTGCTATCGCTCGCAATCTTTCTTCCCGTAGCCGGAGCGGTGGCTATCGCATTCATGCCGAAGGAGCAGGAACAGCGAGCGAAATGGATCGCCGCCGCGTTGACCGCAGTCGTGCTGGGCATCGTCGCGTATCTTTTTGTGGACTACAAGCGCGAAGCGGCTGGCTATCAGTTCGTCAACAGTACGACGTGGCTGGAGTCCGACTTCTCGGAGTTCACGGTCAGTTACGCTGTGGGTCTGGACGGCCTGTCGTTGCCGCTAGTGTTGCTGACGGCATTCCTGAGCCTTATGTCCGTTCTGATTTCGTGGCGGATTGAGCTGCGGCCGAAGGAGTACTTCGCCTGGCTGTTGGTGCTGGAGACGAGCCTATTGGGGGTGTTCAGCTCACTGGACTTCGTGCTCTTCTTCTTGTTCTGGGAGATCGAGTTGATACCGATGTACTTCCTGATCTCAATATGGGGGAGCGGGAACCGGGTCTACTCGGCGTGGAAGTACGTGCTGTACACGTTCTTTGGCTCCGCGTTCATGCTGGTAGGCATACTCACGCTCGGCTTCACGGCGGGGACGTTCGACATCCGGGATCTCTCGCAGATCGGCGAGATACGCGGCGCGATCATCCCGACCTGGTCGATCTTCTCGCTCATCATCGCGGCGTTCCTCATCAAGCTGCCGATCGTTCCGTTCCACACGTGGTTGCCGGATGCGCATACGGACGCGCCGACGGCGGTGAGCGTGATCCTCGCGGGTGTTCTGCTGAAGATGGGGGGTTACGGCATCCTGCGTATGAGCTTTTCGATAATGCCGGACGTGGCGCGCGACGCCTCGTTGTTGCTGGCCATAATCGCGGCCGTGAGCATTCTCTATGGCGCGATGATGACACTGATCCAGCAGGACCTAAAGCGGCTGATAGCCTACTCGAGTGTGAGCCACATGGGATACGTGTTGCTGGGGGCGTCGGCGATTGGGACTGTGGGGCTGACGGGCGCGTCGATGCAGATGCTGACGCACGGGCTGATCACGGGGATGCTGTTTGTGCTCGTGGGGATGGTCTACGACCGCGCACATACGCGGAACATCGCCGATCTCTCGGGGCTGGCGCACCGGATGCCGTTCATAACGGTGATGATGGTGGTGGCGGGGCTGGCCTCGCTGGGGTTGCCGTCGCTGGCGGGGTTCGTGTCGGAGGTAACCATATTCTTGGGGACGTTCGAGAAGCATGAGGCGCTCACGATCGCAGGGGTGATCGGGATCGTCTTCGCGGCTGGCTACATCCTCTGGATGATCCAGCGTGTGTTCTGGGGAGAGCCGGACCCGAGATGGGAGGCGCTTCCCGACGCGATGGCGTGGTGGGAACGCGGGCCGCTGCTGGCGATGGGCCTCGCGATTCTGATCTTGGGGATCTATCCCGCCTTGATGATGGATCTGTTTGAGTCCGGGGTTACACCGATAGCGGAGAGGCTTGGATGAGGATAGGAGGCAGGAGCCAGGAGCCGGGAACCAGGGATTGGGCGGTGCTCATGGCTTGCAGGAACCCGGCCTGATGGAAGATCTCAATCGCTTTGGGCCAGAACTCGCTCTGTTGATTGCTGCCGGGCTCATCATCGTCGCGGATGTCACGTTGCCGCTTCGCAAGGAGATGCGCCGGGCGTTGCCGGTAGCGCTCGGGTTGTTGGGCGTTGCGGTGTCCATCGGTTGGTCGCTGATCTTGGTCGCCGCGGACGATCGAGGGGAGGCGTTCGAGGGACTGTTGGTAGTGGACGACTTCTCGCTGTTCTTCAATTTCCTGTTCGCCGGTATTGCGGCCGTGATCATCCTTGCTTCGGTGGACATGCTCGATCGTAACCGGTTCCGGGCGGAGTACATCGCGCTCGTGCTGGCGTCAACCGTTGGGATGATGCTGATGGCTGGTACGGTGGACTTGATCGCGATCTTCGTGGCGCTGGAGCTGCAGGCGATCAGTTTCTACGTGCTCGTTGCGTTCCTCAAAGACGGGCGGTCCAGCGAGGCGGCGCTAAAGTACCTGCTTCTTGGAGCAGTAAGCACCGCCCTCACTCTCTACGGGATGGCGTATCTGTTTGGGCTATCCGGCTCGACGAACCTCAACGAAATCGCGTCGTTCGTGGCGGTCGCTGATTCGGGGACGCGGTCCGCGCTGGTGCTGGCGGCCGTGTTCCTGGCGGCGGGACTCGGGTTCAAGATGGCGGTAGTGCCGTTCCAGATGTGGGTGCCGGACGTCTACCAGGGGGCGCCCACGCCGGTGACGGCGTACCTATCGGTTGCGAGCAAGGCGGCCGGATTCGCTGTCGTGATGCGTATTTTCGTGGTCGCGCTGGGGGAAGGTCTGATTTCGAGCGACTGGTCGAATATGTTTGCCGCCATCGCGGCGATCTCGATGACGATCGGCAACGTGGCGGCGCTCGTGCAGTCCGATATCAAGCGGATGCTCGGATACAGCTCGATAGCGCAGGCCGGGACATTTCTTATCGGGCTGGCGGCGGTGGCAGCGGAAGACCCGCAGCTCTTGTTGGGCACGAGCTCCGTGGTGTTCTTCCTTGGAACGTATGCTTTCACCAACTTGGGTGCGTTCGTCGCGGTTATTGCGATATCGAACAAGATCCGGTCCGATCAGATCAGCGACTATGCGGGCGTGGCTAAGCGTTCTCCATGGCTGGCCGCGGGGCTCACCATCTGCCTGATCTCGCTCACGGGGATCCCGCCCACCGCGGGGTTCTGGGCGAAGGTATACGTGTTCAACGCGGCGGTGCAGGCAGATCTATTGTGGCTGGCGCTGGTTGGGGTGCTCAACAGCGTGATCTCCGCCTACTACTATCTGCGAGTGGTGCTCAACATGTACACGTTGGAGCCAGCGAGCGAGGAGACGTTCCAGCCGAGCCCGTACCTCGGGGCCGTGATGGCCGCGGCGGTGATCGGACTATTCGCGATAGGCCTGTATCCGGAGCCGCTGTTGGAAGCGTCCGAATCGGCGGCGGCTGTCTTCGGATAACAGGAGCCGATGAGCACGCTCCGGCACTCTGTACTTGTAACCGTTGAGGATGCGTTTGAGACGGCGGTCGATGCGCATCTGATCGAGGCGATCGCGGCTGGAGTGCTGGAGGCGGAGGGGCCGGCGGTTGCCGAGCTTGGAGTGCTTGTGACAGATGACGAGACGATTCGGGGACTCAACAGGGAATACGCTGGGGAGGATGCGTCCACAGATGTGCTGGCGTTCTCGCTGCGGGAGGGGGAAGAGTTCGTTTCGCCGGATGGGGTGCAACGGCTCGGCGAAGTGATCATCTCGTACCCTACGGCGCGTCGTCAGGCGGAGGGGGCGGCGCGTCCGGTCGAAGATGAGGTGGCGCACGTGCTGGTGCACGGCATCCTGCACCTGCTGGGATATGACCACACGGAGCCGGAGGAAGAGCAGCAGATGCGAGCGCGAGAGCAGGCACTACTGGCGTCGACCGTCTGACAACGCGGCCTATAACTCGATAAGCCGCACGGTTATAATGGCCGGGTAGTGAGCGAGGTCCTCTACCGGAAGTGGCGCCCCCAGCGGTTCGCAGAGGTGGTGGGTCAAGACCCAGTCACACGCACTCTGCGTAACTCCATCAGTTCTGACCGAGGGTTAGCGCACGCCTACTTGTTCTGCGGCCCGCGCGGGACGGGAAAGACCACGCTCGGACGCTTGCTGGCGAAGGCGGCGAACTGCGCCGCACCGGCGGACGGTGAGCCCTGCAACGAGTGCGCGTCTTGTGTGGCGTTCATTGAAGGACGTGCGATGGACTTCATTGAGCAGGACGCGGCTAGCCACAACAGCGTGGACGACATCCGGCAGTTGCGCGAGAACGTCGTGCTGAGCCCGATGTCCGGCGGAAAGAAGGTCTATCTGCTGGACGAGGTCCATATGCTGAGCAAGGGTGCCGAAAACGCGCTGCTGAAGACGCTGGAAGAGCCCCCGCAGCACATCGTCTTCGTCCTCGCAACGACCGAGGCGCATAAGGTGGAGGCGACCATAATCTCGCGCTGCCAACGGTTCGACCTGCGGCGGATCCCGATGACCGCAATCGTTGAGAGGCTCGCTCAGATCTGTGAGGCTGAGGGCTATTCGCTCGATGGGGGTGCGCTCGAGGAGATCGCCCGTAGTGCGACAGGTAGCCTGCGCGATGCGATCAACGGGCTTGAGCAGGTCATCGCATACTTTGGCGCATCGCCGTCAACCGAGCAAGTGCGGGAGGCGCTGGGGCTGAACGCCGATGTTCGAAGCGGGGATCTGGCGCGGCTGGCGTTCGCGGGCGATCTGCCGGCAGGGCTCAGACTCATCGCCGCCGTCCGCGATGATGGGGCCGATATGAAGCACTTTTGCAGGCAGGTCACGGCCTACCTGAGGAACCTCCTTCTCGCGAAGACGGGCGCAATCGAGGCGCTGGACCTATCGCGAGAGAGCGCAGAGGAAGCGAAGGGATTTAGTGCTGCGCTCGATCGAAGCGAGATTGTTCGGGTGCTGCGGGGGTTCGCGGAGGCGGACTTCCGGGACGACGCGCAGTCGTCGTTGCCGCTAGAGCTAGCGTTCGTCGAGGCAGCGACGGGGGTTAGGACTAGTCGGAGTAAGGAGCAAGGAGCAAGGAGCCAGGAACACGTAGGAGGTAGCGATCAGATGAAGACAGCGGCCGACGCGGCGGTTGCGGGAGGGAGAGCGAGCGAGGGGGGCACGACGGCAGCGGCGAACGCTACACTTGAGTCCGAACCCGAGGCGAGGGTTGAGGAGACGGCGGTGGCCGGCCTGACAAGAGCTGGGGATCCGGCTGCGAGTTTGCTGGAGCGCGTGCGGCAGGCCTGCAAGGATACCGGCAAGGATACCGACAATCAGCTATCGGGGCTCCTGAACGGGTCGTGCGAGGTGAGGTCCGAGGAGGGAGACCTGGTGACGCTGGGCTTCTATCATACGTTTCACCTGGAGCGAATTGAAGCCGGACCGTACGCCCAGCGGCTGGAAGAGCTTTTCTCCACCGTCTTGGGCCGGGCCGTGAAAATCGCGCTCGAGCATGCGCCACGGGAGCGGGTCGCAAGCACGTCCAGAGGCGGACATCTGGTGCAGGCGGCGCGCGAACTGGGCGCCAGACCGATAGTAAGCAGATCAATAGAAGGAGGCGATGGTGACGAACCGCGGCGGGATGAACCCTGACCCTATGAAGCAGCTCCAGCAGATGCAGGGCAAAATGGCGGAGGCCCAGCAGAAGCTGGAGGAGACGATTATCGAGGCCTCCTCCGGGGGCGGCGCGGTGGTGGTGAAGATGAACGCACATCCCTCTCTTCAGGAGATTTCGATTAAGCCAGAGGTCGTCGACCCCGATGACGTGGAGATGCTCCAGGACTTGATCCAGGCCGCGATGAACGATGCGCTGGAGAAGATCCGGGCGAGTCAGATGCAGCAGCTGGCGGGTCTGGCCGGCGGGCTGAACATTCCAGGCCTCACGTCATAGCCGAGGTGACCCGCGGGTGAACGAATCGACGCCGGCAACGGCGGCGCCGCTGGCGCGGCTCATCGACGAGTTGCACAAGCTGCCGGGGATTGGGCCGAAGAGCGCCCAACGGTTGGCGTACTACCTTCTGCGAATGCCCACAGCGGAAGCGCAGTCTCTAGCGTCTGCTATCGTTGAGGTCAAGGAGCGGATCACCTTTTGCGCTATCTGCCAGAACGTGACCGAGGTAGACCCTTGCGGAATCTGCACTGATGGCCAGCGGGACCGGACGATCGTCTGCGTCGTAGAGGAGCCACTGGACATCATGGCGATCGAGCGAACACATAGCTATCGCGGGCTGCACCACGTGCTGCACGGAGCGATCTCCCCGATCGACGGAATCGGGCCAGAGGACCTGAAGATCGCGGAGCTGCTCCACCGGCTGCGTTCCGGAGAGGTGAAGGAGATCATCCTGGCGACGAACCCGAACCTGGAGGGTGAGGCGACAGCGATGTATTTGACGCGCCTCTTGCGGCCGCTCGGCGTGCGTATTACGCGCCTGGCTCGCGGGCTGCCGGTGGGTGGCGACCTGGAGTACGCCGACGATGTGACGCTGGCGCGGGCTCTTGAAGGGCGGCAGGAGATGGAGGGTTAGGAGCCAGGAGCAAGGAGAAAACGTGATGCCAGCGCCGAGGATGTATAAGACGGAGGCTGTTGTCCTCCGGCAGCGACGGCTGGGGGAGGCCGACCGTATCCTCGTGATCTACACTCCATCGCTCGGGAAGATGGACGTCAAGGCAAGGGGGGTGCGGAAGATGACAAGCCGCATGTCCGGCCACCTCCAGCCGCTCACGCGCTGCATGCTGCAATTGGCGCAGGGTCACGTGAGCGATGTCGTGGCTGGGTGCGAGACCCTTGAAAGCTTCCAGCCGCTTCGGGACGATCTCGACCGTCTGAGCCGCGCCTTGTATGCGGCGGAGCTGATCGACAGGTTCTCGCCGGAGCGTGCGCAGAGTTTCCCGACGTACCGTTTATTGCTCGATACGTTGCGCCGCCTGGCGAGCACGGACGAGCCAGATATGGTCCTCAGGTTTTTCGAGATGCGCCTGGTTGACCAGTGCGGATTCCGTCCGGAACTGGAGGTGTGCTCCGGCTGTGGATCACGCTTGGAGCCGGAGCAGAACCGCTTCGCCCCGCTGAGCGGCGGCGCCGTCTGCCAGAGCTGCATCCCAGGGCTAACGGGAACGCGGGTGCTATCGCTTAATGCGCTGAAGGTGTTGCGCCTGTTGCAGCGCGAGTCGTATAACGATGTGGCGCGTGTGCGAATTGACGGCGCCTTGGCGGACGAAGTGGAACGCCATTTGCGGAGCTACATCGTTTCAGTCCTCGAGCGGGACCTGAATGCAGCATCGTTCATCGAGCGTCTGAGGCGAGAGGGCGCGCGGCGCGCGGTCGAGGTGTGATTGATGCCACTGTACGAATACTACTGTGAGGGCTGCGACGAGGTGTTCGAGGCGCTTCGTTCTGTGAGCGCATCGGAGGAGTCAACGCGGTGCCCGAAGTGCGGCAGCGAGGCGGACCGAATCATGCCGACGACCTTCGCTTCGATGTCGTTTAGGCAAGGATACGCGCAGCGGGTTCCCTATCACCACCGGCCGGTGAGGACCGGCGCACCGGCGCGGACGATCGCCCGCGTGAAACCCAAGGCGACGGCCAAGCGTAAAACGAAAGCGGAGAGAGACGCCGACTAACATGCCCCTTTACGAGTACTACTGCGACCCATGCAACGGCATCTTCGAGGCGATCCGCCAGATGCGGGAGGCTTCCGTGCCCGTCCCTTGTCCGGTTTGCAATCGCGACGGCGAGCGGATCATGTCGAGCTTCAATGCGTTCACATTCCGTGATGGGTACCCCCGGCGGATTCCGGACAAGGGAACGTACTGGCACATGGGGACAGAGGTCAAGAGTCGCGCCAAGCGGATGAAGGGTTGGGAGCATCCCGAATTGGCGAAGCCTAAGCCGAAGCAGCGGCCGACGCGCGGGGAGGCTAGTGTCCAGCGGGAGAAGAGAGTTCTCGTGCGGCAGGACGCGCGTTACCGCAGCCGCTGGGGGATCGACAAAGACGGCTTTCCGACGGTCAAGACGAAGGTGCCCGAGAAAGAGCGCAAGGTCCTGCCGGCCGGTTAATCACCGCAGTGATTAGGTACGGCGGTCGAGTATATAGCCCGTCAGGTCTTCCAGGGTCCGGCGGTCATCGAGGTCTGGCAAGACGTTAAGCGCCTCAACCGCACGTCTGCAGAAGTCTTTCGCCATCTCGTAGGACTCTTCGGCAACGCCCGAGTCGAGCACAGATTGGACCGCCAGCGCCAGGCGATCGCGGGCCGGGCGCGCGAAGTACTTCTGGACGGCGTTGTTCTTGGGCGCGCGGTCCATCAGCAGTAGAGACGGCAGGGTTAGTGTTCCCTGCATCAGGTCGCTGCCGACCGGCTTGCCCATCTCAAGCTCATCGCCGGTGAAGTCCAGGATGTCGTCCACGATCTGGAAGGCCATGCCAAAGTTGTAGCCGTAGTCGCGAAGAGCCTGCGACCATTCGTCAGGCTGGCCGCTGACGATGGAGCCGCCTTCGCAGGCGGTGGCGAAGAGAGATGCCGTCTTGCCGCCGATGCGCTGGAGGTAGTCGCGGATGGTCTGCCGGCTGTCGTAGGCGGTGATATCCTGCCTGATCTCACCTTTGGCCATGATCATCAACGTGTCGGAGAAGAGGCGCACGACGCGCAGGTTGTCTGTCCGCACGACCTGGTCCGCTGCGTGTGCGAAGAGGTAGTCGCCGAGCATGACCGTGGTCGAGTTGTGGAAGGCGCTGTTGACGGTCGGGCGGCCCCTGCGTGTAGCGGCGCGATCGATAACGTCATCGTGGACAAGAGTCGCGGTATGCAAGAGTTCGACTGAGGCAGCGAGGGGAACGAGCAGGTCCAGGTTGTAGTGGCCGAAGCGTCCGGCGAGGAGGGCCAGCGCCGGCCGCAGGAGCTTGCCACCTCCCGAGAGGACCATATCGAGCATCTCGCCTAGCGGCCCGTAATCCGCCTGCTTGAGGGACTCGAAAGTCTCCTCGACCAGAGCGAGGTCTTCCTGAACGGAGCCGTAGAGCAGCTGCGTCCTCACTGGCGATCTCCTGTCGCTTGGACGGCCGGCTCGGCGATATTACTGAAGCCGAAGAGACAGGCCACCGCACTCGCTGTACCAGCGGCGACTTCAGCGAAGGTCTCTCCGCGAAGCTCCGCGATGTGCTTCACCGTCTCAATGAGGTAGGCGGGCTCGTTCTGATGTCCCCGTTTGGACTGCGGCGGTAGGTATGGCGCGTCGGTTTCCACGGCCATCCAGCGCAGAGGGATACCGCGGGCGACGGCGCGCGTCCTCTCTGCATTTGGATAGGTGCACGTGCCGGCAATGGAGATGACGAAACCGGTCTCAATGTAGCGCAGGGCAAGAGGGAGATCGCCGGCAAAGCAGTGCATCACCCCCAACGGGCGGTCAGGGGGCCATCGAGGGCGTGCCGACCGCTCGTAGTCCGCGAGTATATCAAACGTCTCTTCATCCGCTTCGCGGGCGTGGACCACGACCGGCAGGCGAAGCGATTGCGCCAGCTCGAGCTGGTCGCGAAAGGCCTCGCGTTGCGATTCGGGCGGCGAAAGGTTGCGATAGAAGTCGAGGCCAATCTCGCCGATTGCGACGACATGGGGCGAGTCTGCCAGCCGCGCGATCCGATCGATGTCGCCGGGGGTCAGAGCCTTTGCATCGTGGGGGTGAACGCCAACGGCGGCGTATATGTCTGACATCGAGCCGGCCATCTGCACTGCGCGGCGGCTGCTCTCCATGTCGTAGCCGACTACGACCATGGCGGAGACGCCGGCTTCGCGGGCGCGGCGGATGACTTCGTCGTGATCGGCATCGAACTTTGGGTCCTGGAGGTGGCAATGGGAGTCCACTAGCCCTTCGACCTTGCGCAGGACAGGCCCTTCGGCGCCGCTCAGGACAGGCACGTCAGGAGCCGAGCCTTTGCTCTTCTTCGTCCACGATCGCGGGATCGAGCTTTCTGAACAACGGCTGGGCGTCAGCAAGTGGGCGTCCGGCGGGCGGCGGCTGAAGTTTCCATCCGGTCGCCTGGAGGGGGCCCTCGTTTCCGAGGTAGCCGTGAAGGGTCTGGCAGGTGAAGGGGAGATAGGGGGAGAGGGCGACGTTGAGCCCGCTGATGGCGCCGATCGCCGTGTGGAGGACGGTGGCGCAGCGCGGCCGGTCCTCGTTCAAGAGCCTCCAGGGGGCATTTTCCTCGATGTAGCGGTTGGCTTCGCGTGCGGCGGACATCGCGGACTCGAGGCCAGCGCGGAAGCGGCAGAGGGCGATATTCTTGCCGGCTTCGGCGATCGCCTGCTCGGCCCTACCGAGAAGGCCTCGATCGTCCTCGGTGAGTTCCCCGGGCGCCGGGACCGAGCGGTCGAAGTTTCGGTAGGTGAAGGTGAGAACGCGGTTGACGAGGTTACCCCAGGTGGCGACAAGCTCGTCATTATTGCGGCGAACGAAGTCCGTCCACGTGAAGTCTGAATCCGACGTCTCGGGCATTGTGGCTGACAAATAATAGCGCAGCGGGTCCGGGTCGTAGCGCGAGAGAAAGTCCGGCACCCAGACCGCCAATCGGCGGCTTGTGGAGGCTTTGCTGCCGCGGATGGTCTGGTACTGATTGGCGGGCACGTCATAGGGGAGGTTGAAGTGCTCGCCTATGGCCTCGCTGTAGCCCATGAGCTGCGCGGGCCAGCTAAGCGTGTGGAACCAGATGTTATCTTTGCCGATGAAGTAGTAGCTCTTACAGTCGGGGTCCTGCCAGAAGCTGCGCCAGCGCTCCGGGTCGGCGGTCTGTTCCGCCCACTCGATGGCGGCTGACAGATAGCCCACCACGTTCTCGAACCAGACATAGATGCGCTTCCCCTCGAAGCCGGTCACTGGAATGAGGATGCCCCATTCGAGATCGCGGGTGATGGCGCGGTCCTGAAGTCCCTGTTCGATGACGCCCAGAGAGAAGTTGACGACGTTCTTGCGCCAGTGGGGCTTGTCCGCGGAGAGCCAGTCTTTGAGCCGGTCGTTGTAAGCGCTGAGCCGCAGGAAGAAGTGCTCGGAGTCCCGAAGCTCCGGTGTTGAACCGTCGAACTTGCAGCGGCGGTCAGTTAAGTCGATCGGGTCGAGGACGTTGCCGCAGTTGTCGCACTGGTCGCCGCGGGCGTTGGCGTCGCCGCAGATGGGGCAGGTGCCCTCAACGTAGCGGTCGAGCAGGAAGCGCTTCTCGACGGTACAGTAGGGGAGCTTCATGCTCGCCTGGTAGATATCTCCCTTTTCGAGCAAGCGCAAGAAGATGTCCTGCACGATGCGGGCATGGTTCTCGGTGCCCGTTGTGGTGTATAGGTCCCAACTGATGCCGAGCCGGTGCCAGGAATCGAGGAACTCTTCGTGGAAACGTGATGCCACGTCGGCCGGGGTTTGTCCTTCCTGTTCCGCGCGCACCGTGATCGGCGTGCCGTGCTGGTCGCTGCCGGAGACCATGAGGACGTCGTTGCCGGCGGCGCGGTGGTAGCGAGCGAATATGTCAGCCGGGAGGTAGGCGCCGACGATCTGGCCGATGTGGAGGGAGCCGTTGCTGTACGGCCAGGCGACACCCACGAGTATTTTTTCAGGCATATGCGTTCGAGTGGGATTTTAGCATTGTCTACGGTGAGGAGCCGCCGCGCTTCAGATCGAGCCAGAGCCGGTACACGCTGCGCTTGGGAAGGCCGAACGCGGAGGCGACGTGAGCGACCGCATCCCTGGCCTTCGCGCCGTCCGCCTTCAAGCGTAGGAGTTGTTGCCGGACGGCCTCGTCGTCCGCAGCCTGTCCGTTGGCCGCCGCCCGGCCTTCGATCACCAGCGTGAATTCGCCTCGCGGCTCGGTGAAGTGGTGCAGGGCTTCGCAGATCGTACCCCGAAAGACCTCCTCGAACGCCTTGGTGAGCTCTCGACACACGGCGATGCGGCGATCGCCGAGGACGGCGCGAATATCTTCCAGTGTACGGCGCAGGCGGTGCGGCGATTCGAAGAAGACGAGCGTTCGCGGTTCGCTCGCGACGGCGGTCAGGGCGCGGCGGCGTTCGCCGGGCCGCCGGGGCGGGAAGCCGAGGAACGTGAACTCGCGCATCGGCAGGCCGGAGGCAGCGAGTGCGGCGACGACGGCTGAAGGGCCTGGGACCGGCACGGCTGCGAAGCCGGCGTCGAGCGCGGCGAGCAGGAGCTGGTGGCCCGGGTCGCTCACTCCCGGCGTGCCGGCCTCGGAGACGAGCGCGATGTCGCCGTTTTCGAGAGCGGCGAGCAGTTGGGGCGTCCGGGCGCGCATGTTGTGCTCGTTGTAGCTCACGAGCCGGTTGCGAATACCGTGGCGGGTCAGGAGTGCTCGTGTCGTGCGCGTGTCTTCGGCAGCGATGAGATCAGCCTCGCTTAGAACGCGGAGCGCTCGGAGGGTGATGTCTTCGAGATTGCCGATTGGAGTGGCGATGATGAAGAGGGTGCCCATAAGCTGATTAGCTGACTATGCGGTTATGGTGTGGAAAGTGTTTATACCTTTTCTCAAAATTCACCAGTGGAGAGATTGACCCGCTGAGACCCCGATTGATATATTTGTTGAAACCCCTCGGGCTTCCACGCAAGAGGAAAGGTCACTATGAGTCTAGCAACGTACAGGGAGCTCCGCCCCGCTTACGGGTTTGACGAGGTCGCCATCGTCCCGGGCAGTATCACCGTTAACCCCGAGCTGACAGATGTCCACTTTAGCATAGGACAACACTCGTTCAACTTTCCGATCCTGGCTGCGGCGCTTGATGCCGTAGTCGACGCCGAGTTCGCCATCGAGCTTGGCCGCCGTGGCGGGCTGGCGGTGATGAACCTCGAAGGTCTCCAGTTCCGCTACGAAGACCCCGGTTCGGCGATCGCCGACGTGGTTGCGGCCTCGCAGGATGAGTCGGCGGCGGTAATCCAGCGGCTGACAGAAGCGCCGATCCGCGAGGAGTTGATCGGCCGGCGTGTGCGGGCGATCAAGGAAGGCGGCGCCACGTGCGCCGTCTCTTGCACTCCGGCGAACACGAAGAAGCTCGCGCCGATCGCGGTGGACGCGGGCGCGGACATCCTCGTCGTGCAATCGACGGTTACGACGGCGAGACACGTCTCGACCTCTCCCCGGGGACTGATCCTGGAGGAGCTGATCGAGAACATCCGCGTGCCGGTGGTCGTAGGGAACACGGTTGGCTTCCAGGCCTCGAAAGAGCTGATGGAGACGGGCATCGCAGGCCTGATGGTCGGAGTTGGTCCCGGCGCGATCTGCACTTCGCGGGAAGTGTTGGGCATCGGCGTGCCGCAGGTGACGGCGACGATCGATTGCGCCGCGGCGCGCGATCAGCACTACCGCGAGACCGGGCGCTACGTGCCGATCATCACGGACGGTGGGATGCGCAACGGCGGAGACGTCTGCAAGGCGCTCGCCGCGGGGGCCGATGCGGTGATGCTCGGGACCGCCTTCGCGCGCACGGAAGAGGCGCCCGCGGAGGGTTACGCCTGGGGGATGTCGACGGGGCACCGGGAGTTGCCGCGCGGCGTGCGCATCCGCCCGGGCGTGGACACGACGCTCGACCGCGTTCTGTT